>OOAA01001271.1_pt1 | contig 13161 bp, 8 predicted proteins | sample 1671671 | NCBI WGS metagenome assembly OOAA01 (sample SAMN06348180, study PRJEB24527) | human gut metagenome | biome: human gut; feature: ankylosing spondylitis patient; material: feces | host: Homo sapiens | place: China | collected 2015-10 | reverse complement strand
AATGCCAGTGTACCGCGTTTTGGTTCTGGTGAAGCCAAAGGTATCCTTGGAGAATCCGTACGAGGAAAAGATATTTACCTGATGGTTGATGTATGTAATTATAATGTTACTTACTCTCTGACAGGAAACACAAACCATATGTCACCGGATGACCATTTCCAGAACTTAAAGCGTGTAATCGCTGCAGTCGGAGGAAAGGCGCGCCGCATCAATGTGATCATGCCATTCCTTTACGAAAGCCGCCAGCACAAGAGAACCAAACGCGAATCTCTGGACTGTGCAATGGCTCTGGAAGAATTAACCGCAATGGGTGTATCTAACATTCTGACATTTGACGCACACGATCCGCGTGTACAGAATGCGATCCCACTCAATGGTTTCGACAGCTTCAACCCTCTGTATCAGTTCATCAAAGCTCTGTTTAAAGCAGAACCGGATCTGAAAGCAGACAAAGACCATCTGATGATCATCAGCCCGGATGAAGGTGGTATGGGACGTGCTGTTTACTTTGCTAATGTTCTTGGTCTTGATATGGGTATGTTCTATAAGAGAAGAGATTACACTAAGATTGTTAATGGACGTAATCCTATCGTTGCACATGAGTTCCTTGGAACTAATGTTGAAGGCAAGGATGTCATTATCATTGATGATATGATTTCTTCTGGTGAAAGTATGATTGATGTTGCTTCTGAGCTTAAGAAGCGTGGTGCAAGCAGAGTATTCTGTGCAACTACATTCGGTCTTTTCACTAACGGCTTCAAGAAGTTTGATGAAGCATATGAGAATGGTATTATCGACAGAATCCTTACAACTAACCTTGTGTACCAGCCAACAGAGCTTCTCTCTAAGCCTTGGTACATCAATGTTGATATGAGCAAATACATGGCTCTTCTTATTGATACACTTAACCATGATTCTTCTATCAGCAACCTCTTAAGTCCTGTTGAAAGAATCCAGCAGAGAGTTAAGGAATATAACGAACTTCATTACGGTAAGTAATTCAAGTAATATTTATACTAAAAACCGGAACTTGACTAATTGTCGGGTTCCGGTTTTTTATCTTAATTCTTAATCTAATTCACTTCCTATCTGCAAGTAACCTTTTGAATAATTCCATGTTCCATCTTCATTCTGCTTATATACACGAAGCACCTGTAATCCTTGGTCTTTCGGCTCTATTGTATTGATGATATCGCCTTTACCTCCTATTTCATATCTGGTTCCTTTATCTGTGGTAATGATTATTTCAAACACAAATGTTTTTGATAATTTATCTCCCCTTGTCTTTCCACCACCACCTGCTCTTGCAAAGTGTTCTGTTTCAAAATCTGTTTCCAATGTTTCTATTTCTCCATCAATATATTCATATATCTTGTCTACCGCTGTCTCTTTCCCCAGCTGCAGCCTTTCGCAGAACTGTTCTTTTAGCTGTTCACTGTCATGATTCTTTATGGCATCATAGACATTTTCTGCCATATCCTTTGTTTGTCTTAATGGCGACTTACTGGTATTATTACTTTTTACTCCGCATGCTGTTATATTGAAAATCATACATATAACCATTAATGTTATTATCAATATCTTTTTCATAAGTAATGCAATCTCCTTAGTAAACCTACCATTTCATCATATTTAGCAACTTTAGTAGGTCTTTTCACATTGTTAATTGTTTTATAATGCTTCTTCCCAACTTAAAAGCCTACTAAACAAACACTATTCACACTTTTAGTAGGTCTTTTTCTTATATATCTACAGCATCAAACAGTTTTAGTTAGCAAAAAAGCCCACTATTCGGACACATATCATCAACTTAGTAGGTCTTTTTCTTTATTCTCATTAATTCTCCTCGGAATTTTCTTGCAATTAACCTACCATTTCATTATATTTAGCAACTTTAGTAGGTTTTCCCTGCTATGCATTAATTTCGTGTGCCATTTGACACTATCAACAATTATTTTCAAGTCTCTGCTAAAACAAAAAAGGCTGCATTTAAGAAACATTTCCTAAATGCAACCGAACCATCATAGCATTAGCCTTAGACTTCTAGTTTTGTGCCCTCATATTTCTATAAGTTTACCCCACTAAAATTTATCATACAATCCACTTTTCTGCAAGTATTATTTTATTTACATCTACGATATATCTGCAATTAATAACCTGAGATATCCCCTTTAGTCTCTGCCGGCTTATCTGTATCTGCCCGGCTTTCACTTCCTCCTGCCGTACTATCCTGTCTGGTGCCTGCAGTTGCGTCATTATCCCTTGCAGTGCCTGTTTCCATCTGACTTGACGACTGGATCTGACTGCCCTTCTGCGTCTGTGTTACTGACTGTGTCTCACTGACTGACTGCGTTTCTGTCTGTGTTTCACTTACAGATTCAGTTTCTGTCTCCTTACTGTCTGACTTCTGTCTGTACTTAGGGAAATCCTTCTTTGCCAGAGTCTTATGTGAATCCTGCATAAATTGCCTGAATATATCCTTTGTATGACTCTGTGGGATTGATGCAGGATAATCATATCCCTGCCATACAGCCACTGTATAATAAGCACTGTATCCACAGAACCATGAATCATAATTAGAGTTCGTTGTTCCAGTCTTTCCGGCAACAATTGCACTATCTGGTGCTGCCCCGCGTCCTGTTCCTTCATTCACAGCAGTTTCAAGCATATCCGTCATCATCCTGCACGATTCAGCATCATATATCTTCTGCCCCCTGCCAGATGAATCATATACTATTCTTCCTCTTGTATCCTTTATCTGGGATACACATGTAACTCTTCTGTACTCGCCCTCATTAGCTATTGTTGCATACGCACCTGCCATCTCCTCTGTTGACACACCATATGTGAAGCCGCCTATGGCAATCGCATTGTATTCTTTATCCATCCATACTTTATGAAATCCCTGATTGAGAAGATATGAACTGCCAGCCTTAGGTGTAAGTTCTTTAAGTACATTCCATGCAACTGTGTTTCGTGAAAGACTTACCGCTGTTCTTAATGTAATGCTTCCCATATATGTTCCATCTGCATTCTTCGGACCATCCTGAATGTATTCATCCTGAACTATGGTGTCAGGTGTATTGCCCTTTTCAAGATACGGAACATAATCTATCACAGGCTTGATGGAGCTTCCGGGCTGTCTGTAGCTCTGATATGCCCTGTTAAGAGTATATCCATCTAAATCCTGAGTTCTTGAACCGACAATAGCCACTACATTTCCTGTTGAATTGTCAATACAGGTAGCTGCTGCCTGCATTTCATACACTCCGTCTTTTTCTGCGGTATATCCTTTAAGATTATCATCAACAGCATCCTGAAGCATCTGCTGTACATCCATGTTGATACTTGTGTATACCTTGTATCCTCCGGAAAGCAGTTTCTGCTGAAACAGTGTATAGCTGTTTTCATATATTTCTTTATATTGTTCGTAATCATCATCATTGTTAAAATTCGTTCTAAACACAAAGCCATTTGCCTGCATCATGCTCTCTGTCGCACAATGCCTTGCATATGTCTCGACAGAATTGTTCTTTGAAACCTCGGGCTGCTGTGCCAGAACCACCTGCGTATCAAGCGCAGTGTAATAGTTCATGGAATTAATCATATCATTTTCATACAGCTTTCCAAGTATGAGGTCTCTTCTCCCAACTGTGTTATCATAATTAGTCAGTGGATTGTATCTTGTCGGATTGTTAGGGATTGCCGCTATAAATACCTGTTCAGCAACTGTCAGCTCACTTACCTCTTTGTCAAAATAGCCTCTCGCTGCTGCACCTACTCCATAATATCCATTACTGAAATATATGTTGTTTAAGTAGAATTCAAGAATCTGATCCTTTGTATATTTCTTTTCCAGATCCCATGCCACAAATATTTCTTTTACCTTTCTCTGCCATGTAACTTCCTGACTTAAGAATATATTCTTTGCAAGCTGCTGCGTTATTGTACTTGCACCCTGAACAATTTCATCATTCTCTGTATTAGCTATCACAGCCCTTATTATAGCCTTGAAATCAATCCCTTTATGTTTATAAAAGTCTTTATCTTCCATAACAACAAAAGATTTCTGTAATGTATCCGGTATCTGACCTATATCAACATAATACATATCCTTTGACTCACGCATGGTACACAGCTCGTTGCCATCAGTATCATATATAACTGTTGTTCCTGATGCCATAAATGTGTCTAAGGAACTTTTATTTACAAGCTCCTTAGCCTCCTGCGCAAGCTTTATTATCTTTACTATCTTTGGTGAAAATATTGCAAGTGTTGTAACAAATGCCAGCAATAATGTAAGAAGTATCAGCCTTCTTATTAATCTGCGTCTTCTTTTCTTTTTTGATAATTTCTTCTTCGCCATAATATTCAATCCCTGTGCATATCATCACTTATAATAGGTTACATATATATTGCCGCCCTGAGAAAACATTTTTCCAGCATCATTCATAGACATAGTCTTTACTGAACCGGATGATGATTCAATATATGCTATTTCACTTGAATTATATGCAGTAATGATTATATATTCGTCTTCTCCGGTCTTTGCTATCACAAGACTTCCTTCTCCGACATAGCTTAATGCCTTCTCATATGTTATTCCTGTAAGACTTATTCCATGTACTCCGCTTATCATGTTCATTGTCTGCACTGCTGTATACCCCTGTTCCATGTAAGCCGCGGCATTATAATCAGCCCCAAGATAATTACATACTGTTGTAACTGCATTTTCAAGAGAACTTCCACCCATAACCGGCGAAACCCCGTCTATTGATGCCTGTGTGCTTCTGTACCGTTTCCACACAGACTTTGAATCACAATCCACAACTGTTCCATATGTGTCATACGCAAGAGTTATTGCTGATTCAAGCTGTGTCCTGCTTCCCTGGAATGTTCCGTATCCATATACATAATATCTTCCATCCCATGTGAATTCATCTTCAAGTTCCAGACTTGTATTGTCTTTAAATATAATCTCGCCTGAAGTTCTGTAACTAACAGATATATCATTTACCTTGGTTATAAGGTCAATATATAATTCCTGTTTCCTTGCGTCTGTGCTTATTGTATCAGCCTTTACAACATTTTCAACAACATTCTCATCCTTATTGATAAGCTGGTCTATGCTCGTTGACACATAACCGCTTCCTGACTTCACTATTCTTGTAAGCGTAATTCTCTTGCCTTCAACCTCTGTATCAGATACATATATATCAGGCTGTTCATATTGTTTAATAATATTATAATCAACATCCATAATACCGACTTTGTACATTGCATATGTTCTGCTGCCATCTGCATCTGATACAATATCTTCCTTATGAGCCATTCCATATATAAAGTCCGAATCGATATAACCAAGTGGTCTTAATGTATCTGCCTCATCTGCCTTTAACTCATAAGCGCTGTCGTTGCTCATATTAAGAACTCTTATCGTATCAGTGTTGCATATATCACCTGACACACTATATGCTATGGCATCTCCGGCATCTGATACAGCATATGAATTCTCTTTAAGTCCTGTTATCTCTGTCATGACCTCTTTACTTACAAGGTCTACAGAATACAGAGTCTCATCTATAAGTATATAGAATTTGTCGTTAGAAACATAAGAAACGCCACCAACGTTCTGTGTGAGAATGTTATAAGGAATCGCCATTGGAATGAACAGTCTTTCAGTAACATCATTATCTGAATACGAATATCTGCATAAAGATACGCCAACCTGTCCTTCATGCTCTCCTCTGTTCATATATCCTGATACTAAAAATGTTGCATCTCCGTTATCTTCTATTTTCATTATCTTAATGTTATGGGCATCATAACCTTCTCTTACAGAATCAGTCTCCTCACCCTTGAACGAGAATACTCTTGTAAATGTCTGTGAACTGCTGTTAAAACACCACAGTGAACCCTGATTAACAAAATAGGTATATATTCCCTTTTCATCAGATGCACAATTAACATCTGTTGAAGAATTAATTCCAAGATTAATCTTCGCCGTTGAAGTCAGGTCATTCCTTGCGTCAAATACCAGATTCATCTCCCTCTCGAAATTAAGAAGATAGAAACCACTGTTAGTCTGCCGTATTCTATAATACTCACTTACTGTATATGTATCACTTGATGAATAATCATTTGCTGCTCCAACTCTGTAACTAAGTCTTAATATTGCCACATCATCATCAACTGATATAACCTCCGGCATAATATCACTCTCTACGTATGGGTCAAGGTCTCCCCAGCCGACCTGGCTTAATGAGCAGTTAATATTTACCTTTCCATAATTAGTGTTATCGCCTGAACTTGAAGTTTCAAGATATCCGGATATGTCCTTAAGTCTGCTGTCATCAAATGTACACGCATTGAAATTCATGACAAAATCAAGCTTTTTCTGAAGGTCATAATCCACTCCATAAACAATTCTTGTGTAATAATATACTGCCTCATGCTTCTTTGTCTTAAGCACAACCTCAAGCGCATACTCTTTTCCGGTATCAAGAAGATTCTTTATGTTAAATGTAACATTTATACTGCTGCCTGCATTATCATAATCACTAACCTCAGTATTCTCGATAAGCGACTTATCCTCTAAAGAACGGATTTTGTATGCCACACCTTCAATATCTTCTCCGTATGTATTAATTGTAACTGTCAGCTTTCTGTCCTTTGCAACAGGTGTAATGTTGCCATAGAATAATGTGGAATCCAGCTCCGAAGTGTAACCATGAAGCACATTATACTGTGTACCTGCCTCTGTATCCATTGCAACTGTTGGAAGGGTTGCATCTGCCATAGTGGTTGCTGACGGCATTATCTGTTCGAATTTCATTGATATAAATGTTATGATAACCGTAACTAAAAATATAACTCCAAGTATAAAATACTTAGAACCTGATATACTATAATTCCTGATTCTTTTCAATTTAATCCTCCAAAAGCTTCTTTAGCGTAAGGTCAATATTAAGCGCCCTGCTCATATTCTGTACTTCCTCATAAGCCTTTGCATCAGGCTTTCCGGTCTTAACAGCTCTTATAAGCAGATTCTTTGGTGTATGCTCCATGTCTATGAATTCGAGTATCTGTGTCTGGTAACCCTTAGATTCTAAAAGCTTTGCCCTTGCACCATCTGTCGCTATTGCTGCAAATCTTTCCTTTAAGATTCCATAATCCATGACAGGTGATAGAGTTTCATCTGCAATTGTTCTGTTTGCCTCATGCTGACAGCAAGGCACAGAAAGTATAACCTTCGCACCCCATTTTACTGCTTTGGCAAGTGCATAATCTGTAGCCGTATCACATGCATGAAGTGTTACAACCATGTCTACAGACTCAACACCCTTGTAAGAAGCAATATCTCCCTCATAGAAATCCAGCTTGTCATAGCCGTATCTGGTTCTTAACTGATTGCAGTGCTCTATTACATCCTTCTTTAAGTCAAGGCCGATTATCCTGATATTATACCCCTTAAGTACCTTGAGATAATAATACATTGCAAATGTAAGATATGATTTTCCACATCCAAAATCTATAATTGTCTGTTCTTTATCCTTATCTAACTGTGGCAGAATATCCTCTATAAATTCAAGGAATCTATTAATCTGCCTGAACTTATCATATCTTGTTCTTACAATTGCCCCCTCTTTAGTCATAACTCCAAGATCAACAAGGAAATCCACCTTCTCGCCTTCTTTGAGGATATATGTCTTGGTTCTGTTGTGTGACATGTCCTTCTGGCTCTTTATCTGTGCAAGCCTCTTATATTTACAGGTACATACGCCCTTCTTAGAGCTAAGCACTGTAGCAGACGCATCTGTCATATTAAACTGCGCCTGTTTAAATGTGTTCTCCATATATTCTGTAATTCTTGTCTTAATGTCTTCTTCTGAATAATTGGTGTGAAGCACTTTTCTTCCCACGAATTCTGATGCCTGATACTTTATCTCATCCTTAAGTCGGACCGGACGAATCTTAACCCTCATCACATCTTCTTCATTCTTTACCTTCTGTCCGCTTATTGTAAGATCAATAAGCCTGTCATTAATACATTTATCTAAAAGCTCTTTTAATTCCATATCTGCCTCATCTTTTCTTGATTTATCCTCTGGATATACATGGTTATTTTAATCTCTTTAGACAAAAACCACAATAGCAAGTTTCATGCCTTAAAAAATCATCATCAGAAATCCTCATTATATATCGGTGTTGAAAGCTGTATATCCGTCACTCCCCTTGTCTCGTCATAATTCATTGTTATATTAACATTTATCTTATTCTTCCCTATGCTTACAGAATCCTTAACGCTTTTAGCATAAGCGTACACAACATATGAATCCTGTATCTGTCCCGTAGTCACAGTCTTTGCACCCAGCATCTTAAGCATCTTACCGCTGACCTCGCTCTTATCATACTGTGACATCTCCCCAGCTATGCTTCCTTTCATGCTGACTGTTACATGAGTATCTATTCCATATTCCTCTAACACCTGTTTCATCAGCTTTTCATAATCTGAAGTGCTCTCAAATCCCTTATACAGTTCTATATCCGTTATAAAATATTCTCCTGTACTGCTCTTTTTTATTGATATATCTGCGCTGCCATTAACTGATTGCTGTGTAAGATATATTCCTGTTTCATCCTCCATTATATTATATCTGTTAAGTCCCAGAGTCTTTGCCATCTGTGTCATCATAAGTTTCTTTGCAGTATCTGACATTCCATTATCAAGCTTTCCTGTCGCTGATATGTCGGCGCTTATATCATAGTACACATTTTCACAAAATGTATCTACAACATCCATTGTCTCACCCTTTATGCCCTTGTATACAAGTCTGCCGGCAAATACTGCCCATATAATTACTGCGGCTGCTATCATCAGCCTCTGAACCCTATATATCTTTACCATATAAAAAACCTCCCATCACCTGAAATATTCCCAGATAATGGAAGGTTTATACATATTATTTAATTAACAGCCTTAATTCTCGCAAGTGATCTCTTAAGCGCTGCATCTGCTCTTACCATATCCAGATTAGAATCATGGCTGGCAAGTCTCTTTTCAGCTCGCAGTCTCGCCTCATTAGCTCTTTCTACATCGATTTCATCTGACCATTCTGCCACCTCAGCAAGAATAGTTATCTTATCCTTGAGAATCTCTATAATTCCACCGTGTACCGCAGCTTTCTTTACATCATTACCATTGTGTATGCTAAGAACACAAGGAACAACAACTGCAGTAAGCGGAATATGTCCCGGATAAACACCTATATCGCCTTCACTGGTAGAAAGTTCAACAAATGTAGCGTCATCATGGTAGAAAACTCTGTCCGGCGTATTAACCAGAAGCTTTATTGTCTGTAAATCTGCCATTACAACCTCTTTTCTACTTCTCTACCTTAGCTAAAACATCATCAATTCCACCACAGTTAAGGAAGTAACTCTCTGGAATGTCATCATACTTTCCTTCGATAATTTCCTTGAAGCCCTGAATAGTCTCACTTACAGGAACATATCTTCCTTCAAGACCAGTAAACTGTCCTGCAACGAAGAATGGCTGTGATAAGAATCTCTGAACCTTTCTTGCTCTTGAAACAACAAGCTTATCATCCTCTGAAAGCTCGTCCATACCAAGGATAGCGATGATATCCTGTAATTCTTTGTATTTCTGTAAGATTTCCTGAACTGATCTTGCAACCTTGTAATGCTCCTCACCAACAATTCTTGGATCAAGAATTCTTGATGTAGACTCTAACGGGTCAACGGCTGGATAGATACCAAGCTCAACGATTGATCTTGAAAGAACTGTAGTAGCATCCAGATGTGCAAATGTTGTAGCCGGAGCCGGGTCAGTAAGGTCATCGGCTGGTACATATACAGCCTGAACAGATGTAATAGATCCGTTCTTAGTAGATGTGATTCTCTCCTGAAGAGCACCCATCTCTGTCTGTAATGTTGGCTGGTAACCAACGGCTGAAGGCATACGTCCAAGAAGCGCTGAAACCTCTGAACCAGCCTGGGTAAATCTGTAGATATTATCAATGAAAAGAAGTACATCCTTTCCACCCTTATCTCTGAAGTACTCAGCCATTGTAAGTCCTGCAAGACCAACTCTCATTCTTGCTCCAGGTGGTTCGTTCATCTGTCCGAACACCATGGTAGTTTTCTCGATAACGCCTGATTCCATCATCTCATGATAAAGGTCGTTACCCTCTCTTGTTCTTTCTCCAACACCAGTAAATACTGAATATCCACCATGCTCAGTTGCAATATTTCTGATAAGTTCCTGAATAAGTACTGTCTTACCTACTCCGGCACCTCCGAAAAGTCCTATCTTACCACCCTTCTGGTAAGGACAAAGTAAATCTACAACCTTGATACCAGTCTCAAGAATCTCTGTATTAGTTGCCTGCTCTGCAAATGCAGGTGCCTTTCTATGAATAGGCATATGCTCCTGTACTTCTGGCGCTGGCTTATTATCAATTGGATCACCTAATACATTGAACATTCTTCCTAAAGTCTGTTCACCTACCGGTACAGAAATTGGGGCACCTGTCGCCTCTGCATCCATACCTCTGACAAGACCATCTGTAGGACCCATGGCTATACATCTTACTACATCATCGCCAAGATGCTGGGCAACCTCTACAACAAGCTTACCGCCGTCATTAGTCTTAATATTGATGGCCGAATTGATTTCTGGCAGATTACCGTCTGTGAACTTAATATCAATTACAGCACCGATAACCTGAGTAATCTTACCAATATTATTCTCTGCCATTATTCCCTCCATTGTTTTATTAATTGATAGCATTCGCTCCTGCTATAATCTCTGTAAGTTCCTGTGTAATTGAAGCCTGACGTGCTCTGTTAAACTTAAGCGACAGATCTGATATCATATCCTCTGCATTGCTTGTAGCACTGTCCATTGCCTGCATACGTGCTCCGTTCTCACTGGCAACAGCTTCTACCATAGCTCCATATATAAGACTACACACATACTTAGGTATAATCAGGTTAAGAGCCTCCTCTTCACCCGGCTCATAATTCATAGGTGTATTATCAGTCTCTGCTCCATCCTGTTTCATTGAATCTGCATCAACAGGAAGCAGCTTGATAAGCTTAGGTTCATGAACCACAGTGTTCTTAAAAGATGTATAAGCAAGATATATCTCTCCGACTTCTCCACTTGTAAACGCATCAAGCACCTCATTACATATAGCTTTGGCATCTGTATACGCAGGTTCTTCAACCATATCTGAATAATCTGCTTTAATTTGATAGCCTCTTCTTGAAAGGAAATCTCTTCCCTTTGTTCCTATTGCATATATAAGTGCGTCTTCCTTAGGAATATCACTGCCTGTTATAAGTCTGGTAATATTAGAATTATATCCTCCTGCAAGTCCTCTGTTCGCTGTAATTGTGATAATCGCTTTCTTACTTGAATCTCCGGCTTTCAGATATTTATGATTGATATTACCTGACTTGGCAAGCATATTCTTTACGGTATCATACATAAGGTCGAAATACGGCCTGGTACTTTCCGCTTTTCCTTTAGCTTTCTGCAATTTAACAGTAGATACGAGCTTCATGGCTTTGGTAATCTGACCGGTACTTTGAATACTATCTCTGCGTCTTTTTATGTCTCTCATTGAGGCCATAAACTATTACCTCCATTCCAAAACATTTACTGGATAAATGTTTTCTTAAACTCCTCGATGGCAGCTATAAGTGCCTTCTCATTATCTGCTGTCAGTTCCTTAGTCTCTTTGATAGACTCTGGAATCTGTGGATACTTAGTATCAATAAAGTCAAATAATCCCTGCTCGAAATCAAGAATCCTGTCAACATCTATATCAATAACATACTTCTTGGTAACTGCATATATGATTATAACCTGATACTCAACCGGCATTGGCTTGTACTGTGGCTGTTTAAGCATCTCTCTGATTCTCTCACCCTGTGCAAGCTTTTCCTTGGTATCAGCATCAAGCTCTGAACCAAACTGTGAGAATGATGCAAGCTCTCTGTACTGGGCAAGCTCTGTACGGATAGGAGCAGCAATCTTCTTAATAGCCTTAATCTGTGCTGAACCACCAACTCGTGATACAGACAATCCGGCATTAATAGCAGGTCTGAAACCTGAATTAAACATCTCTGTCTCAAGATATATCTGTCCATCTGTGATAGATATAACATTAGTAGGAATATATGCTGAAACATCCCCTGCCTGAGTCTCGATGATTGGAAGTGCTGTAAGTGAACCTCCGCCGTATTCATCTGACATTCTTGCTGCTCTCTCAAGAAGTCTTGAATGAAGATAGAATACATCTCCAGGATAAGCCTCACGTCCAGGTGCTCTCTTAAGAAGAAGTGAAAGTGTTCTGTACGCTGCAGCATGCTTGCTTAAATCATCATAAACAACTAATACATCTCCACCGTTCTCCATCCACTCTTCACCAATAGCACATCCTGAATAAGGAGCAATATACTGTAATGGAGCAAGTTCACTGGCTGTAGATGCCACTACTGTTGTATATGCCATTGCACCATATTCCTCAAGAGTCTTAACAATACTTGCAACAGTTGAAGCCTTCTGTCCGATAGCAACATATATACAATGTACGCCCTGACCCTTCTGGTTAATAATAGTATCAATAGCAATAGCCGTCTTACCTGTCTGACGGTCACCGATAATAAGCTCTCTTTGTCCTCTTCCGATAGGAACCATGGCATCAATAGCTTTAATACCTGTCTGAAGTGGAACGCTTACTGATTTTCTTGTAATAACGCCTGATGCAACTCTCTCAATCTTACGATACTTATCTGTAACGATTGGTCCTTTGCCATCAATAGGCTGTCCTAATGCATTGACAACTCGTCCTGTCAATGCGTCACCAACTGGAACCTCAACAACTCGTCCAGTTGTCTTAACAGTATCGCCTTCATTAACATTTCTTGAATCACCAAGTAAAACGGCACCAACATTATCCTCTTCAAGGTTAAGTACCATTCCATATACCTCGCCTGGGAACTCAAGAAGTTCTCCCTGCATGGCCTTTTCTAATCCATGAATTCGTGCGATACCATCTGCTACCTGAATAACAGTACCAACATCTGATACTTCAAGTTCGGTAGAATATCTCTTTATCTGTTCTTTTA
>OOAA01001270.1_pt1 | contig 13163 bp, 14 predicted proteins | sample 1671671 | NCBI WGS metagenome assembly OOAA01 (sample SAMN06348180, study PRJEB24527) | human gut metagenome | biome: human gut; feature: ankylosing spondylitis patient; material: feces | host: Homo sapiens | place: China | collected 2015-10 | reverse complement strand
TTCCCAAAACTTTTTTGATTGTTGGATTAATTGCTGTAAAAAGATTATCCTGTTTTTATCGTATACTTTTAATACATTGTGCTAATGTTCAAAATGCAACAAATAATTCCCTTGTCTTTAAGTTTTGCCTATGTTATGATTTACTTAAAGCATTTAGATGATAAAGGGGGAATTATTTTGACTTATGGAATTGTTTTTCTCGTTATTATTTCCCTGGTTTTATTTATTATTGCGGCTAAGACCTGTTATGTGAAGGCACCCCCAAACGTGGCGTATATTATTTCCGGCTTGACGAAAAATCCACGTATTCTTATCGGTATAGGCGGTTTTAAAATTCCGCAGCATTGACGGCAAGCTGCCGGAAATTCCTGTAGAAATCAGCAAGGAAGAATAGACATCAAAATAAGCTGTTAGCATCAGGCATGTTAGCAGCTTATTTTTAGAATAACGGAGGAATGTTTCTTTGAAGATTCTCGTGAGTGCCTGCTTATTAGGCAAAAACTGTAAGTATAACGGCGGTAATAACTTAAATCAAGGCGTGCTGGGTTTTATCGAAGGCCATGAGGTGATTGGTGTTTGCCCGGAGCAGTTGGGCGGGCTCTCTACACCGCGTTTGCCGGCGGAAATGGTTGAAGGCATAGTGACGAACAAGGAAGGCATCAGTGTGGATGCAGAATTTCGCAAGGGAGCGCAGACAGCATTGGCAGCTGCTTTGGAAAAAAAGGTGGATTTGGCAATTCTGCAATCACGCAGTCCCAGCTGTGGCGTGAAGGAAATATATGACGGCAGCTTCAGCGGCAAGAAGGTAAAAGGGCAGGGTGTGTTCGCCCGGCTGCTTACTAAGTATGGCATCAAGGTGCTTGATGCCGAGGATATAGCTGAGCATAAATAAGCTGGTTTATAAAAATTAAAAGGCAAGGTCTTAGGATGTATGTTCCTAGGCCTTGCCTTTTGGTGCTTTATTTTTTATACTTTCTGATTGCCGCACCGATCAGCTTCGCTGTCTGCGACAGCTCCGCTTCGGTGTGCGTTGCCATGAGGGCAACGCGCAGGCGCGCAGTACCCTTTGCTACCGTCGGATAGCGGATAGCGGGGGCGAGCACGCCGTTTGCCAACAGCTCGTCAGCAACCTGCAGAGCGGACTTCTCATCGCCGATGATAATAGGAATGATGGCGGTGGGAGAGTAAGCTTCTACGCCTTCAGCATGTAGAGCGTTTAAGAAAAACTCTACGTTGTGCTGCAGATTTTGCGCACGTTGCGGTTCTTCCTTCAGTACCTCGATTGCTCGCAATGCAGCAGCGAGCGTTGCAGGAGTCTGCGAGGTGGCGAAGATAAAGCTGCGAGCTTTATTCTTGAGATATTCAATGATTACCTTGCTGGCGCAGGCGTAACCGCCTTCGGCGCCGAGTGCTTTGCTGAGCGTACCCATGAGAATGTCAGGGCGAACGGTATTGCCGAAATGCTCAACAGTACCGTGACCGGTTTTGCCGATAACGCCAGTGGCATGTGCTTCGTCAATCATCGTGAGCAGATGATACTTTTGGCCGAGTGCGACGAGAGCAGGCAGGTCGACGATATCACCGTCCATACTGAAAACTGCGTCGCTGACAATCAATCCCCTGCTGCAGGGGGTAGCAAGGATTTTCGCTTCCAGGTCCTGCATATCATTGTGCTTATAGACAACGATGCGCGCTTTGGAAAGACGTGCGCCGTCGATGATGCTGGCGTGATTGTATTCGTCGCTGAAGATAACGCTTTCACTGTTGCAGAGGGCGGAAATAATGCCGACGTTGGCCATGTAACCGGTGTTGAATACTAATGCTGCTTCCGTACCCTTGAACTGTGCCAGCTTGCTTTCGAGTGCTTCGTGCAGTGCGGTATTGCCGGTAGTCAGACGGCTGCCGCCGCTGCCTGCACCCCATTGAAGCGCAGCTTCGGCAGCGGCTTGCTTAACGCGGGTATCTGCTGCCAAATCAAGATAGCTGTTGGAGGCCAGCATTAAAACCTTGCGTCCCTGCATTTCAATGTATTTACTCTGCTCACTGTCCATGGTGCGCAGGGAGCGGTAAAGATTCTGCTCCTTAAGCTGTTTCAGCTCGTCAGCAAAAATCTGCTCCGGGTTTGGATTAGCAGGCTTTTCAACTGGCAGTCCGCGTACAAGTACACGCTGCTTTTCCAGGTAATTGATAGCATCCTCGGCCTTAGCCTTGGTGCTGTCAAAGATAAATACACGGCCACCGTGCGGATTGCCCATTTCCTTCATCGGCATGAGGCGTACATAACCATGCTTTAAGGAAGCTAGGTAGCCGACGAGGTAATCGGGATCATCGGAAAGGCACAGCTCGGCGATGATGCCGGGGGCGTTAACAACTTTGGTAGCCAATACGATGGCTTCACGGAAATGGTTTTTACCGCTACAGTTGCTCGCTGCTCCTTCGGCATCCATATAGGTTACGCGGATGCCTCGCTCGTGGTCGGGTTCAAGTCTGGAGTTTGTGGCGACGTCATAGAGAACTGCACCGCGTATAGGATGGTTGTGACGCAGAAGGTCGATTAATGCATCTGCCTTGGCTTCCAATCCCAGCTCGCAGAGCATTTTCTTCATGATTTTATAGGTTTCCTCTACTGTGTCGGCAGGACGTTTGCTGACAGGCAGAGCGTCGAGATATTGCAGCTTTTTCGGTGCGACCTCTTCCATTTTGACGTTGATGAAGTCTGCTCGGCCGAGGCCGTGATGCAGAGCGCGCTCGGTAAGTGCGCTGACAGCGCTGCTGATATCGGCTTGCGGGATAATGCGTTCTGCGCCGCTGACATGTAAATCACCTTTGGATGCGCGCATTTTGATGCTGTATAAAGGCATAGGGAAATCTCCTTTGTGTTTTGAATTCGGTGTTTGACAAAATTAGCTGATGAAAAGCCTCTCCTTGGGGAGAGGTGGCATCGCTTAGCGATGACGGAGAGGGGTGTGCAAAACTTCACGTTATTCTTTAGCGCAAAGAATGCAGACCCCTCTCAGTCGCCCTGACGGGCGCCAGCTCTCCCTAAGGAGAGCCTCTTTTTGCTGTTATTTATCAGCCTCTGAGCAAAGCAACTTTGGTAAGCAGCTGTTTTGCGGGCTTATAGAATGCACCGGCAGCAACTGCGGTAAAAATCATACCGGGGAAGGCTGCGGCGGTGAGTACCATCCAGTTTACACCGGTAACCTGCCACAGTACGAGGCGGGCAGCGAAGGTTCCGAGCGGGCCGCTGACAGCAACAGTAAGCAGATTAGTTCCGAGCAGGGCCATGGTGCCACCGGCAACAACGCGGAATACCATCTGTACAAGTACGTTGATGATGTTGTGCATGCCGAGCATCATTCCCAGCATACTGGCAAGGATACCTGCGATAATGTAGCGTTTAAAGCCGAAGCAGGCGCAGATGAGTACGGCGATTGGTGCAGATAACTGGAATTCGCCACCGGCAATTGGCGAAGGGATTTTAAAAGAACCTGAAATCAGAATCAAGACACCTAACAAAGCGATAGTAGTCAGCTCTTTCATACTCAAATCTTTCATTTATTTGCTCCTTACTTTAAAACTTCATCCATAGACTGTTTAGCCAGTGCTATAGCCTTATCCAGATCTTTATTTTCGATATTCAGCGGCGGGTTGAAGTAGATGACGTTACCCAGAGGACGCAGCAACAGACCGTGGGTAAGTGCTTTTTTATAAATTTCGTAGCCTATACGCAGGTCGCCGTCGAAGCCGATTTTCTTATCCTTATCGGTAACAAGCTCCATAGCGTTAATCAGGCCGATATGACGGATTTCACCGATGTTTTTATGAGCGCCGAAGTTATCCATGAGCGCATTGTGGAAATATGTTGCTTTTTCCGCAGCATGCTCGAGAATTTTTTCTTCCTTCATAATCTTGAGTACAGCAAGGGCGGTAGCGCAGCCGATAGGGTTACCGGCATAGGTGTGGCTGTGCATGAACTGCTTGCCTTTGTTGTAATCGTCATAGAAGGCATCGTAAATTTTGTCTGTGGTGCAGACAATAGCCATCGGCAGATAACCGCCGGTGAGTGCCTTACTGATGGTCATGATATCAGGAGTAATTCCCGCATGGTTGCAGGCGAACATTTTGCCGGTTCTGCCGAAGCCGGTAGCAATTTCGTCGGCAATCAGCAGTACGCCGTACTCATCACAGAGCTTACGCAGCTTTTGCAGGTAGAGAGGCGGATAGATACGCATGCCTGCGCAGCCTTGCACGATAGGCTCAACGATAATTGCAGCGGTTTCTTTTGCGTGTTTGGCAAATTCTTCCTCAGCAAATTTGAAGCATTCGCATTGGCAATGCTCGCGGTCTTTGGCAAACGGGCAACGGTAGCAATCAGGTGCCTTTACATGGATGTTGTTCATCATCATGGGTTTATACATCTGTGCGAACAGGTCCATGCTGCCTACGGAAAGAGCGCCGATGGTTTCACCGTGATAACCTTCGCTGAGGCACATAAAGCGCTGTTTTTCCGGGTGACCGGTCTGCAGCTGATATTGGAAAGCGATTTTCAGTGCGATTTCTACGGAAGAGGAGCCGTTGTCGGCGAAGTTGAATTTGTTCAAACCTTTGGGGAGAACATCAACCAGCTCTTCGCACAGCTTAATAGCAGGCTCGTGGGTGAAGTTAACGAAGATAACGTGCTCTAATTGTTCAATCTGCTCTTTGATGGCGGCGTTGATTTTGGGATTGCAGTGACCTAAAAGGTTACACCACCAGCTGCTGATGATATCAAGATATTCGGTGCCGTCGGCTGCGTAGAGGTAGGGGCCTTTAGCGTGGTCAACGATGATAGGACGTAAGGTTTCGTAGTCCTTCATTTGGGAACAGGGATGCCAGATGTGGGCTAAATCTCTTTTTTGTAAATCTGCTACTCTATCGTTCATTTTTTCTTCCTCCTGAGTTTTGTGTCATTATTGTTTATTCCCCCTTCCGCCTCACGTTATTCGGCACTTTCCCCGTAGGGGCAGGCAAGATCTGCGGTCGAACTTTCTTAGTTCCCCCTCGGTGGAACTGTCGAGCTTTAGCGAGACTAAAGGGGGCTGTTGATTTTTATTTATATAATCCTTTAAGCACTTCTACATCAATATCCAGCTCGCTGGCATTCGGCGGTACGCAGGCAAGTACGGGGACCGCTGTAATTTCTTCCATCATACGCTTGTTGTCGGCCTGCATGAAGTTGCTGCCGTCGTAGTTGTTAAGGATGATGCCGCGGACGGGAATGTCTTTCTGCTTGAGGTAAGAGATGGTCAGTACGCAGTTGTTGATGGAACCGAGCGCTGCGTTGGAGATTACCAATACGCCCAAATCAAGCTTCTTGATGATGTCCTCGAGCAGGATGTGCTCTTCGTCCCAACGGATGGGGCAGATGATGCCGCCGCTGCCTTCCATGGTAACGTAATCATATTTGGCAAGGGAAGCCTGATAATCAGCTTCAATCTTTTCCATTTCTACGGGATTGCCCTCGCGCAGTGCTGCCAGATGCGGAGAAACTGCTTCCTTATAAATGTAGGAAACAAGGTTTTCCGGTTTTTCCGGGATGTTGGCGGTTTTAGCAACAAAGACTGCGTCGCCCGGCAGCCAGGTGCCGTCAGGCTGTTCTTCGGCGCCGCTCAGCGCTGCTTTGTAATAGCCTGCGTTGACGCCTGCATCGCGTAAGCGTTTAACAAGCAGGCCGGTAACGTATGTTTTACCGATATCTGTACCGATTGCTGTAATGAAAAGACCTTTACTCATAATTTTCACCTTCGTAATTTATTTTGGTTAACTTAAAATTCTATATGGTTAACTTTGTTATAGCTTAAGTATACGCTGTGAAGATTTTAATGTCAACCTAGCAAAATAGTATGGTTAACCATGTCGGTTGGGCATAAAAAAAGATTGACAGCCATATTTTGTGGTTATAACTGTCAATCTTTGCTTATTTTGTGGTTAACGAAGAATCATCTTAATAAAAAGGAAAAAATTATTTTTTTGCTGCTGCGTTTTTACGGATTTCGGTTACCGGTATGCCGCCGATGCCCCAGTTATCTGTATCAACCTCGTCGATGGTGACAACGGTGGTAGATTTGTTTTTGCCTAGAACGTCATGCAGAAGATTGGTTGCGCCTTCGATGAGAGCACGCTTCTGCTCAGGTGTAACGTTACCTTCTTTGGTGATTTTGATGTTTACATAGGGCATGCTGATGACCTCCTTGCGTTTTTCTTTCATTATAGCATATTTTGCTTGCAAACTGCGCGTTTCTATGCTATTATAAGTGCGGTAAAATTTACTGATGCACAGTAGCATTTAGGATGAGCTGGAGCAGTTAACAGTAAAGCTTACTTCTGAAAAATTTTTAAGTCAATACTCGCTTGGATCTATAAGACCGGGACGAAGACGCAAACAGGCTAACTATGCGCATTCCGTACCGGAATGCGCTTTTTTATATGCTTCGGCATTAATCGGCAATTCCATAGCCTTGAATTTGCACAGCGTCTCCTGTGGTCAGAAGGGAGGGCAATCTTGAAGGTTGGTATTATTGGCGGTGGCCGCGTTGGCAGCCGTCTGGCTGCAAGCTTGCGTGAAGCAGGCGTGCTGGTCGGCGTTACGGCTGCATCTGAGCAGCACAGCGCACAGCTGGCACAGCAGTTTGGTGTACCGGCGACGGATAACGCGAAGCTGTGGCAGGCAGCGGACGTGTTGTTGCTTACCGTACCGGACCGGTTAATTGGTACGGTAGCGGAGGAGCTAGCGCAAAGCGTGACACCGGCGGCTAAGGTTGTACTGCATGTGAGCGGCAGTGTGGGATTGGAGCCTTTGGCTCCGCTTGCTCAGCTGGGCGCACACGTAGGCAGCCTGCATCCGCTGCAAAGCTTTGCCGGCGGCAATACAAAGCTTGCAGGTGTGTATATGGCGTTGGACGGTGACAGCGAAGCGCAGGACGCAGGCAAAAAGCTCGTTGAGCTTTTTGGCGGCAAAGCGTTCAGTGTTCCTGCTGAAGAACGTGCGGCCTACCATGCGGCAGCGTGTATCTGCTCTAACTACGCCGTAGCGGTGGAGGCTATGGCGGCGCAGCTGATGGCGCGCTGGACCGGCAGCAATGAAGCTGCCTGGGAAGCACTGCTTCCCTTGTTCAAAGGCACAGCGGCTAATTTGCAGGCTACGCAAAATCCTGCAGCGGTCCTGACGGGACCAATTGCCCGCGGTGATGTCAGCACGGTAGCGAAACATCTTGCTGCCTTACCGGCATATGTAATTCCTGCCTATTGCTCTCTGGGCCTGGCGACAACCTCGCTGGCCCTTGCTAATGGCACTATTGACGAAAATGCAGCTGATGAGCTGAGAAATTTGCTTGGAGGATATTATGGCTAACAAACAAGTAACAGTCGCAACGATTAAGGAAATGAAGCAAAATGGCGAACCTATCACGATGATAACAGCTTACGACGTAGCAATGTCCCGCAACGTGAACGAAGCAGGCGTAGATATGATTCTTGTAGGTGATTCCCTGGGTAACGTAATTTTAGGATATAATTCCACAGTCCCAGTAACGATGGATGAAATGATTCATCATACCAAGGCTGTTATGCGTGGCAACAGCACTGCTTTAGTAGTTGGCGATATGCCGTTTATGAGCTATCAGGCAAGCATTGTTGACGCAATGTATAATGCGGCACGTTTCCTGAAGGAAACAGGCTGCACTGCAGTTAAGCTGGAGGGCGGCTCTGAGGTAGTACCTCTCGTAGAGCGTCTGACACAGGCCGGCATTCCGGTATGTGCTCATATCGGTCTGACTCCGCAATCTGTAAATCAGCTGGGCGGCTTCAAAGTACAGGGAAAGGATATTTCCGCTGCACAAAAAATGATTGATGATGCCAAGGCTTTGGAGGCTGCAGGTGCTTTTGCCTGCGTGCTGGAATGCGTTCCGGCCGCACTGGCTGCTAAGGTAACCAGCGAGCTGAAAACCATGGCTACCATCGGTATAGGTGCCGGCAACGGCTGCGACGGTCAGGTGCTCGTATGCAATGACCTTTTGGGAGTTTCCACCGGCTTCTGCCCGAAATTTGTTAAGAAGTATGCTAATCTGCATGATACTACCGTAGAAGCAGTAAAGGAATATATTGCCGATGTTAAGGCAAGAACCTTCCCTGCTCCTGAGCATACCTTTAAGATTGACGATGCTGTTTTAGAAAAATTATATTAATACTTTCATAAATAAAGTGAGGTAATTCAAAATGAAATTAGTACATACAGTTGCAGAGCTGCGCGAAGAGGTTGCAGCAGCTAAAGCTCAGGGTTTGACCATCGGCCTGGTGCCTACTATGGGCGCTTTGCATGAAGGCCATGCATCCCTGATTAAAGCAGCTAACATGGAAAATGACTTTGTTGTAGTCAGCGTTTTCGTAAACCCGACTCAATTCGGTCCTAACGAAGATCTGGACGCTTATCCGCGTACTCTGGAAGCAGACTGCAAGCTGGCAGAAAGCATGGGCGCTAACGTAGTTTTTGCTCCGGCTCCGAAGGAAATGTATCCGAGCGAAGATGCAACATGGGTAGAAGTAACCGGTGATATTACCAAGGTTCTGTGCGGCCGTACCCGTCCGATTCACTTCCGCGGTGTAACTACCGTTGTTACCAAGCTGTTCAACCTGGCACAACCTGACCGTGCTTACTTCGGCCAGAAGGACGCACAACAGGTTGAGGTTCTGAAGCGCATGGTAAAAGACCTGTTCTTCAATATCCAGCTGCGCATTATGCCGATTGTCCGCGAAGCTGACGGTTTGGCAAAGAGCTCCCGCAACACCTATCTGAATGAAGCAGAGCGCAAAGCAGCTCTGGTACTGAGCCGTAGCCTGAAGGCTGCTAAGGAGCAGTACGAAGCAGGTGAGCGTGACGCTGCTAAGATTACTGCGGCTGTTACCGCTTCCATTAAAGAAGAGTCCATGTCTGATATTGATTATGTTGAAATTTATGCACTGCCGGAATTGAAACCTGTAGCAGCTCCGATGGCAGGCAGCAACCTGCTGGCTGTAGCTGTTAAATTCGGCACCACACGTCTGATTGATAATGTAGTTTTGGAGGAGAAATAATATGCTTTATACTATGCACCATGGCAAAATTCATCGCGCTACCGTAACCCAGGCTAATCTGGAATATATGGGCAGCATTACTATCGACAGCGAGCTGCTGGAGCTGTCCGGTATTCTTCCGGGAGAGCGTGTACAAATCGTTGACAACAACAACGGTAACCGTCTGGAAACATATGTTATCGCCGGTGAGCGTGGCAGCGGTGTTATCTGCCTGAACGGTGCTGCTGCACGTAAGGTTCTTGTTGGTGATACTGTTATCATCATCGCTTACAGCCTTATGACCGAGGAAGAAGCTAAAACTTATGTACCGAAGGTTGTAATGGTTGACGAAAACAACCATCCAATCAACGTTCGCGGTACTGAAAAGGAAGCAGAAATCGGCTGATTATAAGCATTATATGAGCACGTTGCGGCTTGCGCTTGGCGCAGGCTGCAGCGTGCTTTTTGTGTTGGCGGTTTGCTGAATTTATGAAGTATCAAGCGATTTCGTATAGTAATAAGAAGTTGCATATTTTTCGAAAAGAACAGCAAATAAAAAACTTCGGTAGAACGCTAAATATAATCGTTCTACCGAAGTTTTTCGTTTCTATTTGTTTTTATCGTGGCAGCAGCAATGTTCTGCTTCCACAGGCTTCATGGAGCATTCCGGGCAGATGCCTTCGCCCTCTAAAAGCTTGCTGCCCCAGGCGTACATGGCCTGCAGAATAGGAAAGAGGCTTTCGCCCCGCGGCGTCAGGCTGTACTCAACCTTAGGCGGTACGACGGCGTACACCTTGCGAGCAATCAAGCCGTCACCTTCCAGCTCGCGTAATTGCTGGGTGAGCATTTTGGGTGTGGCCTCGGGGACGAGGCGGCGCAGCTCGTTGAAACGCAGAATTTTGCCGGACAGATGCCACAGGAGCAATGCTTTATATTTGCCGCCGATAAGCTGCAGCGTGGCGGCAACGGGACAGTTGACGTTAATAGTGTCTTTCATTTGGAGTTTCCTTTCTGCAAAGAGCAAGGCGACTAAGATATTATTATGCTATGAAAAAATTATATGCCTGCCTTGCGCAGCAAAAATTATATATCTTTACAGTATCTTTTTACATACTATCTACCTAAATAGTGCGTTCTTGAAATAAAGGTAGCGTTTGCTATAATAATAGCAGATAAAAATTTTTACGTCAAACAGATAGCAAGCGAAAGGAGCCACGATGAAAAAACAATTACTTGATATAACAGGCATGAGCTGCAGTGCCTGCTCTTCGCGCATCGAGAAAGTTGTTAACAAGATGCAGGGTGTGGAGCAGATGAACGTTAATCTGCTGAAAAATAATGCGCATGTTACCTTTGACGAAAGCGTTGTAGATGAAAAAGCAATTATTGCCCGCATTGAAAAGCTGGGCTTTGGCGCGAGAGTGCATGCTGCAAATGTTGCAGCACCGGTACCTCAGCAGGATACGGCGGCACAGGAGATGGAGGAGATGCGCCAGCGTCTTATCGGCTCGCTGATTTTTGCCGGTCTTGTCTTTTATCAGCACATGGGGCGCATGTGGGGCTGGCCGCTGCCAAGCTTTATTCTGGGGCAGGAAAACGAGCTGATTAACGCTTTGCTGCAGATGCTGTGGTGTATTCCGGTGCTCTTTATCGACCGCAAGTATTTTATCCACGGTGTGCGCAATCTTTTAAGCGGTGCGCCTAATATGGATTCGCTGATTGCCGTAGGCAGCGGCGCGTCGTTTATTTACGGTTTGTATTCTGTATTTGGCATGGCGTATGCCTTTGGACACAATCGTCTTGATTTGTTGCCGGGCTTTGCCGATGCTTTATATTTTGAAGCGAGTGCCGTAATTTTGGCACTTGTAACTGTCGGCAAGTTTATGGAGGCGCGGGCAAAGAGCCACACCTCTGATGCGATTAAGGCGCTGATGAATCTTACGCCGAAGACGGCGCTTGTCGAACGCCACGGGTTGCAGGGAGAAATTCCTGTAGAGGAGGTAGTTACGGGCGATGTGCTGATTGTAAAAAGTGGTGCGTCCGTGCCCGTGGACGGCAAAATTATTGAGGGCAGCGCTGCCCTGGACGAAAGTGCGCTGACGGGTGAAAGCCTGCCGGTAGATAAAACAATCGGTGACAAGGTTATCGGCGGCACTATTAACAGAAGCGGTTACTTTAAGATGGAAGCGACTGCGATTGGCGCTGATACTGCTTTAGCGAAGATTATTGCGCTGGTGGATGAGGCAACATCTTCTAAAGCGCCTATTGCCAAGCTAGCTGATAAGGTGAGCGGCTATTTTGTGCCTGCCGTTATAGGCATTGCCGTGCTTGCGGCGGTTGTCTGGCTGGCGCTGGGCGCAAGCTGGCATTTTGCACTGACGATAGCTATTTCGGTGCTCGTCATTTCCTGCCCCTGTGCTTTGGGATTGGCAACACCGACAGCGATTATGGTAGGAACGGGGCGTGGTGCCAAGAGCGGCATTCTGATTAAATCGGCAACAGCGTTGGAAACAGCGCATAAGATTGATACCGTTATCTTAGACAAAACAGGTACGATTACAGCGGGCAAGCCGGTGGTGACGGATATTTTACCTATAAAGATTACGGAAAATGAATTGCTGGCCTTTGCCGCAGGACTGGAAAAGCTGTCGGAGCATCCGTTGGGTGAAGCTATTGTTGCTGCTGCTGAAGCAAAGCAGCTTGTTTTGCCGGAAGCCGGCAATTATAAGCAAATCCCTGGTCAGGGTGTTACAGCGGAGCTTTCGGGAGCTGAATGTGCGGCAGGCAATCTCAAGCTGCTGGAGGCGTTGAATGTTGATGTCAGCAGTTTGATGGAACGGTATGACAAGCTGGCGGCTCAGGGAAAAACACCGTTATATTTTGTCCGTGCAGGCGAGCTTTTAGGCTGTATTGCTGTTGCCGATACCGTAAAGCCTACGAGCAGGGAGGCTATCGGCAAGCTGCAGGCAATGGGCCTGCGTGTGCTGATGGTAACAGGTGATAACCAGGCGACGGCGGAAGCCATTCGTGCGCAGGTGGGAGTAGATGAGGCTGTTGCTCAGGTACTTCCGCAGGATAAGGAAGCGGTAATACGCAAGCTGCAGCAGGAGGGCCATATTGTCGCCATGGTAGGCGACGGCATCAACGATGCGCCGGCGTTGGCGCGTGCCGATATAGGTATTGCTATCGGTGCCGGCACGGATATTGCGATTGAAGCTGCTGATATGGTTTTGATTAAGAGCGACTTGTTGGATGTGGCGAAAGCAATTTGCTTAAGCCGCAGCGTGATGACCAATATCAAGGAAAATCTTTTCTGGGCCTTTATTTATAATGCCGTCGGTATTCCGTTTGCCGCAGGTGTATTTTATACAGCCTTCGGCTGGCTGCTGAATCCGCTGATTGCAGCGGCGGCGATGAGCTGCAGCAGTGTTTCTGTTGTTACTAACGCACTAAGACTGCGTTTTATAAAATTGTAATTGCAAAGGAGATTTTATTATGACTAAGACTATTGCTATTGAAGGTATGCATTGCCAACATTGTGTTGGCGCCGTTAAGGAAGCACTTGCTGCTGTAGCAGGTGTAACAAGTGTTGTTGTTTCCTTGGAAAACAATAATGCGGTTATTGAGGGCACAGGCCTGGATGATGCAGTTTTGAAGGCTGCTGTTGAGGATACCGGCTTTGATGTAACCGGCATCAACTGAAAATAAGCACAAAAAACGCCGCGTAAAGCGGCGTTTAAGTTTGTAAAAAGGTCGCTGCGCAGCGGCCTTTTTCTTATGCAAATATTTCTGCTATAGCAGGCGGAAGCATGTCAAGTGCGCTTGCTGTCATAAATGCGGCAGCAATGGATAAAAGCAGCAGCGTGCGGATAATCCTTTTTGCGCACGGAAGAGAAGATGGCACGCAGGGATAAAAGCAGAATCAGACCCCAGATGTAGGGACCGGTTACTTCATGGAAAAATTTTTCAAACATGATAACACTCCTTGCTGGCTAAAAAATGTGTTTAAGCAGATATAGATATACATATAATAAAAAAACACCCGCAATAGCAGGTGCTGTTTTTGGATTGGT
>OOAA01001251.1_pt1 | contig 13302 bp, 15 predicted proteins | sample 1671671 | NCBI WGS metagenome assembly OOAA01 (sample SAMN06348180, study PRJEB24527) | human gut metagenome | biome: human gut; feature: ankylosing spondylitis patient; material: feces | host: Homo sapiens | place: China | collected 2015-10 | reverse complement strand
TTTTAGTAAGATCGTTTTGCAAATAAAAATATCCGTTGTCTATCATATATGGAACGACACCGCCATCTGTTCCATTTCCTGTACGCATCCAATTGATTCCGGACCACCCGCCCCATGTAGTTGAACCATACCATAAACCATGGACATCTTCTGGAATGCCACCTGCGCGAAGCGCTTTTGAAACAAAATTTGCACAATCGCCTCCGGAAACAATGCTTGATGGATATTCAGGCTCTTCCCAAACGTTATCCAACGCCCAGTCGCGTGCTGCGATTCGATCATATGTATAGTCGGCAGTCGAGACCGCTTGTGTTGCTGCCGCTACGCCTAAATCAGCTTCCATTTTCAGGGCTTCCGCATAGCCAGCGTTGTATGCAGTCGACGCATCGGCAGGTTTTGAAAGCCCGTCTACACGATAAAGGACCGTCTCAGCAGCATCAACTCGATAATAGTAATTATCTAAATCCGTTTTCTGGATGGAGTTCCTTGCTAAGGATTGAACCGTATCAGCATTTATCGCATAAGGAAAGGTCGTGCGGCACGGAATCATGTAACACTCTTCGGTGATCTCTTGTATACGCGCGTTCATTTGGGCCGATAAAAGTGCTTTTTCACTTGTGCTTTTTGTGCTGTTCGCGATTCCCTGTGCCATCCCATCAAAATACGGATCATCTACGGGATTCTGTGTCAGCGTCATGTCGACGATGACATCAATGGCCAGATAGCTTTCGCCATCCTTTTCAAAGGCGTGCGTTCGGAACTCAAAATTTTCAAAACGATAGAACTCTGAATAATCATCCAGAATCTGTTGCACGAGCGGAGCATAAATGATCTGCTTGTCCTGCGCGTTGAGCAGATTAAATGCAACGGACGCATCAGACACATCACATGAGGTATAGCTTGAAGAGGCAGAGACAATCAAGGTGAATGCGAGCAGTAGCACAATGACTAAAACGAAAGCTGCGATTTTTTTCATAACATTACCGTTCCTTTCTTGATTCCGCATATCAATTCTTTTTCCAATGAAATTCACGTTAATTCAGTCGATACAATGTTTTTCTACTGATAGCAGACTTTATATACTGCTATTAAATGATGTCGTAAAAATAATGTTGTAATTACCTTTGATGATCTCAATGCACTTAAGATGGTGCATACGTAGCATCGGCCTGTAGGACTTGCTCCTTTACGGGCAAGTGCCAGTAGTAGACTCTCGGAAAGAGCTACTACCAATCGTTCCATGCGCAATCAGAGTATATGTTGTTCCGCTGACTGCTGCATGGCTGCCAGAAACGTTTAGGTAGTTCGTCCCAGAATCGCTCCAACTATCAACCATTTCACTGCCATTCCACAGTTCAAGTGTGACATCCAGTTTTCCGACTTCGACCACAGTTACACTGCAATTTGCCGTTTTCCCGCTGAACGAAAGTTTTGGTTTGATTTGCGAAGCACGTTCGGTTGCCATGGCATTTACACATAGTCCAGAAATCATAATCATTACGAGCAATAGAACGACCATACGCTTTTTCATATTACAAAACACCTCCTTCCTTCGCCCTATCTATTAGAACGCAGAAAGGAGGTGTTTTTGGACATGATCTTCAAGAAATTTTTTAATTTGGAGATTGTAACAACTCTATGCTTTCGACAATGTGCAACATGACGGATTTTTCAAGAGTTGAACCGACTGAGAATATAAGGCCGTTCTGCTCATCTATCCACACCAAATTACTGACACTGGAAGCCCCATTAGCCGGTACAAACAGCGCAATAAATTGATTCACATTGACTTCTTCGCAGCCAGAATGATCTCCGATCAACGATAGAACCGTACCACTGTGATATACGTCAACTTCAATGACAATGAAGTCTGAACCGGAAACGTAATACCAACTGGACCGCTGATCATCCTTGTGGTGCTCCTGCTCCTCGAAGCCCTCGGGCAGCCATGTCGGAGCATAGTCCGGCAACGTCTGCTGCGGCGTGGGATTCAGGAAACGGTAGACGATGCTGTCCTGTGAAATGCTTCTGAACCATGCGATTGTTGCGGCACGGGCCTCGGCATCAATCGTAAGCCAGCCGATTCCGGTAAGGAGCAGCGCCAGAAACACAGCGGCAACGCGCTGCAGTGTCCGATAAAAAACGGGGTGGCGTTCACGGCGGCACAGACGGCTCATTTTGCATGTAAAGGACTTGCTTGGGACGTAAGGCGGCTGTTGCTTGCTGCCCTGTGTCAGCGCCTCCGCCAGCGCAAGACTGGCTTCTTTCGCAGCGGCCCGCAGCGCATCATCCGTGATCATAGGCTTTCGCCTCCCTCCTGATAAATTTCCTTCAGCTTTGCTTTTGCCCGTTGAAGGAGCTTACTTGTGTTTGCAAGAGAAAGGTGCATGATCCCAGCGATTTCTTTCGTGCTGTATCCATGATAGAACTTCAGGAGAATGCACTGACGATAGGCAGCCGGCAGTTCCAGAATTGCCTTTGCCAGCGCGTTGTCTCCGCTATACTCTACAGAAACGCCGTTGATTGATTCATCCAGCGGCACAGATGGGTGCCGCCGCTCTGCCCGGAGCATATCGATTGCTTTTCTCTCAACTATTGTAACGATGTAGGCGCGCGTTTTTGGACAGTCCGGGTCAGAAATTTTTGAAATATTTTCTGCAATGCTCAAAAAGGCGTGATGAACCGCATCTTCGGCGTCCTGTGGGCGTTTTAGAATCTGAAAAGCAGTATAGAACATCAACTGCTTGTACTGCTCATAAAGCCGCTCAAATTTCGAGCGATCTTCTGCGGTGTCAATAAGCTGCAGGTATACAATCATGTTTCGATAATCCTCTCCATGATGAATCTATTATAGCATAAGATTCCTACGATGGGGAGAGTAGATTATGGGACGCTTGCCCTTATAAAGCGGTGTAAATCAGACAATTTCAGGGCTTGGAGCGCCATCTTTCGAGTGTGAAATTTCGGCGGTGTCCGGGTGGATCATGGTGATGGGGATGCTACGATTTTGCGCACTGAGGATCGCTGCCCCAACGCTGCCGGTCAGGTGCGATTGTATATCACAAACCGCCAGTAGAAGATCTGCGTGTTCTATAAGTTGCGTTGGAAGCTGCCGACAGAGCTGAAAATCTCCCATACCATCGCAGATGCAGATGGCATGGGAGACTAATCACGCCAATAGCACTGGCACACTTCCATTTTGGAAGTGTGTCAACGGGAATGTTTTTGTTTGCCTGCTTCACTTTTAGGCTTTTCTTCTCAGCATGGCTTTTGTTTTCAGAAGCGCCGCGCGGAAGGTTTTCTGTGCTTCGCGTTCAGTGGGAAAGACCGGGAGCAGGAAGTCCAGTGCCGCTTGAATCCGACCCAAATCGTCCTGCGTCAAATGACCATCCATCAAGTGCTGGTACACCTGTCGGTATGCCAGACGCACGGAGTCAGAAACACTTGCTCTTGAGAAATATTCTGTGATCAGGCCGCCAATAAGCGCGGATTCCTCAATAGAATACTGCATACCTGCCGCCCTCCTTTCGCGCACCCGCATATCATAGCATATTGTAGACGGACAGGCAAGTTAAGACATTCGTTCTCCTGAAATGTCCGCAAGTTTACGCCTGCTTGCTGCTGCGCTACAATAAAGCTGTATTCCAGGTCAGAGCAGATCAAGGGCGGAGCTATTTCAGGGCGGAGGTGAAGACTTGGGGACAGGTATGCCCCCGGTTCCGCGCGCAGGACATGGAATGAAATAATGGACTCATAAGACCGTAATTGCCGTTTGGCAGTTGCGGTCTTTTTGTGTCCGAACGCAAAAAGTGAAGGGAGACACAGCATGACAGACACAGAAAACGTATTTGACGGCTTTGCCTTACTGGGCGATGATGAGGAGTTTGACGTAGATAAGATCTTCGGCAGCGGTTCGGATGAACCCGCGCCGCCTCCTCCCGCGCCAACGTTGGCAGAAGAAGTCAAGTCTCAGCCTGAGCCGGAACAGGTTCAGACGGAGACGGCAGAATCACAGCCCGAGCCGGAACAGACGTTCCCCGCAAAAACGCAGGACGCACCGGCAGAAGGAAAACAGCCTCTGGAACTCTTTTCGGCGTTTACAGGCGCGGAAAGCGACCCCATCCCAGAAGCAGCCCCGGTCAAAAGCATTGCGCCAAGACCCCAAACACAACTGTCGCTCTTTGACAAGCCGCCCGTTTTTCAGTACGGCGGCGCCAGAGAGCAGATCACGGATGCGGATATGACCTTTGAGGCTCTGCGTATCCAGAAGGCGGATGATTTCCCTGAATTGGAGGATGCGTCTGCTGTCACTTGGCAGGTACGGTACGGAGATATTACGAAGACCGTCCCCGCGCCCAAGACGGACACCATCGCGGCCATGAAAGCGGAGATCGAGAAATCCAAAGCGTTCCTGGACAGCCTGAAAAAAGGCAAGGTCAAGGATCCGGAGTGCGTCGTGAAGCCGCAGATCCGGATGCAGAAGAAGGGCATCGCAGACTACAAGGGCGTATTCCCGACGCTGGAAGCTGCACGCGCGTCCAACAAGGTCATCTGCCTCATCCCCTCGCGGGATGGACAGACGTATGAGATGCGCCGGAGCGAGCTCGGCGAGTTCATCGCGCCCAAACAGAAGATCACAGAGTTTTCAGAGGAAGAGCCGGCTTTCGCCCGGCTCTTCCTCGCATTCCGCAGGAGCTGCTGCGCGCCATCATCGGCTTTTTCAGAAGCCAGATGGAATTGGGCGCGGAGTTTGAAGCCCTTGTCCGCATCTACTGGGATCGCAAAGATCAGAAATTCATTCCGTTCGTGCCGAAGCAGCGCGTCACTAAGGACAGCGTGACGGTTCGGCTGACGGACGAAGATCTTCCGGATGATACGCGGTATCTGTATTACGCGGATATCCATTCCCACAACAGCATGAAGGCGGTCTTTTCTGCCATTGACGATATGGATGAGCGCGGTACGCGGCTGTATCTCGTGATCGGCCGTCTGGATCGATTCTTCCCGGAGATCTCCGCCCGCATTTCCTGCGGCGGCAGCTTCGTCCCCATCGAGCCCGGCTTGGTGCTCGAAGGGCTGGACAGCAGCTTCCCTGCGGAATGGAACGGCAAGGTCATCCGCCAGCTTCCCGCGCTCCCGGAAGCGCCGTCCACACACGCTGCGGGCTTTCGTTCGTTTCTGAGCGGCCTGTTAGGAGGTGCGGGATGAAGTTTGCAGAGAACCGGCCCGTGAAGATCGTCATGCTGGGAGCCGGAGGTACCGGCGGGCATATCGCGCCGCATTTGTACCGGCTTCTGTATGCGCTGGAACGACCCGTTCGCTTTATCATCTGTGACGGAGATATCGTGGAAGAAAAGAACCTTGTACGGCAGAATTTCACACCGGCGGATTTAGGCGAAAACAAGGCAAAGGTGCTGGCGGAGCGGTATTCATCCGTGTTCGGGATGGAAACGGAGTATGTGCCGGAATTCATCGAGTCCGGTGACCGCCTCCTTTCCATGCTGCAGGCACGGACGTTCCCGACCGGGCCGTACTGGCATTCACCAACCGTCAAAGAGCTGGTGATCCTCATCGGCGCGGTGGACAACAACAAAAGCCGAAAACTCTGCCACGAAGTCTTTTACAAGCTGGATGATCTTATCTACATCGACAGCGGCAACGGGATGCACACCGGGCAGATCGTCTGCGGCATCCGCAGCGGCGGGCGCACGTTCTATCGTCCCGTCGGCGCGGCATTTCCGGAGGTCTTGCAGGACACAGACAAATTCCCGACGGAGCTGAGCTGCGCCGAGGCGTCTGTTTCCGCGCCGCAGAGCATCGCCGCCAACATCACAGCGGCTACCGCCGTCGTGGACATGATCTACAACATCCTGACCGTCGGAGAAACGCGCGTGCGGCAGATCACGTTTGCAACGGGCTCTGTCAATATGCGCGCAACCTTACAGAAAACAAGGAGGAAAGCAGCATGAGAAGTTCCGTAGACGCAGCAGCCTTTTATAAAGCGATGACAGCATTGATGGACATTCCGGCAAAAAGTCCGGTCAAAGTCCTGCAGGAGATCAAGGCGGAATTTACAGCGGATCACTGTACGCTCTCTGCAACGGACTTTGGTACATGGCTGTCCGTGACGATCCCCGCAAGCGGCGACGACTTTGCGTTCGTGTTTTGGAACAGTGCCGGTGTCCAGAAGGTGTGCCGTTATTTTGCGGGCCAACTGGAACTGGAGCTGTCCGGCCAAAGGAAATCACAGATCATAACCATGCGCTGCAGAGACAAGGGCGGCAAGTTCCCAGTTTATGAAGCTGAGGAATGCCCCACATGGCCGGAATTTGAAGCCAAGCAACGCTATACGGCAAACGCGGCAATCATTCTCAAATGCGTCAAGCAGGTAAAGTATGCCGTAGATCTGCGCAGCACCAGACCGGAATATCAGGGTGTTCTGTTCCAGAGCAAACATATCTGGGCGGTGGAAGGTCATCGCGCAGGCTGCTGTGATGACGGCGGTTTGGACGTTGAAACGCCGTTTCTTGTCGGCGTTTCGGCACTGGAACAGCTCAAGGCGTTTGGCGCCGCGGATATGCAGATCAGCGTGGCAGATAACTGGGTCCTGTTCCAGAATGAACACGTTTGCCTACTTGCGAAACGTATCCTGAATGTCACGCCTATCACCTATGAAAGCGTTGTTCCGCAGAAGTGGAATGAGGAATTCTGCTTCCATCGGAAAGACTTTGTGCAGGCACTCAAATATCTGCTGGCCTGCGTCGGAAAGGCAGACAAGCCTTATGTCCGGTTTCATAACGGAACTGTGAGCCTGCATGTGAACGGCTGCCTCTATAAAGCGGCGGTTCCAATCAGCATGGAAAGCAGCATCATTTTCGGCTTTGACGCAAGATTCATGCTGGACGCGCTTACACAGTTTGAAAAGCAGGACATGGTGACCATGCGGCTGACCAGCCCGCTGGGCGCGATCTCGCTCATTGCAGGCAGCAGCTCTGCCATCGTCCTCCCGGTACGGCTCAGAGAAGAAGAACAGAAAGCAGCGTAAAAAGGAAGCATAAAAAGAAAGGATTTTGAACATGAAAACAGTCTATATCCCAGCCGGTGCGACGTACAACTATGAAACGCTTGTCACGGACGATGTGATTGTCCACGGGCATCTGCACGTCACGAACGGCCTGAAAGCGAAGCATATTTCCGGCCGAGGTTTTATTACCGCCGGTGAAGTTTCCGCAGACATCGTGGACGTGACCGAACTGGAATGCGGCACGGTCATCTGCCGGAGACTGCTGGCGCAGCGCGTCAGCGTCAATGAGGCGATGATCTCGGAAAGCGCCGCTGTTTCCCGCTTCTTCTCCGCCAATTACGTCAAAACTCCCAGCCTGACCGTGGCGGTCAGTGAGATCGGTGAGGTAGACGCAGAGAAAATTGTGCATCTGACGCCGAAGCCGCGCGGCATGCTCCTGACGCTGCTTCTTTCAAATCTTCGTACATTCTGGCTGCGCCTGACGGCAATCCACTCACAGGGCAAATTCGAAAATCCGCGCACGGAAGCGCCGGTGGAAGAACCCTCTGACACGCCGGAAGATACCGAAATGAAAGCCAACATCGCAAAAATCGTGCAGGAGGTGCTTGCACAGCAGGCGGCGGAAAAAGCCGCCTGCGAGAACGATGCAAATGATGCGGACGACTTTGAGCTTCAGCGCATGATCGGCACGTTCAAGCTGCTGCGAAGCAAAGGCTACACGCTGCGCATTCTCCCCGGCACGCCGGAGGAAAACGCACCGGTCTTTGACTTTGCGGCTGAGAGCATCCAGCCTGCGGCGTGAGGTCACAGGATGGAACAGGAATTGCAGAAGGAACCCAAATGCTCCTTTTACGCCTTGGAACAGCTTCGTCAAACGGCAGAATCCATTCTGCGCGGCAGCCAGCGTCTTCTGAAATGCCGCGCCGGTGTGGAAAAAAACCGCACGGCGCAGCCGCAGCGTGCGTATGCGTACTATCTGGAATTGCAGAAAACGCGAGGCGCGCTTCTTGCGGTGCTCGGCGATGCACAGCGGAATCTTCTGGAATTGGAGGAATCCGCGCTGGCAGGAAAAGCCGGGCAGCTTCAAGTGGGACTGGGCCGCTTTGATCTTATGTCCAGAGCGTACAAGCCTGTGTATGAAGTCCTGACCGGCTTTGCAAAAGCCCTTCCTCAAACGGACACCGTCAACGCGGCGGTGATCGGGCGGCTGATGAATCATGTCCGCATGGGCTACTATCCGACAGATCCGGAAAACATCACGCACATTCTGCGCGGTATCCAATTCCCGGAGGGCGTGACGACCAATCTGCTCGATCCATGCTGCGGCTGCGGCAAGGCGCTTCGACAGCTTGCCGACGGCAACAACTGCTACACTTACGGCATGGAGCTGGACGAACACCGCGCGGAGGAGGCACAAACCAGGCTCCACCGCGTTGGCTTCGGCAGCTTCTTTCACAGCCAGATCAGCCGTGAGGCGTTCCATGTGCTGTTTCTGAATCCGCCGTATCTGTCCGTTCTGACCGAGGGCGGCAGCCGGGTACGCAGCGAAAAGCAGTTTCTGGTGCAGAGCATCCGGACGCTCATGCTGGGCGGCCTGCTCGTCTACATTGTGCCGTACTATCGCCTGACGCCGGACATCTGTAACATTCTCGCGGAGAATTTTTCGGACATTTCCGTTTGGAAATTCACCGACAGCGAGTTTGCCAGATTCCATCAGGCGGTCGTGCTGGGGCTTCGCAGAAAACCCACGGAGGACGACGAAACGGCTGAACGGCTGGGCGCACAGACGCTGGTTCCGGAGAAAATTCCGTGTGTCACGGAACTGGAGGAAAACCGGTATGTATTGCCTGTCGTCGCAAAGACCGTCGAGGTCTTTCGCGGCGAACGATTCAATGAGAAGGAACTGGAACGGCAGCTGACGCGCTCCGGCAGCTTTACACGGCTGCTGCATGCAAAAAGCGCGCTGGACAGCACGGAAAAGCATCCGCTTCTGCCCCTTTCCATTGGGCAGATCGGTCTCATCGGCGGCTCCGGGATGATCAACGGGCTGATTGCGTGCGATACCCCGCATATCATCAAGGGGCGTATTGTGAAAGTCAAAAACACAGAACGCGAGGAACAGTTTGACCAGCGCGGAAACCATACCGGCGCGGAGGTGCATGAGGTCGTCAGCAACAAGATGATCTTCAATGTTCTGACGCCGAACGGATTTCAGGCGTTGAGTTAGGAGGAATTATGTTAACTACAAATCTTGCAATCGTTGCACCCGTCACAGAAGCAGATGACCAGACGGCACGTGAAGCTGTCTGGCAGCAGGTCACGGAGCGGATCGTCCCGCAGATGGGAAAGCTCTGCACGCGCTTCGAACCGTCCGGCGGCGCATGGGGACAGAAAGTGTCCAGTCCATACAGCGTCATTCTGGGCAGAAACGAACCGGCGCTGTTCCTGTACTTCTACGCATCCGCGAAGCATCAGTTGGATGAGCGCGCAAAGGCACATCTGGACGGCTTCATGGAGCATCTGGAGATCGGGAACGAGCAGACCGTCGGCGATACAAAGATGTGTACGGCCTACCTCAAGGGCAACACCGCCGAAGCGCGTTCCCACATGGAGTGGCACATCGCCAGCATGTTTGGAGAGCTGATGCCGGACTGCGGGATCTATTTCCTGCGCGAAGGCCGGTCGTATATGACAGAGGATGAGCACAAAAAGATCCTCTGCAATATGAAGGACTATGCCATCTGCGTGGTGAAGCTGGTATGGGAGAGCAAACATGATTCAAACTGATCTAACCGCGCTGATGACGCTCCTTTGCGGGGCAAAAGAACGCGAGAAAAAGAATCAGACGGATTCTACGGAGCGCTTAAACCCCTACCTTGTGTATCGTGTGGTTCTCCCGTTCTTGACCGGTCAAGACATCTTCCTGGAGGATATTTGCTATGAGGAATTTGAATTGGAAGATATATGGCCTGTTGCTGATTTCTTTTATTACAACTGGCCAGGCAGCTACTATAGCTGCGTTCTTGCAGACGGCGCTGCATCACTTCCGGCGCAGGCACAAAAAATGAAACAGTTTTGCTAAGGAGAAGTTATGGAGCTTACGCTTATCTTTTATGCGATCCAAATCGCAAAATCCTTTTATGATCACGGACGGTTTGATGTGTTCAAAAAGGCGTTTCCCCAGCATATTTTGCGGGAAGATTCCTTCTATGAGCTTCAGGAACTGGCTCTGGATATCGTCTCCGAATTTCATTGTTTCAACCAGAAGCTGGACTATGAATATGATATATCCTCCTATTATCATTATTTTTCGTCTGAAAACATGACCGCTTATATCCGCCTTTGCAGACAATATGAATCGCTGCTTCACATGAAACCCGAAGAAAACCCATTTTGGCGTGAGGCCAGCACGTGCATCAAAAATGCTTTATGGCTGGATTCCTACTGCTATGATTGGGCATTGAAAGAGAAAACCGGGAAAAAGTTTTCCAGCGGCATTGTTTTCGCATATGATGACGAATTTTGTGATTATGTCCAATTGATCGATGGTCTGCTTGACATTTTCACATTTTTTGATAAGAGGCTATGCGGGATGGAAAAAGCGGTTGAAGCAGCACAGCGCAATGCGCGGTGTACGGAACGGAGGGCTGCGTGATGGACAGAACACAAAAACTGGTTATTGAGATCGATCCCCAGCGGGCAACAGTGGTATTGAAGCAGGAAATCCTTGGTGTGATCAGCAGAAAGGAAATTTGCCCGGAGGATCTGTTTCAGGCAATCATCCACGCAACAGACCGCAATACGTTCGTTTCAAGCGGTTTGCTTCCGAAGGGGTGCTTCTCCGTCAAGATCAGTGATAGCAGTGCCAAAAGATACTGTCTGCTCTGCCAGCAGCGCTATGCGGACATCACATACCATAATACCCTTTATGAAAGATTTCCGCTGCCGAAGCTCGTCTTTGGGTTTCAGATCTCTGAACTGGGCAAGGTCAGTGATTGCCGGGTAGGTGTCGTTGCGGATGAAGATCTGAAAAGCAGCACAGAAATGTTCTGCTATCCATTTTCCAACGTAACACAGAGCAATTTTCATCTCTGCACCGGAAGCAACGTGCTGCCAGTCTATAAGACAACGGGCAGCATCTCCAACCTGCCGGGATATTTGCTTCGGCTGCCGAACAACGACGATTATTTCGATGTCAGGGATAACAGGCTGCACATGGAATACCGTGACCTGCTGGAACACCTGAAGGACAAAGACCCGTCGTATTACTATTCCGATGTGCTGCTCCCCAACGGAAAGACCTTAAAAGACTTTATTGGAGGGTAACGTATGGCAAAAGACGCAAAAACCATCCGGGAAGAACTGGCCCGACCATTTGCGCCGGAGGACTTGGAATGGCGGATTCAGGTGACGACGAAGGACAAGACCAGCGGCCTTGCCATTCCGTATGTCACAAACCGCGCCATTCAGGACCGCTTGGATGAGGTCGTGGGACCGGAGAACTGGTACAACGACTACAAGCCGTGGCACGGAAACGGAAAGAAGGACGCACAGATCTGCGGCATTTCCATCTATTTTGAGGACAAAGGCTTTATTACAAAGTGGGACGGTGCGGAGGATTCTGACATTGAACCCATCAAGGGCGGTTTGTCGGACTCCATGAAACGCTCCGCCGTGCAATGGGGCATTGGACGTGTTCTCTACAAGATGACGAAACCGCTTTGGGTCAGTGTAGAGCAGAAAGGAAATTCCTGCGTCATTCGTGACAGTGAGCGTCCGAAGCTGAACGCCGCGTACATGGAACTGCTGGACAAGCTGCATCTGATTCCCGCCCCTCCGGGCGCGGCCCAGGCACAGCTCAGCTACAAGCGCGACGGGCAGGCCGGACAGCAGACACAGAATACCGCACCGACGGCCACGCCGCAAAAACAGCAGCAAATGCCGCAGCAGCAAGCGCAGCAGTCTCAGCAGCCGCTTCCATTTACGACGCGGCAGGTCTGCCAGTATGTTGTGCTGTCTGTGAGCAGCCAGCAGGATATGTCCGGTCAGCCGATAATCTGCGCCGTGCTGCAAAACGCAGAGGGCAAGCAGGCCAAGGTCTACGCGCAGGGCAGCCATCCGGCGCTCATGCCCGGTGCGCAGCTCTATGACGCGCAAATCACCATGCGAAAACAGGGGAACGTCGCGTTTTACACACTGGACGGCTACAAGGTCGTGCAGCAGGCAGCGTAAGGAGGACGAATGGAAAAAATCAAAGGCTTTCAGATCAGCAGCATGACCGTCTCCGGCTTCAAATGCTACGAAGCGCCTATGGAGATCACGTTCGGCAACCCCACCATTGTGACTGGCGGCAACGGCCGCGGCAAATCCAGTCTGGCGGACGCGATCGCGTTTGCCGTTACGGGACTTCCCTTTTTCGGGGAGCGCGGCATTGACCGGCTGCACAACGAGACGAACCCGGACTTGCAGATCACGATGCGCTTTACGGATGATACCGGCAGAGCGCATGAGCTGACCCGCAGCCGGCAGAAGGATCGCATGAGCATCACCTACGACGGCTACGCCATCCGGCAGACAGATCTCAATGAGATGTTTGGGGAACGCGATGTGTTTCTCTCCATTTTCAATCCCCTGTACTTCATTGAAGAACTCGGCGAGGATGGAAAAAAGCTGCTGGAGCGGTATCTGCCGCCCATCCCGCAGGATGGGGTGCTGGCGCAGCTCAACGAGCAGACGCGCGAGCGTTTGTCCGGGGTGCAGCTTCCTTCGCCTGAAACGTTTCTCAAGAATCGCAGGGAGGAAATCCGAACGTTGGAACAGGATGCGGTTTATCTGAGCGGCAAACTGGATCTGGCGCAGAAACAGCGGCAGAGCAGCAAAGAACTGTCTAACGGACTGACTGTGCGGATTCAGGAATTGCAGAGTGAAATTGCATCGTTGGAAGCACGGCGGTTTGAAAACATCAATTTGGGGGATTTGCAGGAGCAGCTTGTGCAGGCCAGCGAGCAGTATGAGGAGCTTTCCGGCGATGCGCCGGAAACGCCGGATACGGCAGAACTGGACGCAAAGCTGCAAGAAGTTCACGCAAAGCTGGGCGCTCGGTCGTCCGAGGTCTACCAGCCAAAATACACAGGCCCGCTGGCGGAGGATACGGCAAAGGTGCAGGCGCTTGGAAAGCGTTATCAGCAGAACGCCGCGCTTTTGAAGCGGTTTCAGCCGGGGGCAAGCTGCCCGGTCTGCCGCCGTGTCCTCTCGCAGCAGGAATATCCGGCGTTCCG
>OOAA01001250.1_pt1 | contig 13305 bp, 8 predicted proteins | sample 1671671 | NCBI WGS metagenome assembly OOAA01 (sample SAMN06348180, study PRJEB24527) | human gut metagenome | biome: human gut; feature: ankylosing spondylitis patient; material: feces | host: Homo sapiens | place: China | collected 2015-10 | reverse complement strand
AGATTCCGGCGGGAAGAAAAAAACAAAGGGGTGCACAATACCGTCAGTAAAACGGAAACCGTTCCTGCCATGCCGTCTGAAATGATAAAATTCCGGCAGACGAAAGAACCGTAAGCCCAAAAAACGGGAACCGCACTGATGAAGTAAAAGGTTTTTAAATTGTCCCTGCCGTGCATGCGGGCAATTGTATAAACCGATATGACAATTATAAAATACAAGGCTTCCGTGCCGATTTGCAAAAGCGGCAGCAGCCCTTCGGTTGATGCGTCGTAATTTCCGGCGGACGAGGTAAAAACAACGAAACACGCGAAAGATGTTGCGGCGGCATATAAAACAAGGGCGGAATACTTGAAGACCGCTGCCATCGCATTTCCCGCGGTTTAATCTTCGTCCTGCCGGTTATGGTACCGCCGGCGGCCGTTTGAACGGTGTTCCCGATTCCGATAGCCGATTTGACGCTGCTCGGGCGGCCGGCGTTCAATTTCCGGCCGGTAAGAGGCAGCCTGATTTAACAGCGAGTCGATGATTTCCATCGGGTTTTTGCCGGCGAGCAGCTGCTGTTTGGTCACTTCGGTTGCCACCGACTGAACGACGGCATTGCGGAAAGCGTCCTGTGCGGAAATTTTGCTTTTTTCTTCCTGGAGCTTCGTTTTTTCCGTATATTTGCGGTGAAAGCGGGCGAATTCGTACAGCGGATCGCCGCCGCGGATGTAGTTGTCCAGCCCCGCCAGATTGGTCTTTTCGTCCACCAGCGCCTTAATTCCGCCGCATTCCCGGTCGATGTAAAGCTTCCAGTCTTCGATGATGTCCCAGTAAATGGCCGCCTGTACGCTGTCCGGCGCAATTTCTCCGAAATCGATGAACTTGACGTTGCCGGGGCGCTGGTAAATGGTAATGTTCTTGTCAAAGAACTCTTTGTTTTCCCTCAGCTTGCGCCGCGGATTGACCAGCGAATAGGCCAGACAGATGGCCACCAGCGCTTCTTTCAGCCCCTCGTTGGTCTTATAAACCACCTTGAGCGGCTTTTTGATCACTTCCGGGTTGTGCAGAGCGGCGTTGACGCAATACTGGTTAAGGTTTTCCAGTGCGTCCAGCTGGTCGTCTTCCAGTTCGACCGAAGTTTGGACGACGGCGCTGAACGCCAGATCAATCAGTTCCTGAATGTCTTTTTCCGTTTTTGTTTCTTCCGTCATTTAACCCTCAACAACAGGCTTAAACTTCTTCACTGCTTCAATATAAACGTTTTTCTTGAATTCTGCAATTCTTTTGACCGCTTCGTCAATGTCTTCCCAGGCATAACGGGCAAATTCCGGCTCTTCGGTTTCAAGGTTGATCTCACTGTCTTCGCCGGTAAAGCGGAACAATACCCACTGCATTTCCTGTCCGTCATATCTCCACTTGCCGCCTTTTTGAATTTCCGGCGGAAAAGTATAGCGCAGCGGTTCGGTTACGGTATCTGCCGGCTCGACCGAAACGATCGAAGTTTCTTCTTTGAGTTCGCGCCGGGCGGCTTCAATCAGCCCTTCGCCGGCTTCGATTCCCCCCTGCGGAAACTGCCAGGCGCCGGGCAGGTCGCGCCGTTCGCACAAAAGAACCTTATGATCTTTGTAAACCGTGATGCCGACGCATTTTCGATAGTTGCCGTTCATTGTTTTGTCCTTGTTTTTTACTTTTAAAAAACAGAGCCGGAGCATGCGTCTGCCGCAAAACTCCGGCCCGGCCGTCTTATTTCTTGTCGGCGGCGTAAATGCTCAGAGCCTTGATGGTATCAACCGCCCGCAGCAGCTGATAGTCTTTTTGCAGGTCTTCGTCATTGTCGCCGTTTTTGTCTTTGTCATCGGCTTTTTGATCTTTGCCGCCGGCCTCGACATTGTCGTTTTTCAGCGCGTTTTTCAGCTCGGCTTCGCTGATCGTCAGACCGTCGAAGTTAAGCAGTTCGACCTTGGCCGGCTTGACTTCGATGTCCGGCTCGATGCCCTTGGCCTGGATCGAACGGCCGGAAGGCGTGTAATAACGGGCGGTGGTCAGCCGGATGGCGCCGTATTTGGCAAACGGAATGACACTCTGAACCGAACCTTTGCCGAAAGACTTTTCGCCCATGATGATTGCCCGTTTATGATCCTGCAAAGCACCGGCGAGAATTTCCGAGGCCGAAGCCGAACCGTCGTTGATCAGCACCACGATCGGCAGCCCTTCGGCCACGTCGCCTTTGGTGGCGTTATATTTGATGGTGTCTTCCTCGTTGCGCGAACGGGTAGAAACGATTTCCCCTTTGTCAAGGAACAAATCGGAAACCGCTACCGCCTGGTCAAGCAGGCCGCCCGGGTTGTTGCGGACGTCGATTACCAGTCCGCGAATGCCGTTTTTGGTTTCTTTCTGCATTTTGGCCAGTGCATCTTTTATGTTCTTGTCCACTTCTTCGCTGAAGGAGGAAATGCGGATGTAAGCAACGTCTTTGGCTTTGATTTCGCTTTTAACCGACTGAATTTTGATTTCTTCGCGTTTTAAGGTAACGTCAAACGGTTTTTCGGTGCCGCGGCGGATGGTCAGTCTGATTTTGGTGCCGCTTTTGCCGCGCATTTTGTCGACCGCTTCATTAAGCGTCATGCCGACGACGGTGGTGCCGTCGAGGCTGATGATGTAGTCGCCCGGTTTAATGCCGGCTTTGAATGCCGGCGTGTCGTCGATCGGCGAAACCACTTTGACCACGCCGCTTTCCATCGTCACCTCAATGCCCAGGCCGCCGAATTTTCCCTGTGTCTGCTCGTTGAGATACTGGAAGCTTTTGGCGTCAAGGAAGCTGGAATGCGGATCAAGCGAGGAAAGCATGCCGTTGATGGCCGATTCTATCAGTTTCTGGTCGCTTACTTCTTCCACGTAGGACATTTTTGTCCGTTCCATGATTTCACCGAAAAGGTTCAGCATTTCATAAGTGTCAGCTTCTTCTTCCTTGGGAGCCTTTTTGTCGGCGGCGGTTACGCAGCCGGCAGTCAGGACGATGTTGGCGATTAATGCAAATGTCAGTAATTTTTTCCACATAACGTTTTTCCTGTTTTTGTTCTTTTGTTTTTATTTGGCAAACCAGGCCTCGGGGTCGATCGGCCGGCTGTCTTTTCGCAGTTCGACATAAAGCTTGGCCTCGGCGCTTTTCGGCATCTGTCCGATCGGTTCGCCGGCCAGAAGCATCTGCCCCACTTCGCAGTCGATGCTGTTTAAGCCGGCCAGAAGCGACATATAATGTTCGCCGTGTTCGATAATAATGATGTTGCCGTAACCGCGGAACGGGCCGGCAAAAATGACGGTACCGTCAAACGGCGAAACCACCTGCGCTTCGCTCCGGGTCTTGATCGAGATTCCTTTGGCGCTGACGCCTTTGGCGGTTTCCTGCCCGTAGGCCGCGACAATCGGCCCCCGCGCCGGCATCGAAAGTTTGCCTTTGGCTTTGACGAAGTTTTGCCCCACGTCTTTTATATAAGCGGTCTGCGATTTTATCAAGTCATCGCTTTTGGCCTGTTCCTGCCGTTCTTTTTCCCGGCGCTCGTTAACCGCCAGCGCTTCCTGTTCGGCACGGTATCTTTCCAGCTCCTCGCGTTCGCGCTTCAGCTTTTCCTGCCGCTCGCGCTCCAGCTTTTCCCGCGCTTTGCGTTCCTTTTCCAGCTTGACCAGCAGTTCCTTGATGTCTTTGGCCTGAGCCGCCAGCTGTTTGATTTTTTGCCGGGCGGCGGCGCTTTTGTCTTCGATTTGGCTGCGGATTTTCGCTTTTTTGCGGATCAGCTGCTTCATCTGCCGGTGTTCTTTTTCAAGCGCCAGTTTGTTGCTGGAGATTTTTTTTACCTGCTGTTCGATCTTGCTTTTCTTGGTTGCGATGTTGTCGAGTTTCTCCCGGATCTGGGCGGCCTCTTCCGCCAGAAACGGCACCGTTTCCCGAAGCAGCATCGCGCTTCTGATGATTTCGACCGGCGTCAGCGGCTGCACGAACAGCGCTTCCGTCGGTTTCAAGGCCAGATTCTGCAGCGCGTAAAGAGTCTGGATCAGGTTTTCGTCTTCTTTGATAAAGTCGTCTTCCGCCGTTTTCAGTTCTTTTTGCAGCCGCGCCAGCTGTTTTTCCATCGCCGAAATTCTGTCTTCGGTGTTTTGAATTTGCCGCGCCTTTTGCACCATTTGCTTGCTCACCGTCGCCATTTCGACGCTGATTTTGGCAGCCTGGGCCTGCAGGCGCTTGTGTTCGACGCTCTTTTGTTCCACCTGCATCTGGATCGCTTCCAGATCCTTGCGGGAAACGACCGCCGCCGCTGCCGACTGCACTGTCAGCAGGCTTAAAAGCAAAGTTAAAAAGGCGGTTTGTATTTTCAACGGCGGTCGTCTCCGAAGCAGGTTCTATTTGCGGACCAAGAGCGATTTGCCGGTCATTTCCGCGGGCTGCTTAATGCCGAGCAGGTCAAGCAGGGTCGGGGAAATGTCGGCCAGTTTGCCGTTGTTGAGCGCGGCAACGCCTTTCGGACCGTTGACCAGCACCGCCTGTACGTCGCCGACGGTGTGCGCGGTATAGGGCTGGCCGGTTTTTTCGTCGACCATTTTTTCCGCGTTGCCGTGATCGGCGGTAACCAGCAGCGCTCCGTCAACGTCTTTGATGGCCTTGACCACTCTGCCCAGGCACTCGTCAACCGCGGCCACCGCTTTCAGGGCCGCTTCCATAATGCCGGTATGGCCGACCATGTCGCCGTTGGCGAAATTGCAGATGATGACGTCGAATTTTTGCTTTTCGATGGCGTCAACCAGATGGTCCGTCACTTCGTAAACCGACATTTCCGGTTTCAGGTCATAGGTGGCAACCTTCGGGCTGGGAACCAGAATTCTCGATTCTCCGGCGAATTCCTTTTCTTCCCCGCCGTTGAAAAAGAAAGTGACGTGTGCGTATTTTTCGGTTTCGGCAATTCGCAGCTGGGTGAGGCCGTTTTCCGCCACCACTTCGCCGAAGATGTGCACCAGCGCTTCCGGCGGGAACATCGTCTGCATGAAACGGTTGTGGTCGACCGAATATTCGGTCATACCGACCGCCATCGACAGCTCAATCGTCTTTTTCCGTTCAAAACCGGTAAATTCCCTGTCGGCCAGCGCATACAGGATTTCGCGGGCGCGGTCGGCGCGGAAGTTGGCCATCAGCACCGCGTCGCCGTCTTCAAATCCCTGATAGTCGCCGATTACGGCCGGAACCACGAATTCGTCGCTGACTTTTTCGGCATAAGAAGCTTTGATCGCCTCGACCGCGTCGGCAAAACGTTTGCCGTCGGCCATAACCATGTTGTTGTAGGCTTTTTCCACCCGGTCCCAGCGCTTGTCGCGGTCCATGGCGTAGAAACGTCCGGCCACGGTGGCGATTTTGACGTTTTCCATGGCGGCGGTGTCTTTTTCAAATTCGGCGACGAAGCCGGCGGCCGATTCCGGCGGCGTGTCGCGGCCGTCCAAAAAGGCGTGGACGTCGGTTTTGATGCCGTGTTCGTTCAGAATGCCGGCCAGCGCGACGATGTGATGCTGGGAAGAGTGAACGCCGCCCGGCGACATCAGGCCCATCAGGTGGCAGGTTTTGCCGTTTTCTTTCAGTTTTTCGATCAGTTTTAAGAGAACCGGGTTCTTTTTAAGCGAACCGTCTTTGATCGCCAGGTCGATCTTCGGCAGATCCTGCATGACCACCCGGCCGGCGCCGAGGTTGGTGTGTCCCACTTCCGAATTGCCCATCTGTCCTTCCGGCAGGCCGACGGCCAGTCCGGAGGTCTGTACCAGGCAATGCGGATATTCTTTCAGGCACCGGTGCCAGTTGGGCGTATGCCCCTGTTCGATCGCGTTGTCGGGGGTAATTTCCTTGCGGTAGCCCCAGCCGTCCAAAATTAGCAGCATTACGGGTTTTTGTCTCATTTTGTTTGTCCTTTACCTTCTCTTTCGATTCTTGTTTTATGCTGATTATATATAATTACTTTCAGAATAAAAGCCCTAAATTTATATCTTTTTGCAAAAAAAGTCACTCCTCGCTTTCCGCCGCCAGCATCACTTTTTTCCAGATTTCGGCCGGCAGGGTGCCGCCGCCGACGCCTTTCATCGGCGAGTTGTCGTCGTTGCCGATCCATACCGCCGCCACGTAACGGTCGGTAAAGCCGACGAACCAGGCGTCGCGGTAATCCTGCGAAGTGCCGGTTTTGCCGGCGGCAAAGAACGGCAGTTGCGCTCTTTTGCCGGTGCCTTCAAGGATCACTTTTTCCATCATCTCGGTCATGGCTTCAACCGTGTCTTCGTCCAAAATCCGCTGCCGTTCGTCTTCGTCGTAAAGACGGGTGTAGAGCGGATAGCCTTCGCGGGTGTAAATTTCGGTAATCGAATATGGCCAGGCGGCATATCCGCCGTTGGCAACCGCGGTATAGGCTACCGCCATGTCCAGCACCTTGACCGCCGAACTGCCGAGCACCATTGCCGGGGTGTCGTCGATCGGGGTCGAAATGCCCATTTTGCGGGCGGTGCGGATAATGTCCCCGGACGGCAGTTTTTGCGCCAGGTTGACGGTGGCAAGGTTGAGCGAACGGACGAACGCCTCTTCCAGGGTTACCGTGCCGTAATATTTTTTGCTGTAGTTTTCCGGTTTCCAGTTGCCGATGGTGATCGGATAGTCGTCGATTTCGTCGTCGGTATCCCAGCCTTCTTCAAGAGCCGTCAGATAGACGAACGTCTTGAATGCCGAACCCGGCTGCCGAAGCGCCTGAGTGGCTCGATTGAACTGGCTTTTCTCATAATTGATGCCGCCGGCCATCGCTTTTACGGCGCCGTTTCTGTCCAGCACCACCACCGCGCCGTTGGTGACGTTTTTGCTTTTCGCGTTGGCAAAAACCGCCTGCCGGAGGGCGCTTTCCGCCGCTTTCTGAATTTTCTTGTCAAGCGTGGTGTAAACGTTGATGTCGTTTTCCCGTTCGCCGATATAGGCGTTTACTTCCTGATAGACCCAGTCGGCGAAATATCTGCCGCCTTCGAGTTTGTCGTGAATGCCGGCGCCGATCGGCATTTTCAGCGCTTTGGCCTTTTGTTCCGGGGTGATGACGGCGGCGTTGACCATGTTTTGCAATACCACCGCTGCCCGCTCTAGGGCGCGCTCTTTGTCGGCGGCCGGGTTATAGCGCGCCGGCGCTTTCAGCAGGCCGGCGATGACGGCGCCCTCCAGCATGTTGAGATCGCGCGAGCTTTTGTGAAAATATTTCTGCGACGCCGCCTCGATTCCGTAGGTACCGCTGCCCATGTAAACGCGGTTGAGGTAAAGGGTCAGAATCTGGTCTTTGGAAAATTTGCTTTCCAGCCAGAAGGCCATCAGCAGTTCCTGAACTTTGCGCTTGATGTTTTTCTGCGGGGTCAGAAACAGGTTTTTGGCCACCTGCTGGGTGATGGTGCTGCCGCCCTGGGCATAGCGTCCCTTGATCAGGTTGGCGGTCATGGCGCGGGTGAAGGCGATGACATCGAACCCGAAATGGGAATAAAAACGCCGGTCTTCGGTGGCAATTACCGCATTGATGACGTAAGGCGGCAGTTCGTCGGGATAGACCACTTCCGAATAAACGTTGCCGAAGGTGGCAATTTCCTGTCCGTTTTCGGCAATGATCGAAGTCGAGGGCTGCCGAGTGCGGGAAACCGCCTGTTCAATGTCGGGCAGGGTGGCAAAGCAATAGCCGACGTACAGCGCCAGCGCGGCGCCGACGGCAAGGGCGGCAAAGAAAAGCAGTTTCCACCAGCGGAAGCCGCCGGTCGTTTTTTTGCCGCGGGAAACTTTTTTGCCGCCGCCGGTTTTCTTTTTTGCCGCCGTTTTTTTGGCCGTCTGCCGTTTGCCGCCCTTTTTCTCTTCTTTTGCGTTTGCTGCCATCTGTCTTCCCCGGTTGCGATTCTTTCGCCGATTATAACCGAAAAATGTCACCAATAAGTTAAGCATAAGTATATTTCCCGGTTGGCTTATCGGCTTTGATGGTTTATATTGAGCGCAAAAGACGAAAACGGGAAAGGAAAGGCAATGACGGCAAAAAAAATTTGTTTGATCGACGGTTCGGGATACATTTTCCGGGCATTTTACGGCCTGCCGCCGCTTAATGCGCCGGACGGCACGCCGGTCAACGCGGTCTATGGTTTTACCAACATGTTTTTGAAGCTTACCTCCAAAATCGGCTGCGACTATACGTTGGTGCTGTTTGACGCCAAAAGAGAAAATTTCCGCAACCAAATCTTCCCCGAATACAAGGCTACCCGGCGCGAAGTTCCGGAAGAGCTGATCCCCCAGTTTCCGATCATCCGCGAAGCGGTCGGCGCCTTAAAGCTCAATTATCTGGAGATGGAAGGCTATGAAGCCGACGACCTGATTGCCACCTACGCGCGGCTGGCGCTCGAACAAGGCATGGAAGCGGTGGTCGTGTCGGCGGACAAAGACCTGATGCAGCTGATCCGCCCCGGGGTCGAGTTTTACGATCCGATGAAAGACAAGTTTTTTACCCCCGAAGACGTCAGGGAAAAATTCGGCGTTTATCCCGACAAAGTGGTTGACGTGCAGGCGCTGTCGGGTGACAGTACCGACAACGTGCCCGGGGTTCCCGGCATCGGTCCCAAAACCGCGGCCGAACTGGTCAACGCTTTCGGCTCGCTGGAACAGGTGCTGGCTCATGCCGGGGAAATCAAACAGAACAAGCGGCGGGAAACGCTTTTGGCCAACCTTGACAATGCCCGTGTTTCGCTGGCTCTGGTGCGGCTGCGCGACGACGTTCCGGTGGAAAAACAGCCGGAAGATTATCCCTGCCGCTGTCCCGAACTGACTCTGGTGGAAGAATTTGCCGCCAAATACGGCTTTAACAGCTTAAAGCCGCGGCTGGCTCGCTGGGTTGAGGAACAGTGCAAAAAGGTTTATCCCGAAGCGGCGCCGGCAAAAGAAGAAACGAAAGATTACCGGCTGGCCGCGGACGGCAAAACGCTTGCGGAATGGCGGCGGCTGATTGAAGAAGAGGGCGCTTTTGCCTTCAAGGTGCTGGCCGACGGAATCAACCCGGTTTTTGACCGGGCGGTCGGCGTGGCGCTTTCCGTCGGCGGCGGCCGTGCGGTTTATCTGCCGTTTGCCGCCGAAGCGGAAAAGGCGGAAGCCTTCGACCTTTTTTCCGCGGCTGAAAGCAAACGGCCGGAAGGTTTGTCTGCCGCGGCCGTTGCTGCTTTTCTGCAACCGCTGCTGGCTGATCCGGGATTGTTGAAAATCGGCCATGACGTCAAGCGCGACATGCATTTCCTGTCCCGTTTTTTGACCGGGGAAACGGCGTTTTCGCCTTATGACGACGTCGAGGTCATTTCCTACGTTCTCGATTCAACCTCGCACGGCCACGGCCTGGCGGAACTTTCAAACCTTTTTCTCGGGGTGGAAATGACCAACCCCGACAAGCTTTTCGGCGTCGGCCGGCAGAAGATAAGTGCCGGCGGTCTGGAACCGGAAATTGCCGCCGCTTACGCCTGCGAACAGGCCGACGTTGTCTTCCGGCTGCACGGGGTGCTGCGTCCGCGGCTGGCGCAGGAGCGGATGGCGACCGTTTATGAACATTACGACCGGCCGCTGGTCGCCACCTTGTTCGAAATGGAGAAAAACGGGGTGGCGGTCAATGCTGCCGGCCTGAAGGAACTGAGCGCGGAACTGGAGAACCGTCAGCACGAACTGGAAAAGGAAATTTTTGCCCTGGCCGGCGAGGAGTTCAACCTCGGGTCGCCCAAGCAGATCGGCGAAATACTTTACGGCAAGCTGGGGCTGAAAGGCAAGAAGAGCGCCGGCGGCGGCTATCAGACGGGAGCGGAAGTGCTGGAAAAAATGGCGGAAGAACACCCGCTGCCGGCCAAAATTCTCGACTGGCGCGCGGTTGCCAAGCTGAAATCGACCTATACCGACGCTCTGCTGCCGCTGATCGACGGAAACGGGCGCGTTCATACCACCTACAGTCAGACCACCGTCAACACCGGCCGGTTGTCGTCGGTTAACCCAAACCTGCAAAATATTCCGGTGCGCAGCGAAGACGGTCTGAAAATCCGCCGCTGCTTTGTCGCCCGGCCGGGCTGCCGGCTGATTTCCGCCGACTATTCGCAGGTGGAGCTGCGGCTGATGGCGGTGCTGGCCGACGTGAAGGCCTTGAAAGAAGCTTTTGCCGCCGGCATCGACATTCATACCGCGACCGCCATGCAGGTCTTCGGCCTGCCGCGGGAAGAGGTGACGCCCAACGTCCGCCGCCATGCCAAAGCGATCAATTTCGGCGTTATTTACGGCATTTCCCAATACGGCCTGGCCAAACAGATCGGCATTTCGAACGACGAAGCGAAAAAATACATCGACGCTTATTTCGCCAAAATGCCGGAGATTAAGCGCTATATGGAGCAGACCGTCGAATTTGCCCGCAAAAACGGTTACGTGACCACGCCGTTCGGCCGCAAATGCGCGGTGCCGGGCATTAATGACAAAAACCAGCGGATCGCCTCCTTTGCCGAGCGGGCGGCAATCAACGCCCCCCTGCAGGGCGGTGCCGCCGACATCATGAAAAAGGCGATGAACGAAGTTTTCGCCCGGCTGAAGGAAAGCGGTCTCAAGGCCAGAATTCTGCTGCAGGTGCACGACGAAATGGTGCTGGAAGCGCCGGCGGAACAGGCGGAAGAAACGGCGCGACTGCTTAAGGAAACGATGGAAGGCGCGGTGAGTTACGACGTCGCCTTCGTCGCCGATACCGGCATTGGCGGCAACTGGGCCGAAGCGCACTGAAAAAGCCCGCCGGAAACAACGTAAAATATGCACAAAAGCGTTAATTTTTCGTACTTTTCGCTTGGGTTTTGCGCGAAAATACTGTATGTTTGCAAATAGTGAAAACGTATCGAAAATAAATTGTAAGGAAGATTACTTATGGTAGACATGACACAAGCCGAAATCGACAGGGAAGAACAGGAATACAATGCCGATTCGATCAAAGTCCTGCGCGGGTTGGACGCGGTTCGCAAACGCCCGGGCATGTATATCGGCGACACCGATGACGGCACCGGCCTTCACCACATGATTTACGAAGTGCTGGACAACGCGATCGACGAGGCGCTCGCCGGCTATTGCGACAAAACCGAAGTCATCCTCAATCCCGACGGTTCCGCCACCATCCGCGACAACGGTCGCGGCATTCCGGTCGGCATGCACAAGGAAGAAGGCGTTTCCGCGGCGGAAGTGATTATGACCCAGCTGCACTCGGGCGGCAAGTTCGACAACAATTCCTACAAGGTTTCGGGCGGTTTGCACGGGGTCGGCGTTTCCGTCGTCAACGCGCTTTCCACCTGGCTTAAACTGCGCATCTGGCGCGAAGGGCACGAGCATGTGGTTACCTTTGCCCACGGCAACGTGGTCGAGCATTTGAAAGTTGTCGGTGACGCCCACGGCCGCCACGGAACGGAAGTGACCTTCCTGCCGTCGCCGGAAACCTTTACCATGACCGAATTTAATTTCGACACGCTGGAAAGAAGCATCCGCGAAAAGGCGTTCCTCAATTCCGGCGTTTATCTCAAACTGATCGACAACCGGGGCAGCGAGCCGCGGGAAGCGGTTATGCATTATGAAGGCGGCCTGACCGCGTTCGTCAACCACATCAACAAGTCGAAAGCGCCGCTGCACGAAAGCGTTATCGCTTTTGCCGGCGCCGACGGCGACAGTGACATTCAGGTCGAAGCGGCGCTGCAGTGGACCAACGCCTACAATGAAAGCATGCTCTGCTTTACCAACAACATTCCGCAGAAAGACGGCGGTACCCATCTGGCCGGTTTCCGTGCCGCGCTGACCCGTACCGTCAACAACTATATTGCGGAAAACAACCTTTTGAAAAAAGACAAGAACCTGATCACCGGCGAAGACATGCGCGAAGGTCTGACCTGCGTGCTTTCCGTCAAAGTGCCGGATCCGAAGTTCTCGTCCCAGACCAAGGACAAGCTGGTTTCCTCCGAAGTGCGTCCGGTGGTTGAGGGCGTCGTCAGCGCCAAATTGCAGGAGTGGCTGGAAGAACACCCGGCGGAAGCCAAAGTCATCGTCGGCAAAATCGTCGAAGCCGCCACCGCCCGCGAAGCCGCCCGCAAGGCGCGCGAACTGACCCGCCGCAAAGGCGTGCTCGACATTGCCTCATTGCCGGGTAAGCTGGCCGATTGTCAGGAGAAAGATCCGGCTCTGTCGGAAATCTTTATCGTCGAGGGAGATTCGGCGGGCGGTTCCGCCAAACAGGGACGCGACCGCATGACGCAGGCGATTCTGCCGCTGCGGGGCAAAATCCTGAACGTGGCTTCCGCTTCGCTTGACAAGATTACCCAGAACCAGGAAATCAAGGACATGATCGAGGCGCTGGGCTGCGGTATCAAGGACGGTTACAAAGAAGAAAACCTTCGCTACGAAAAAATCATCATTATGACCGATGCCGACGTCGACGGGGCCCATATTACTTCGCTGTTGATGACTTTCTTCTATCAGCAGATGCCGAAGCTGATCGAAAACGGACATTTGTTTATCGCCACCCCGCCGCTGTATAAAATTTCCGCTGCCGGCAAGAATTTTTACGCCCTGGACGACGACGACAAGGACCGGATTCTGAAAAAGGAAGTCAAAGGCAGTCAGAAGGCGGAAATCAGCCGCTTTAAAGGGCTGGGCGAAATGAGCGCGCAGCAGCTCAAGGAAACGACCATGGACAAGTCCAAACGAACGCTTTTGAAGGTTCTGATTCCCTCGGCCAATACCGAAGAGGGCAAGGAAGAGGCCTTTGAAACCCGGCGGATGGTCGAACGCCTGATGGGCAAAAATCCGGAATCGCGCTTCAAGTTCATCATTGAACGCGCCAAATTCGTTGATGATCTGGACATTTAAATGATTCGTCCTTACCGCGAAGAAGACGCTGTCGTTTTGACGGAAATCTGGCTGGCAGCCAGCCTTCGCGCGCATGACTTTGTCAATGACGCTTTCTGGCGCTCCAGGGCAGCCGAAGTCCGAGAAATCTGGCTGCCGGCAGCCGAAACTCTGGTATGGGAGGAAAACGGCCGGCCGGCTGCCTTTGTCAGCATTATTGATAATGAATATATCGGAGCGCTGTTTGTCGAGCCGTCGCGGCAGGGACGGGGGATCGGTTCCGGGCTTTTGTCTTTCGTGCAAAACGGGCGGAAGAGTTTAAAACTGCGCGTTTATGCCAAAAACAAACGCGCGGCGGCGTTTTATGTCCGGCACGGATTCCGTGAAGAGCAAAAGGGAATCGATGAAAATACCGGGGA
>OOAA01001241.1_pt1 | contig 13400 bp, 16 predicted proteins | sample 1671671 | NCBI WGS metagenome assembly OOAA01 (sample SAMN06348180, study PRJEB24527) | human gut metagenome | biome: human gut; feature: ankylosing spondylitis patient; material: feces | host: Homo sapiens | place: China | collected 2015-10 | reverse complement strand
TTATTAAAAAATGGCTTTATTCGGACAAGGATATATTTTTGCGCGAGGTGGTTTCAAACGGCTGCGACGCCGTGACAAAGCTCAAAAAGCCCGGCAGCAGCTATATCGAGCGTATTTTTAATTACAAATATCCATATGAATATAATGCCCGATTTGACACTCTGATGGAGCGCAAGGGACGCATATCGGAGTTCTATTCGGAAATAATAAACGCTTCGCAGCTCAATGCGGATAAATAGGGTGATGAATTGAAATCTCTGGTTAAGATAAACTCAATGGTGTCGAGCGATCCCGCGTCCCTCGTCGCTCAGGCGGAGCAGCGGTATTCCGATAAGCTCGACGCAGTGGCCGCGCGCATATTCGCGGACCGTGAAAAACGCATAGTCATGCTCGCGGGTCCAAGCGCGTCCGGAAAGACGACTACCGCCGGGCTCATAGCCTCGCGGCTTGAGGAGCGCGGCGCAAGAACCTTTACCGTCTCGCTCGACGATTTCTATAACGACCAGCGCGACGCCATTCTCGACGAAAACGGCAATCCCGACTATGAGGCCGTGGACGCTCTCGATGTCGCGCTTATAGATTCATGCCTTGAGGATATCATAAAAAAAGGCACAACGAGACTGCCGCGCTTTGATTTTTCAATCGGCAGAAGAAGCGGCTTTTCCGAGCCTATAACGCTCGGCAAGGACGATGTGCTGATAGTCGAGGGCATCCACGGCCTGAACCCCGTTATAACCGAACCTCTGCCTGACGAAAATCTGATGAAGCTCTATGTCAGCGTCTCGTCCCGCATAGCCGACGAGGACGGAGATGTGCTCATGTCGAAGCGCGACCTGCGCTTTGTCCGCCGCCTTGTCCGCGATTACTATCACCGCGCAAGCAGCGTCGAGCGGACATACGGCCTTTGGGGGAATGTCCAGCGCGGCGAGGACAAATATATCTTCCCCTACAGCTGCTTTGCCGCCGAAAAGATAGACTCGCTCCACGCCTATGAGCCCTGCGTGTTCCGCGATCTTGCCGTGCCTATGCTCGCTTCTCTCAAAAGCGACAGCGAGTGGTACGACGAGGCTCAGATGATGATAGAGCGCCTCGAGCGCTTTGAGCCCCTGCCCATTGACGTTATCCCCGAAAACTCGCTTCTCAGGGAGTTTATGGATTAAACGGGCTCATCTGGTCAGAGCATAACAATTGTTAATTTTTTCGCTATATTGTTGATTATATCGCTCTCAAACGATATAATTAGGAACGGTTTTTAAGAAAGAAACGAACAGCAAGGAGGTTTACCCTTGGCAGAAAGAAAGAAACAGTCGCTCTTGAACGGCGCGATAATCCTTGTTCTCTCGACCCTTGTGGTCAAGGTGATAGGTCTCTGCTTCAAAATGCCGCTGGGCAGTATGCTCGGACTCGTGGGATACGGATATTTCACCTCGGTCTATGCGATTTATACTCCCATCTATTCTATTTCCATGGCGGGTCTGCCGATAGCGGTGTCCCGCATGGTCGCGGAGGATGTCGCGCTCAACCGCTACCGCGAGGCGCGCATGACGCTGAAAACTGCCCGCAAAATATTCCTGCTCGTCGGCACGGCGGGCACGCTGCTCATGGTTATTATCTCGATTCCCTATGCCGCGTTCATCTCGGATATCAGGAATCTTCCCGCCATGATAGCTGTCGCCCCGTCTATCTTCTTCTGCTGCTATGTCTCGGCATACAGAGGATATTACGAGGGTCTGCGCAACATGATCCCGACCGCCATATCGCAGGTTATCGAGGCTTTGGGCAAGCTCGTTATCGGTCTTGTTTTCGCAAAGCTCATAATGTCCTACGGCGAGAGCGTCTATAACAGCGCAGTTGCCGCGGGCTCTTCTACCGCTACCGTATTCGGCAAGGATGTCTCGTCTCTTGCCGAGGCATTCAGCGCAACATATCCGTGGGCGGCCGCCGGAGCGATTCTCGGCGTTACCTTGGGCTCTCTCCTGAGCCTTATCTATCTCGGTATCCGCCACAGGGTGAGGGGAGACGGTATAACTCATACCGAGCTCGTCAACTCTCCGAAGCCCCCCGCAAACCACGACATAGCCAAGAGCATGGTATCAATAGCCGTGCCGATTCTTTTAAGCTCGCTTGTCTTAAACGCGACGAATCTTATCGACGCCATGACTATCCAGAACCGCCTGCTCCACGCCATAGAGAGCGGTCAGGATACGATATATAATCTCTACAAGCAGTGTATCGATGCCGATATTGCGAGCGGAACGCTTAATTTGTCGGACAGCAAGGGCTTCATGAGCTACCTCTACGGCGCATATAACACCGCCGTCGATTTCAAGAACCTTGTTCCGATGATAACGGTCTCCCTCGGAGTCAGCGCGCTTCCCGCTCTCGCAGAGGCGTGGACGGTGAAGGACAAAGCTGCTGTCAAGAGCGCCGTCAATACCGTTATAAGAGTATCGATGCTCATAGCTCTGCCCGCCGGAATCGGCATGGGCGTGCTCGCCGAGCCGATACTTACCCTTATCTACGGCCGCGGAAGAATGGCTGCGGATATCCCGATGATAGCGCCCATGGTCGCCGTGTTCGGCTTTACAACGGCGTTTATGTCGATTTCGACTCCGCTTACCAACCTGCTTCAGGCGGTCGGCAGAACCGATATCCCCGTAAAAACGATGCTCGTCTCTGCTGTTGTCAAGATAATCTGCAACTTCGCCCTCGTCGGCATACCGGGCATAAACTTCAACGGCGCGGTCTTAGGCACGGTGCTGTTTTATGTCATAAATGTCGTTCTGAATATTATCGCCGTCATAAAGGTGACAAAGGTGCGGATAGATATAATGTCCGGCCTGATAAAGCCGCTTATCTCCGCTGCCATGTGCGGACTCGCGGCGTGGGCGGCATACGGTCTGCTCGGCAGCTACGCGCTTAAAAATGTTAGCCACGGCTCCGATATCGCGCTGCTTGCGGCTATAATAATCGCCGTTATGGTCTATGCGATAGCCATTCTCGTGTTCAAGGGAGTTGTGCGCGAGGACATAGAATCTTTACCTGCGGGCGAAAAAATTGCAAAAATACTTGAAAAATGCAAGCTTTTGGGTTAAAATATTTCTCGCGGATAAAAACGGACAGGGGATAATATGGTAGACTTTAATAAGAAAGAAAAATATGATATAGACGATCTCCTTGAGATAATGCGTCTGCTTCGCGCTCCGGGCGGCTGCCCGTGGGATGCCGAGCAGACTCATATGAGTATAAAAAAAGATCTTATCGAAGAGACCTACGAGGTCATAGAGGCCATCAACAAAGATGATAAGGAGCTTATGACCGAGGAGCTCGGCGACCTGCTCATGCAGGTGGTGTTCCACTCTCAGATGGAGCAGGAGGCGGGCAACTTCGATTTCGGCGACGTCACCGACGGCATTTGCAAAAAGCTTATCGAGCGCCACCCGCACGTTTTCGGCGAGGTCGAGGTTTCGAGTGTCGGCGATGTGCTTAATAATTGGGACGCAATAAAGCGCCGCTCAAAGGGTCAGAAAAAGGGGAGCGCACCCATGCTCGGCATACCGAGAGAGCTTCCCGCGCTCATGAGAGCGACGAAGATTCAGCAGAAGGCGGCTGTGGCCGGCTTCGATTGGGACGATGTCTCCGGTGCTCAGCAGAAGGTGCTTGAGGAGGCGGGGGAGCTCTCCGAGGCTATAGCTTCCGGCGATAAGGAAAATATTGCCGAGGAATTGGGAGATCTGCTCTTCTCCGTTGTCAACGTCTCTCGCTTTGTAAAGTGCGACGCAGAGGAGGCGCTTACCGCGGCTTCCGATAAGTTCATAGCCCGCTTTGTCCGTGTCGAACAGCTTGCGCGCGAGCGCGGTATAGACATGGAGTCGGCGTCTCTCGAAAAGCTCGACGAGCTTTGGGACGAGGCCAAGGCGGAGAGTACAAAACGGTAATTATGACTGTGTCCAACGGACATTTCATAAAAATAAAAGAAAAATAAAACAAAAGGAGAAAAATGTAAATGAATAAGACTGAGTTTATCGCTGCTGTTGCGGCAAAAGAGGGACTTGAGAAGAAGACCGCCGAGAAGGCTGTCAACGCTGTTATCGCTTGTGTCGGCGACGCTCTTGCGGCAGGCGACAAGATCCAGATAGCGGGCTTCGGCACCTTCGAGGTCAGAGAGCGCGCAGCTAAGACTGCCCGTAACCCCAGAACCGGCGAGACCATCGACGTTCCCGCTTGCAAGGTTCCCGCTTTCAAGGCAGGCAAGGGCCTTAAGGACAAGGTTGCAAAATAATTTTGCTGGCTTTTCAGGGGCAGAAATGCCCCTGATTTTTTTAATGCTTCGAAAGGATGCGGCCTTTGCCGCGAAAAGTTATGAGACTTGATAAATATCTTAAAGTGTCGCGCCTGATAAAGCGCCGCACCGTCGCAAATGAGGTCTGCGACGCAAAGCACGTCACGGTAAACGGCAAAATTGCCCGCGCCTCTTACGATGTTAAGGTCGGCGATGTCATTGAGATATCCATGGGTCAGAACGTGACCCGTGCGCGTGTTCTCACCGTTGCCGAGACCGTCCGCAAAGAGGACGCCGCCGCGATGTACGAAATTCTGTGAATCGGTCATAATCCGAAGCCTTCCGCCGTATTATTAACGGACGGGAGGTTTTATTTATGACGGAAGAAAACAAAGCTCAGGCTCTGCCACACAATCTTATAATGGAAAACAGAAACCGTTTGACGGTCTCCGGCGTGTCCGATGTGGACAGCTTTGACGAGCAGACGGTCGTGATATTCACAGGGATGGGGGAGCTGACCGTGCGCGGCAGCGACCTGCATATAATTAATCTCAATGTCGACAGCGGCGAGCTCAGCGTCGAGGGAACCGTCGGCTCGCTGACATATTCGGACGACCGACCCGAAAAAGGCGGCTTCTTCAGCCGCGTGTTCCGCTGATGGAGTATATCCAAGGGCTCGACGGTCAGATTTCCGTCTTTTTGCATTCGCTGGGCATAGGCTTTTTGCTCGGCGTGTTCTATGACGCGGTCTGCTTAGTCCGTGCCGTTTTGCCGGGCGGGCGCAGGACGGTATTCGTGACCGATATAATCTATTCAATCGTCTGTGCGTTCGCCTCGTTCTGCTTCGTTCTCGTGCTCAACGACGGGCGCACTCTGTTATATATTCTTACGGCTCAGCTGTTCGGCTGGATTGCCGAACGCCTGAGTCTCGGCGCGGCGGCAAAGCATTTGGGCATTCTTGTCTCATCAGCCTTGCTGCGGATTAAGTCAGCCTTAATAAAACGGTTTTGCGCTTTAAAAGAAAAAATACCGAAGAAAATATCGCCCGATAAAGAAAAAGACGGAATAATGTCAAATAAAAATGAAAAAAATATGAATTACCCCTTGAAAAAGGGGCGCGATATGTTGTATACTTTGAATAGGCAAATATGCCCTGAAGCAAGAAAACCGAAGGTCAAAGGGAAACGGAAGAATGTCGGAAAAAAAGCGCAGGCTAAAGAAAAGGCATAGTACCATACTGATGATTGCGTTCGCAGTCGCAGTGTGTTATTTCCTTATAACCTTTATAGTCATGCAGTCCGACATTAAATCTCAGGAGAAGTACATTGCTCAGCTCAACAGCCAGCTCTCGGACAAGAAGGCCGAGAACGAGGAGCTTGAAAAGCTTGTCAAGAGTTCGGATCTCGATGATTATGTCGAACAGATAGCCAGACGCGAGCTCGGCTATGTTTTCCCGGATGAAAGGGTATATTACAACGAACAGCAGTCGGCGGACAAGTAAAGAAGGAGAGCAGCGTACTATTATGCAGATCGAGCAGGGAAGTGTTGTTAAGGGTAAGGTGACCGGTCTTACCGATTTTGGTGCATTCGTTGAACTTGAGGGCGGAAAAACGGGTATGATCCATATTTCCGAGGTTTCAACATCTTATGTCAAGGATATCAAGGAGCATTTGCAGCTCAACCAAGAAGTTACGGCGAAGGTCATTTCTATAAGTCCCGAAGGCAAGATAGCCCTTTCGATAAAGAAGCTTAATTCGGACGGCGGCGACGACCGTCCCCAGCGCAGACCGCGTCCCTCGGGCGACAGACAGGGTCAGCAGGGCAAACCGCGCCAGCAGTCCTCCGGTCAGCGCAGAGCTCCCCAGCAGGGCAGACCCGTTGAAGCCGTCAATCAGGAGCCGTCAGGCAACCAGTCCTTCGAGGATATGATGGCGAAGTTCAAGCAGGTCAGCGACGAAAAAATGACAGATCTTAAGAAATCTTCCGATTCAAAGCGCAGCGGAGGTTATTCGAGGCGCGGCGGCGGCAGGCAGTAAAAGCACCAAGGCGGGCGTTCAGCCCGCTTTTTTGATTTAAGAAAAAGGAGCGATCTTGTGATTATCAAAAATGCCGTTATACATACGGTGACGAGCGGTACTGTTGAAAACGGATATATCGAGTTCGATGAAAAAATAATCTCTCTGGGCGACATGAAGGACTGCCCGCAGGGCGAGGCGTATGACGCAAAGGGTGCGGCACTCTATCCCGGATTTATAGATGCCCATACCCATATCGGCATCAGCGAGGATTCCCTGACCTTTGAGGGCGAGGACTGCAACGAGATGACCGACCCCGTCACCCCGAACCTCAGGGCGCTCGATGCCGTCAACGCGCTCGACAGATGCTTTGAAGAGGCAAGGGAGGCGGGCGTTACCTGCGTTCTGACCTGCCCCGGCAGCGCAAACCCGATAGCCGGACAGATAGCGGCGATAAAGACCTACGGTGTCTGCGTGGACGATATGATTGTCAAGGCTCCCGCCGCGATGAAGTTCGCCCTCGGAGAGAATCCCAAGACCGTTTATAACGAGAAGAAAATGGCGCCGAGCACGAGAATGGCTACCGCCGCGATAATCAGAGAACAGCTTACAAAGACGCGCGAATACATAAATAAAGATAAGGAAAGCCGCGATTTTGACGCAAAGCTTGACGCTCTCGCTCCGCTGTTTGAGGAGCATATGCAGATGCATATTCATGCCCACCGCGCCGACGATATCTTCACCGCCGTGCGTATCGCCGAGGAGTTCGGCCTTGATTACTGCGTGGTTCACTGCACCCAGGGTCATCTTATTGCGGACAGACTCGCTAAAGCAGGAGTCAAGGCGTTCAGCGGACCTCTTATCAGCGACCGCTGCAAGCCCGAGCTCAAGGACTCCACTCCCGCGACCCCGGGCGTGATGAGCAAGGCGGGCGTAAAGACCGCAATAGTCACAGACCACCCAGTTATCCCGATTCAGTATCTGCCGCTGTGCGCGGGTCTTGCCGTGCGCGAGGGTATGGAGCATGACGAGGCTTTGAGGGCAATAACCATAAATCCCGCTGAGATGTGCGGAATAGCCGACCGCGTCGGCTCGCTCGAAGTCGGCAAGGATGCGGATATGTGCCTGTTCGATTCCGACCCGCTGACCCTCTTTGCAAAGCCGCTTCTCGTTATCGGCAACGGAGAGGTTCTTATGGAGGATAAACGCGATGCGTGAGATAGATGTAGCCCTCATAACCGAGGCTGTAAGCGGCGCGTGCATAAAAGCCAATAAATTTTTGCCGGACGACCTTGCCGAGCTTATAAAAAACAGCGCCGAAAATGAAACGGACAGCGTGCCAAAGGATATAATGTGCCGCCTGTGCGATAATCTCTGCGCCGCAAAGGAACTGGATATCCCCATATGCCAGGATACCGGTATGGCGGTTATATTCGCAAAAGTCGGTCAGGATGTCCGTTTTGTCGGCGGCAGTTTTTCGTCTGCCGTCAACGCAGGAGTCGCCAAGGGCTACACCGAGGGCTATCTCAGAAAGTCTGTGGTTGCCGATCCGCTGAGGCGCGTAAATACCGGCGACAATACCCCCGCGGTTCTGCATATAGAGCTTGTCGATGGCGATAAGGTTGAGCTTACCGTCGCGCCCAAGGGCTTCGGCAGCGAAAATATGAGCGCACTGAAAATGTTCACTCCCTCCGCATCGCGCGAGGATATTATAGACTATGTTGTCGATGTCGTTCGCCGCGCGGGGAGCCCGCCGATGGTTATAGGAGTCGGCATAGGCGGAGATTTCGAGCAGTGCGCGCTGCTCGCCAAAAAGGCGCTCTGCCGCCCTGTCAGTGAGCCCAACGCCGATGAATACTATGCATCTGTGGAGTCTGACATACTCGAAAAAGCGAACGCTCTCGGAATAGGTCCGCAGGGATTCGGCGGAAAGACCACGGCTCTCAGTGCCGCCGTCGAATTTGCGCCCACGCATATAGCCGGACTTCCCGTAGCCGTCAATATCGGCTGTCACGTGACCCGCCATGTGACCGTTATTGTCTGATATCTTGCTTTATTGAAGAATATTGTAAATTTTTTAGAAAAGCGGCTCTTTGCTCTTTATTTTTTTAGTCATATGTGCTACAATATGTCCAGAGACAAAAGTCTCTAATAATTCTAAGGGGCTGACATTATGAAAATAGTTATTACTGGACGCAAGTGTTCGCCGAGAGAATCATTCAAAGAGAGAGCGGAGAAAAAGCTTGCCAAGGTAGAGCGTTTCTTCGGCGATGAGGCGGAGGCCAAAATTACTGCTACCGTCGAAAAGTCGGGTCAGACAGTTGAAATAACCGTTATCAACAACGGTATGATATTCCGTGCGCAGGAGCGGGCGGAAAATATGAACGATGCGCTTGACAAATGCGTCGATTCGCTCGTTCGCCAGATTCGTAAGAACAAAACAAAGCTTGAAAAGCGTCTGCGTTCTGCTTCATTCGATGCGCTTAACGACGGCGCGGATGTTGCCGACGAGAAGGAATACGATCTCGTCAGAACAAAGAGCGTTGCCGTAAAACCGCAGACGGTCGATGAGGCTATTCTTCAGATGAATATGCTCGGCCATGAGTTCTATATGTTTACAAATGAGGCAACGGGCCTTGTCAGCGTAGTTTATTGCCGTACCGACGGCGGCTACGGAATGCTTGAGCCAAGTGCCGAATGATTTGAAATTTGCTTTTGTACAAGGGGCGCGCCCTGGTGCGTCCCTTGTTCTATGTAAAGCCGAAAGGTAGTTTTGATGGATATAAATTTCGCAGTACCCTGTCTGCTGGGTCTTGAGGCGCCGATAGCCGAAGAGCTCAGAAATATGGAGGCGGAGGATGTCCGCGCCGAAAACGGCCGCGTGCTTTTTAGCGGCGACGAAAATATTCTTGCCCGCGCAAATATCTGCTCGCGCTTTTCCGAGCGTGTGCTCGTGCTTCTCGGCTCATTCGAGGCACATAGCTTCGAGGAGCTGTTTCAGGGCACGCGAGCGCTCCCGTGGGAGCAGTGGATAGGCGCAGACGATGCGTTCCCCGTCAAGGGCTATTCCATCGATTCCGACCTTTTCAGCGTGCGCGACTGCCAGGCGATAATCAAAAAGGCCGTCGTCGAACGCCTTAAACAGAAATATTCCATTGAATGGTTTGAAGAGAGCGGACCTGTCTATCAGGTTCAGTTCTCGATTATGAAAAATAAAGTTTCTCTTATGCTCGACACCTCGGGCGCGGGACTCCATAAGAGGGGATACCGCCAAAACGCGAACGACGCTCCGATAAAGGAGACTTTGGCGGCGTCGCTGTGCTGGTTCTCGCGTCTGCGCCCGTATCATTCGCTCTATGACCCTATGTGTGGCTCGGGCACGATACTTATCGAGGGCGCGATGATGGCGCGCAATATCGCCCCCGGAGTCAACCGAAACTTCGCCGCCGAGCGCTGGAGCAATATTCCGCGCGATGTGTGGTATACCGAGCGCGAGCGTGCGCGCGACCTTGAGCGCGAGGCTCATGATTTCTTTGCTTACGGCTCCGATATCAGCCGTGAGGCTGCGGCTCTTACCGCCGCAAATTCCGAAGCTGCCGGCGTTGACGACCTCGTCAGCGTGCGCTGCTGTGAACTGAAAAACTTCGTTCCGCAGACCGATCGCGGAACTCTGATATGCAACCCGCCCTACGGCGAGCGTATGCTCGATATCGAGCAGGCAAACGCGCTTTACCGCGATATGGGCCGCGTGTTTGAGCGCCGCCACGGCTGGTCCTACAGCATCATAACCCCGTGCGATACCTTTGAGCAGGAGTTTGGGCGCAAGGCTGACAAACGCAGAAAATTATATAACGGCATGATTAAATGTCAGTTATTTATGTATTTTAGATAAGGCGAAAGAGGTAAACAGGAGGTATTATTTGTGAAACACATTTTCCTTATCAATCCGGCAGCAGGTAAAAAGGGTAATTCCGAGAGTATTATCCGCCCGCAGATAGAGGACTATTGCGGCAAAAACGGTCTCGACTATGAGATCTATGTCACAAAATGTCAGGGAGACGCACAGAACTATTGCGCCGAGCGCGCGAAGTCCGGCGAGGCGCTCCGCTTCTATGCTTGCGGCGGCGACGGAACACTCTACGAAGTGGTCAACGGCGTTTTCGGGAACCCCAACTGCGAAGTCGCGGTCATCCCCATGGGCTCGGGCAACGATTTTATTCGTCTGTTCGGCACAAAGGAGCAGTTCTGCAATGTTGAGGCTCAGGTCACGGGTATTCCCGTCGAGCTCGACGTTGTCAAGTGCGGCGACAAGATAGCTATCAACCAGTGCTCAATGGGCATGGACGCCGAGGTCTGCGCGAAGCAGTCTTCATTCAAGAAGCTTCCGCTCGTCAACGGCGAAATGGCTTACTTCCTCGCGGCAATTGAGGCGCTGTTCAAGAAACTCGGTCATAATTTTACTATAAAAATCGATGACAACGAGCCCTTCGAAGACAACGTTCTGTTCTGCGTCGCGGGAAATTCCCGCTGGTACGGCGGCGGATTTATGGCCGCTCCGCTTGCATGGCCCGATGACGGCAAGCTTGACTTTGTTATCGTCCGTCTGGACAGAGGCCGCCTACGCCTGGCTCCGCTGCTCCAGAAGTACAAGAAGGGTCAGCATCTCGGCCTGCCGATGACCAAGTATATCAACGGCAGCCGCCTTGAAATACATAGCGACGTTCCTGCAGCGGTCAATATCGACGGCGAGTGCGAGTATGTCAACGATGCTGTGTTTGAGATCGTTCCCAAGGGAATCAAGTTTGTTGTGCCTCAGTTCTCCGAGTTCCATAAGAACAGAGCCGAGCGCGAAGCGGCAAGAAAATAAAAAAAGTAAAAAAGCACTGCCTGACGAAAGCCGGGCAGTGCTTTGAAATATGTTTATTCGGTAACCTTGTCCGTGCGCAGCCTGTATCTGCGGTCTCTGAGCAGCTTTTGGAGGCAGTGCGGGCAGGCGGGACGCTCGGGGAAGAACAGTCCGCCGGGATGAACATTCAAGTCGCCGTGGAAGTCCGAACCGGATGTGACGCGCAAATGGCTGTACTTTTTCGCCCACGCTTCGGCAATTTCGTTGTTTGATTCGTGGCCGGGATGGGCGTTATATATCTCGATTCCGTCGAGCAGCTCGTCGTCGGTGACGGTCATGCCAACTCTGAACGGGTGCGCCTGAAAAACGATTAGGTTATTCTCGTCCGCTATCGGTCTGAAGTCCTCGAGACACGGTATTTTGTCGAGGTCGGGGTGCGAGTAAACGAAGTCCTCGTTGAAGCCGTAGACGAGATAATCATTGTCGTTTTCGAGGAATCTCAGCTCCATGCCTAAAAGAACCGTGAAGTCCTCGGTCTCGAGCGCCTTTGCGGCTCTGTAGCCCTCAAAGAAATGATCCGCTTTCTTTTCCCACGGCTCGGACGCTATCTTTTCCATCGTTCCCGTGTGCATATGGTCGGTTATGACTATTCCGTCGTAGCCGAGTCCCTTGAAAGTGCTTACCACCTGCTCGGCAGGTACCTCGCCGCAGCGGCTTGTCTGCGAGGTGTGTGCGTGCATTTCAAAAAGATATTCTCTCATCTGTCCCACTCTTTCTTTTTTTATCGTGAGTATTATACTCCTATATCAAAGCTTTAGCAATTATTTTTTGAAGTTTGGAGAAGTTATGAAAAATTATTCGCTTATTATCTGGGATTTTAACGGTACACTGCTTGATGACGTCGGCGCGGCGCTCGGCTCGGTCAACGATATGCTTGCCCGCCGCGGAAAAAATCCGATATCTCTCGATGAGTACCGTGAATATATAGACGTGCCTATCCGTCATTTCTATGAGCAGGTGATCGACCTCGAAAACGAGGACTACGAGGCTATCCTCGTCGAGTTCCAGCAGGGCTACGAAGCCCATGTCAAAAGCTCCGGATTGACCCGCTTTGTGCCGGAGGCGCTTGAAGAGGCGCGCCGCCTCGGCATTCCGCAGGTCGTGCTCTCATCGAGCGAGCAGAGCCAGCTTGAACGGCTCTTAAAAAAATACGGCATAGACGGCTATTTTGACTCCGTCCTCGGTGCAGACAACCTCCTTGCCGGGAGCAAGGTCGAGCGCGCGGAAAAGTTCATTGAAACGCACGGGGTCGATACGTCAAAGGCCGTTGTTATCGGTGACCTTCTGCACGACTGCGATGTTGCAAAGGCGATAGGCTCGCAGTGCCTGCTCATAACGAGCGGACACCATGACCGCGAGCGCCTCGAGCAGGCGTGCGTGCGCGTGGAAGATACGCTCGAAAGCTTTGTGAAAGAATAATACATAAATCGACGGCAAATAAAACCTCCGAAACCGGACTGCGGCTTCGGAGGTTTTTGCGTTGAACTTTCAGCTTTTCGGCTGTCTCACGCTCTTTATTTCTCGTCTCTCCAGCTTTTGACTTCACTCAAGAGCCACTGCGCCCATTCGTCAATGCCTTCGCCCGTCTTGGCGCAGACCATAAACACCTTGGCGTTCGGGTTGCGGCGCTTTATATACTCCTTACACTTTTCAACGTCGAAGTCGAAATAGGGGAGAACATCGATTTTGTTGATGAGCACGACATCGCAAATCGAGAACATCAGCGGGTACTTGAGCGGCTTGTCGTCGCCCTCGGGTACCGAGAGTATCATAGCATTTTTGACTGCGCCCGTGTCGAACTCCGCCGGACAGACAAGGTTGCCGACATTTTCGAGGATGGCAAGGTCGATGTTCTCCGTGCCAAGCCCCTCGAGGCCCTGGCGCGTCATGCCCGCGTCGAGGTGGCACATGCCGCCGGTGTGCAGCTGGATAACCTTCGCACCGCTGGTGGAGATGGTCGCGGCGTCAACGTCGGAGTCGATATCGGCCTCCATGACGCCGATGCGCAGATCGTCCTTCAGGGCGTTGATGGTCGCCATGAGGGTCGTGGTCTTGCCGCTGCCGGGCGAGGACATGAGATTGAGCAGGAAGGTGTGATTCTGCTTGAGCTCTTCGCGCAGCAGGTCGGCCTCCCGGTCGTTGTTTTCAAAAACGCTCTTTTTAATTTCGAGCACGCGGAACGAATCCATGTATATTA
>OOAA01001238.1_pt1 | contig 13475 bp, 10 predicted proteins | sample 1671671 | NCBI WGS metagenome assembly OOAA01 (sample SAMN06348180, study PRJEB24527) | human gut metagenome | biome: human gut; feature: ankylosing spondylitis patient; material: feces | host: Homo sapiens | place: China | collected 2015-10 | reverse complement strand
AGCTTGAGCGATATTTTTTTGACATGTATATACTAGCATCGCGGATACGCTTACGTAAAAACAGCGAACCTGAACTCTAGAATCAATTTTTATTTTGTAACATGTTTTTACTGTTTTGACAATATTTGCATTAGCAGACATCAAGGCATGAAGGACATGATTTTTGACAAGAAGACTTTTCTAATGACCTCTTGGGTTTAATTCTATAATTATCTGATTATAAGGCTTGTGCTGCGGAGGCAGGAGACCTCCGCTACTATTTTGCCGCAGTCAGCCTAATGCGCTTCCAGCCAGTTCTCACCCCATCCTGAGTCTGCCACGAGTGGCACCTGGAGGGGATAGGCGTTCTGCATTTCCTCCAGCACAATTCTCTCCACCTTCTCCTTTTCCTCCGGTATGACGGAGAAGTTGAGTTCGTCGTGTACCTGGAGAATCATCTTCGACCTTATTCCTTCCTTGCGGAAACGCTCGTAAATCTTCACCATTGCAATCTTTATGATGTCAGCGGCGGAGCCTTGTATGGGCGCGTTGATGGCGTTGCGCTCGGCGAAGTTGCGCACGGTGGCGTTGTGCGAGGTGATGTCCGGCAGATAGCGGCGGCGATGGAAGAACGTCTCGGCGTAGCCGTGCTCGCGGGCAAGCTCCTTAGCCTTCTCCATGTAGGCATGCACGTCGGGGAACGTCTCGAAGTAGCCGTCGATGAGCTGCTTTGCTTCGTCTCGGCTAATCTCCAGTCGTTCAGCCAGACCGAAGACCGTTATGCCGTAGATGATGCCGAAGTTGGCTCGCTTGGCTTTCGTGCGCTGGTCGCGGCTTACGTCCTCTATCTTCTCCTTATAGATGCGTGCTGCGGTGGCGGCATGGATGTCATAGCCCTCGCGGAACGCCTCTATCATGTTCTTGTCGCCAGAGAGATGAGCCATTACGCGCAGCTCTATCTGGGAGTAGTCGGCAGAGAAGAACAGCTCGCCCGGTTCGGGGATGAAGCACTTGCGAATCTCCTTGCCGTCCTCACCGCGGACGGGGATGTTCTGAAGGTTTGGGTCGGACGAAGAAAGGCGTCCCGTAGCCGTAACTGCCTGATTGAAAGACGTATGGATATGGCCCGTACGCGGATTGATAAGCTTCGGAAGAGCGTCGACGTAGGTGCCGAGGAGTTTCTTCAGACCACGATGTTCGAGGATGTCAGCCACGATGGGAGCCTTCGAACGGAGCTGCTGAAGCACCTCCTCAGACGTGACGTACTGTCCGGTCTTGGTCTTCTTGGGCTTCTCCACAATCTTCATCTCGCCGAATAGCACTTCTCCCACCTGCTTCGGCGAGGCGATGTTAAACTCATGTCCGGCGAGTTCGTAGATGTTTCGCTCTATCTGCTTCATGCGTTCGGTCAGCACCTTGGAAGTTTCGGCAAGGGCTTCGGTGTCCAGACGGACGCCCGTGGTCTCCATGTCGGCAAGCACCGGCACCAGCGGCATCTCTATATTGTAGAACAACTGCTCCACACCAGCTTCCTTAAGACGTGGCTTCAGCACGTTGTAGAGGCGCAGCGTGACGTCGGCATCCTCAGCGGCATAGTCGCAGACGGAGGCAGGGGAGAGGTCGCGCATGCTCTTCTGACCCTTTCCCTTCGGACCGATAAGCTCGTCGATGTGGACAGTTTGATAATTGAGCAGAGTTTCGGCAAGGATGTCCATGTTGTGCTTCTGCTCGGGCTGGAGCACGTAATGGGCAATCATCGTGTCGAACATGGGCGCTGAGAGGCGAACGCCGTAATTCATGAGCCCCTCCATGTCGTACTTGATGTTCTGTCCTATTTTCAGAATTTCGGTACTTTCGTACAGTGGTTTGAATATATTAACAATTCTTTCCGCTTTTTCACGTTCAGCCGGAATTGCCACGTAAAATGCCTTTCCTTCCTCCACGGCGAAGCTCAAACCCACGAGTTCGGCGTCAATCGGATTGACAGAGGTGGTCTCCGTGTCTAGACTGAGAATTTGTTTTGTAACAAATAAATCAAATAATTTGCGTGCATCCTCTTCTGTTTCAATGAGTTGATAGTCGTGTGGGGTGGTTTTTAGGCTCTCATACTTCGAAAATTCCGCGTCAACTGAATGGTTGGTCGGATTTTCTGCAAATAAATCGAGTTGAGCGTTAACAGTTTTTTGCGGTTGTTGAGGCTTCTTTACAAATTTGTCAAGCAGACTCTTAAACTCCAATTCCGTGAAGATTTCGGTGAGTCGCTTCATGTCCGGCTCCTTCAGCTTGAGTGCATCAAGGTTGAGCTCCACGGGAACGTCCGTTCGGATGGTTGCGAGGAACTTCGACATGCGGATGTCCTCAACGGCTCCTTCCACCTTCTCGCGCAGCTTGCCCTTAATCTTTGACGAATTGGCAAGCATGGCGTCGATGCTGCCAAACTCGCCGATGAGCTTGGCGGCAGTCTTCGGACCCACGCCCGGACATCCGGGGAAGTTGTCAGCCGAGTCGCCCATGAGCGCAAGGAGGTCGATGACCTGCTCGGGGGAGGAGAGACCGTACTTCTCGTTCACCTCCTTCGGTCCCATTGTCTCATATCCTCCTCCGTGACGAGGACGGAAGATGAAGACATTGTCGCGTACCAGCTGACCGTAGTCCTTGTCAGGTGTGAGCATATAAGTCTCGATGCCGGCGGCGCCAGCCTTGGTGGCGAGCGTGCCGATAACGTCGTCTGCCTCGAAGCCGTCTGCCTGCAGCACGGGAATGTTCATGGCAGTAATGATATCCTTGATGACGGGTACGGAGGCGCGGATGTCCTCAGGCGTCTCCTCGCGTTGCGCCTTATAGGCAGGGAAAGCCTCGTCGCGGAACGTCTTGCCATGGTCGAACGCCACGCCGATATGCGTGGGATGCTCCTTGGTGAGAATCTCGTTTAGAGTGTTCACGAAGCCCATGATGGCAGAGGTGTTCATACCCTTGGAGTTGATTCGCGGGTTCTTTATGAACGCATAATAAGCGCGATAGATGAGCGCGTAAGCGTCGAGAAGGAATAATTTGTCCATTTTGTTCAATTAGTTGACAAGTTGGCTGGTAGACACATACACTCGTATACCAGCCAGCTTTATTTATATTTATTAGGTGTAAAATTACAAAAAAAATGTCACTAATAACGGCAAAATAACTAACTTTGTACGAAATATTATAACACAATGGATTATCTGTCAATCATTAAGCACCCGATAGAGGCGGAGCTCGCCGATTTTGTTAGTCTTTTCAACCAGTCGCTCTCACATGAGGACGGGTTGCTGGGTAGTGCGCTCGAACATATTCGTAAGCGTGCAGGCAAGCGTATGCGCCCGATACTGATACTTCTTATGGCGCGTAATTTCGGACAGATAACTGATGTCACGCAGAACGCTGCCGTAGGTTTGGAGCTGCTTCATACCGCTTCGCTCGTACACGACGACGTGGTGGACGAGAGCGAGGAGCGTAGAGGACAGGCTTCGGTGAACGCCACGTACGACAATAAGGTGGCTGTGCTCGTGGGCGACTATATTCTCTCCACGGCTCTCCTTTGTGTGGCACGCACTCATTCCGAGCAGATTGTCACTTACCTTGCAGAACTGGGAAGAACGCTCAGCGACGGCGAGATTCTGCAGCTCTCCAATATTGGTCGTAAGGACATCTCAGAGGACGTCTATTACGACGTGATAAAGCAGAAGACAGCGGCGCTTTTCGAGGCGTGCGCCGGCATCGGAGCGTTGTCGTCAGGAGCGTCTGAGGAGGACGTGATGGCTGCCAAGCAGTTCGGTCAGAACCTCGGAATTATCTTCCAGATTCGCGATGACATCTTCGATTATTACGACTCAAAGGAGATTGGCAAGCCCACCGGCAACGATATGGCTGAAGGCAAGCTGACGCTCCCCGTCATACATGCTGTGAACAATGGTGGTGATGAGGACATGAAGCGCCTCGCCCTAAAGGTGAAAGACCATTCGGTTACGGCTGAAGAAATAGCAAGCCTCGTGGATTACACAAAGAGAATGGGTGGCATTGAGTATGCCGAAAAGAGAATGTGGGAGTTTCACGCCGAGGCGCAGAGATTCCTGGACGAAAGGGTAGGGCAGCAGGAAATAAAAGAAGCCCTCCAAGCTTACCTGGATTTCGTGATTAAGAGAAATAGCTAAGCCTTTCCAGGCAGCTGAGCCTCACTGAGCCTTTCTGAGCCTACTTAGGCTGCTTGGCCTTTCTAGAAATTGGGCCTCACTGAGCCTCTTTAAGCCTCTCTAAGCAATTGCTTAAATAGGCTCAGAAAGGCTTAGTGAGGCTCAGTTGCCTAGTACCCCCTAAATTCCTTTCTTGCCTTAGTCATTTGTTCTCTCATTCCTCCTCCCTCAACAAACATTACCTCCAGTTTCTTTATCAGTTTATTTAGCAGCCAGTCGGTTTGGTGTATTAGCGTAATAGCTATATTGGCTATTGTTTCCGCAGAGCGATTTGGTATAGCATTCCTATAGTAAGCACTGTCATTATGAGCAGCGCAGGCACGTTTAGCTTGCGCCAGACGTAGATCGTCAGGTTGCCATTGTTCCAATCCTCTTACTCTAAGATAATCCTCATAATCCACCAATAACTCCTGAAGGCTTGCCTTAGCAACATTCGTAAGCTTTATTTCCGTTTCTTTAGAGGTGTTTCCTGCCGAAGCCCCTTCCGCTATATTCTGCTTGCCAGATCGGGCAGCCTGCACCATCTGGTCGATAGTACGGTCTCCCTTTTCGAGAAAATGATGTGCAAAATAATAAGTGATATCGTATATACATTCAGCTTTCTGATATACTATGAGGTTTTTGAAGGTGCCTCCGTGAGGAAGAAAAGGTTTTGGGGTTGGCATAATAAGTTGGTTTTTTTGGTGGTTAGTGATGATGTTTGTAAGTAGGAGGCTGGGAGCTAAGCCTTTCTAGGCAGCTAAGCCTTACTGGGCTGACTGGGTAGCTGAGCCTCACTGGGCCTCTTTAAGCCTCTCTAAGCAATTGCTTAAATAGGCTCAGAAAGGCCCAGTAAGGCTTAGTTTCCCAGTCAGCTCAGTGAGGCTTAGTTTCCCAGTCAGCCCAGTCTCTCTTTTTAGAAGAACTTTATCTGCTCGCCTTTCAGCTCGCTGAGGAGCATGTTGGCGAGGCGTGAGGTGCCGAGGCGGAGCCACTTGTTGGTGAGCCATTTCTCGCCCAGAACCTCTTTTACTATCGTGTAGTATATAATTGCGTCCATTACGGAATTGATGCCGCCAGCGGGCTTGAAACCTATCTGTATGCCCGTTTCATCGTAGTATTCCTTAATGGCCTGGCACATTACGTAGGCTGCTTCGGGAGTTGCGGCAGGCTCCATCTTACCGGTAGAGGTCTTGATGTAGTCTGCACCGGCGTACATTGAGAGAATGGAAGCCTTCTTGATGTTAGATGCGGTCTTGAGAGCACCGGTCTCGAGGATTACCTTCATGGGAACAGACTCTCCACATGCTGCCTTCATCTCGGCGATATCGTCGCAAACGCCCTCGTAATCGCCGGAAAGGAACTTGCCTACCGGCAATACGATGTCTATTTCTGTGGCGCCGTCGGCAACGGCAAGTGCGGTCTCTGCAACCTTTACCTCGATGCGAGCCTGAGAAGAAGGGAATGATCCGCTAACGCAAGCAATCTCTACGCCGTCTACCTCCAATGACTCAGAAACGGTCTTGGCGAAGCAAGGATAAACGCAGATGGTGGCTACGTGGGGAAGGTCAGGATACTCGTTGTCGAAGTCGTTCACGCGCTCTGTGAAGGCGAGAACGCTTGTGTCAGAATCTGTGGTCTTGAGGGTGGTAAGCTCGATGCTGCCGAAAAGGAACTTCTTAACGTCCATAGTGTCGTTCTCGGGCACTTTCTCGGCGATGATCTTACGTACTGCCTCACGTACGGCTGCGTCGTCAAGGTTGGTGTTGTACTTTCTGAGGGCGTCCTCGTACTTGTTAGGCTTCTGCTGAGCCTGCTGGTTGTCCTCTTCGTTGAGGATAATGTCTTTGATGATTCCCATAATTGTTGGTTTTTATTGTTTGTTGGTGATTTCTTTAAGGGCTGAGCCTCACTGGGCCTCTTTGAGCCTTACTGAGCCTCTTTGAGTCTTTTTAGGCTTTTAGCTTGGGGTTGTTTCTGTGGCGGTCCTTGTCGCGCTTGGTCTTCTTCTCAAAGCTTTTCTGTAGGGCTTCTGTAAGATCCACGCCGGTCTGGTTGGCAAGGCAGATAAGCACCCATAGGATATCCGCCATTTCTTCGGAGGGATCGTGGCTTTCGCCTTCCTTAAAACTCTGGTCACCGTAGCGGCGTGCCATAATGCGGGCGAGTTCGCCCACTTCTTCAGTAAGGCAAGCCATGTTGGTAAGTTCTGAGAAATAGCGTACGCCGTACTCCTTTATCCAACGGTCTACCGCCTCTTGTGCTTCTTTTATTGTCATTGTTAGATGTTTTTTAGACGTTAACGGACTGCCTCTTTGGTTTCTTATTCCTTGTTCTTTGTGTCCATGCAGATGGTCACGGGACCGTCGTTAAGCAACTCCACCTTCATGTCTGCTCCGAATTCACCGGTGCCGACCTGACGTCCGAGGGCGTCAGAGAGCTTGCGGCAGAACTCCTCGTAGAGCGGTACGGAGATTTCGTGACGGGCTGCGCGGAACCATGACGGGCGGTTGCCCTTCTTGTAAGATGCGTAAAGCGTGAACTGGCTGACGACCAAAGCTTCGCCTTCTACGTCCAGAATGGAGCGGTTCATAACGCCGTTCTCATCGTCGAAAACGCGCAAGGCTGCCACTTTCTTTACCAACCAGTCGACATCTTCCGACGTGTCGGTTTCCTCTATGCCAAGAAGCAGAAGAAATCCCTTGCCTATGCTTGACTTTACTGTACCGTCAATGGTGACTGATGCGTGCTGTACACGCTGTATGACTGTTCTCATTTTAATGGTCTGTTAGTGATGTTTCTGTATTCTACAAAGATATCATAAAAAAACGATACCTACAAGAATTCTTCATTTAATGGGTGTTCTCGGAGCCGCTTTTCTGACCGAAGTGTTCGGTAATGGCTTTTGCTTTCGCCATGCCTACAGCTTCTGCCAACTCTTCGAGCGTTGCTTCGCGGATGCGTTTCACGCTCTTGAACGTCTTGAGGAGTTTGTCGCGTGTGGCAGGACCGATGCCAGGAATCTCGTCCAAGGCGCTATGAAGGGCGTGTTTTGATCGCTTGTCGCGATGGAATTGTATGGCATAGCGGTGCACCTCGTCCTGGATTTGCGTCAGAATATGGAAGAGTTCGGAGTCAGTCTTTAGCGCAATGGTCTGCGGAGGATTGCCGAAGAGCAGTTCGTTGGTGCGGTGACGGTCGTCCTTTGCGAGTCCTGCAATAGGGATATTCAGCCCTAATTCGCCTTCTACGACCTCGCGCACCACGCTCATCTGACCCAATCCACCGTCCGTAATGATAAGGTCGGGCAGGGCAGAACCTTCCTCCACCATGCGCGAATAACGACGTCTGACTACCTCCTGCATCGAGGCGTAATCGTCGGGACCGACCACCGTCTTGATGTTATACTTGCGATAGTCCTTCTTCGATGGCTTCATACCCTTGAAGACGATGCATCCAGCCACGGCATCCGTGCCCGAAATATTCGAATTATCGAAACATTCTATCTGATAAGGCAGCTTTTCGAGGTGGAGTTTCTGCTGTAGCTCCTTCATAAGACGCGTCTGTTTCTGCTCCGGATTGAGTTTTTCAGCCTGCTTAAGCCTATCGAACTTGTACTGTCGGCAGTTCATTTCGCCAAGCTCAAGCAGGTGCTTCTTGTCGCCACGCTGCGGTACAAAGAACGTGGCACCGCTCAGTTGCCATTCCATTTCAAAGGGTACGATTATCTCCTTAGCGTGGCTTTGGAAGCGTTCGCGAATCTCAGGAATGGCAGTAAGGAGAAGTTCCTGGTCGGATTCATCCAACTTTCGCTTATATTCGAACGTGAAACTCTGATTGACGCTACCGTTCTTTACATGTATATAATTGATGAAAGCCGTTCTTTGTGCTTCGTCGTCAATGATGGAGAATACGTCAACGTCCGTAATTGTATGGCTGACCACCTCGCTTTTGGCGCAGAAATTCTCTATAAGAATGTACTTCTGCTTTAGCTCTTCCGCCTCCTCAAACTTCAGTTCCGCCGCCTTTTTCTGCATTTCCTCGTAGATATGCTTGCTTAGTTCGCGCGTATTTCCTTTCAGAATCTCGCGTGCCTGAGCTATTGCAGCCTGATAATCCTCGAGGGTTTGCTTACCGCAACAAGGCGCCTTGCAGTTGTGGATGTGGTATTCAAGGCAGGGCTTGTACTTGCCTTGTTCGATTCCTTCCTTGGTAATAATCATATGGCAAGTTCGAGGCTTGTAGAGTTTATGGATAAGTTCAAGAACTGCGAACATGCTGCCCGTATGCGAGTAGGGTCCGAAGAAGGTGCCGAAGCGTTTGTTTATCTGGCGGGTCTTGAATACACGAGACAAGTATTCGTTCGTTACGCAGATGCTGGGGTAGGTCTTTCCGTCCTTGAGAAGGACGTTATAGCGGGGATTGTATTTCTTAATAAGGCTGTTCTCGAGCAGCAATGCGTCCTCTTCCGTGTTGACCACCGTGTAGCTGATGTCCTCAATCTTGGACACCAGCACCTTCGTCTTAAACCTATCCACCTCTTTATGGAAATAGCTTGAGACGCGCTGCTTGAGACGCTTCGCCTTGCCTACATATATAATAGTATGGTCGGCGTCGTAAAACTGGTAGCTGCCGGGCTTGTCCGGCATGTTAAGCACGATGTTCTTAAGACGCTCGATGCGCTTTGCGTTTTCTTCTTTTGTCATAATGGTGGACTGTAAGTGGTTTGGAACTAAGTGGTTTGGGCCGGTTTGTTTCACGTGGAACTGAAAGGCGCGGCAAGTATTGTTGCTTGCCGCGCCTTTATAGCTTTCCTCTTGTCAGGTCTTTTATGTTAGATCTTGATGAGAGATGTTATCTCGATGTCCTCATCGAATCCCTCACGTCCGTTCAGACCTTCGTTGACAAGCTCGATGATGAAGTTTGCATAGACCTTCTTTGGGTTGAACTTCTTTACGAGGTTGCAAGCTGCCTTCATTGTTCCGCCGGTAGCGAGGAGGTCGTCGTGAAGCAGAATTACGTCGTCTTCGCCGATGGCGTCCTTGTGAATCTCGATGGTGTCCTTGCCGTATTCCTTTGCGTAGCTTTCCTGCACGGTGTCGCAGGGAAGCTTGCCGGGCTTGCGGCAGAGCACTACACCGGCTCCAAGACGGAGGGCGAGGGCAGATGACATTACGAAGCCGCGCGACTCGATGCCGACAATCTTCGTTATGCCCTTGTCCTTGTAGAGCTCGTACATCTCGTCACAAATCTCCTTCAGACACTCGTTGTTCTTGAAGAGGGTGGTGACGTCGCGGAAGTTGACTCCCTTCTTAGGCCAATCTGGTATGCAACGCAGATTGTCAAGCAATAGTTTGTTGTTCATTTTCAAATGTTTAATGTATGTTTGTTATTGTATTTGTTTCACGTGGAACTCCTAACTCGTTTTATCTCTTCATCAGTACGAGCAGGACGTTGATGTCGCTGGGCGACACTCCTGGAATGCGGGAAGCTTGTCCGAGGGTTTCTGGATTGATGCGTGAGAGCTTTTGTCTTCCCTCTGTGGATATCTCGTGAAGCTCTTCGTAACGGAAATGTCCTTTGATACGGATGTCTTCCAGGCGGTGCATCTTGTCTGCAATCTGTCGTTCGCGTTTGATGTATCCGTCATACTTGATAAGTATCTCTGCTGCCTCCACGATTTCGTCCTTGCGATCGTCCTCCATGTCAAGGGCGGCTTGTAGGGTGGGGATGGCAGAAGCGAGTTGCTTGATGCCGAGCTGTGGTCTTGCAATAAGACTGGCTATCGGCGATCCGAACTGTAAGGGTGTGGTGCCGAACGATTCGAGAGCGGTGTTGATGTCGCGTGGCTTTACGTTCGTTGAATTGCAGAAACTGATGATGCGGTCTATCTCTGCTTTCTTCTTTAGCCATCTGTCGTAACGTTCGCGAGTGGCAAGTCCGAGATTGTACGACTTCTCTGTGAGTCGTGCGTCAGCATTGTCCTGCCTTAGAAGTATTCTGTATTCTGCTCTTGATGTGAACATACGGTATGGCTCGTCCACTCCCTTCGTCGTCAAGTCATCAATCAACACGCCGATATATCCTTCGTCACGCTTCATTATATAAGGATCGCTGCCGCCGCAGAGTAGGGCAGCGTTGATACCAGCCATCGTGCCTTGTCCGCCAGCTTCCTCATATCCCGTTGTTCCGTTCACCTGACCGGCGAAGAAAAGTCCCTTTATGAGCTTCGATTCCAACGACGGCTTCAGCTGTGTCGGGTCGAAGTAGTCGTACTCGATGGCGTATCCCGGTCTATATACCTTTATGTCTCGGAATGCAGGAATCTTCTTCAGAGCATTCAACTGCACCTCCATCGGCATCGACGAGGAGAATCCGTTAAGATACATCTCGTTGGTATCCTCGCCTTCCGGTTCGAGGAAGAGCGGGTGCTGGTCCTTGTCAGGGAAAGTCATCAGCTTCGTTTCGATGGAAGGACAGTAACGTGGACCCGTAGACTGAATTTGTCCGTTGTAGAGAGGCGACTCTGCAATGGCTTCGCGAAGCGTGTCGTGCACCTCTTTGTTAGTGTATGTGGTCCAGCATGGCAGTTGCTTAAGATGTCTTGGAGCCGTCATGTATGAGAATCCGTGATTGTCTGTTTCGCCAGGTTGGCACTCCATATCCTCGAAGTGTACGCTACGACGGTCGATGCGTACCGGCGTACCCGTCTTCATTCTCTCCGACGTTATGCCGTGACGCGTGATGCTCTCCGTGAAGTTAAGGACGGCAGGTTCGGCACATCTGCCTCCCGGTACCTTCTTTCTTCCTACGTGCATCAGTCCGTTAAGGAACGTGCCCGCTGTGATGATTACCGCCTTTGCTCGGAACGTCACGCCCCAGACCGTCTCAACGCCCACTGCCTCACCGTTCTCAACAAGCAGCTCGCAGGCTTCGTCCTGCCAGATGTCGAGATTGTCCACATGGTCGAGACGGGTGCGCCATTCCCATATAAACTTTCCTCTGTCGCATTGTGCACGCGGGCTCCATACTGCCGGACCCTTGCCGCGGTTGAGCATACGGAACTGTATGGACGTGGCGTCGGTGACGAGAGCCATCTCGCCTCCAAGAGCGTCAATCTCGCGTACTATCTGTCCTTTGGCGATGCCGCCCACGGCGGGGTTGCAACTCATCTGTCCGATCTTGTTCATGTCCATCGTCACAAGGCACGTCTTCGCTCCCATTCTTGCAGCCGCGCATGCCGCTTCACATCCGGCGTGACCACCACCAATGACTATAACGTCGAATTTGAAATTCATATATCTGTTTGTGATTTCCGCTGGTTGTCTACATTTATAATTAACCAGCATTGTTTGTCCTCGCAAAATTAAGAATAAAAAATGATTTTTGGAGTGAAATAGTTTGATTTATCATCTATTTTCAGTATTTTTGCAGATTGTTAGAGCACCCCTTTACCTATTATATAGTAAGGAGTGTCGCTATGACTTATAGCTGTGACCTTAAAGAATAAAGATTGGATATGAAATTCTATAATTCTAACAGTTAATAATTTAAATTTTAAATCATTTATGTGGTTAATCAATTCATCCATCGGTAGAAAGGTGGTGATGGCCTTGACCGGCATCGCGCTTGTTCTATTCCTGACATTCCACATGTCAATGAATGTTGCTGCGCTCTTCTCAGGAGACGCTTACAACATGATCTGTGAGTTCCTCGGCGCCAACTGGTATGCCGTAGTTGCAACAATCGGCTTGGGCGCCCTCTGCGTACTCCACTTCGTGTTTGCCTTCTGGCTCACGATGCAGAACCGTGCCGCTCGTGGCAATTCTCGTTACGAGGTAACAGCTAAGCCTCAGGGCGTAGAGTGGGCATCTCAGAACATGCTCGTTCTTGGCATCATCATCGTTCTCGGTCTGTTGCTCCACCTCTTCAACTTCTGGTACAACATGATGTTCGCTGAGCTCGTAGGTTTCGAGGGCGTATGTGCACCTGCTGACGGTTTCGGTTGGATTCAGCAGACCTTTGCTAACCCGGTTTACGTAGTTCTCTACATCGTATGGCTCGTAGCTCTCTGGTTCCACCTTACACACGGTTTCTGGAGCGCAATGCAGACATTCGGCTGGAACGGTAAGGTATGGTTTAACCGTTGGAAGGTCATCGGTCAGGTTTACTCAACCCTCCTCGTCCTCGGTTTCCTCGTAGTAGTAATCGCTTTCGCACTTGGTTGTGCACCGAGCCTCTGCTGCTAATTAAAAACTAAAAATCAAATATACATAATTCATATTATGGCTAAGACAATTAATTCAAGAATCCCTGAAGGCCCAGTGGCCGAGAAGTGGACCAACTATAAAGCTCACCAGCGTCTGGTGAACCCCAAGAACAAACTCAAGCTCGACATTATTGTTGTAGGTACAGGTCTTGCAGGTGCTTCTGCAGCAGCCAGCCTTGGCGAGATGGGTTTCCGCGTGCTTAACTTCTGCATCCAGGACTCTCCCCGTCGTGCTCACTCTATCGCAGCTCAGGGCGGTATCAACGCTGCCAAGAACTATCAGAACGACGGCGACTCAGTATACCGTTTGTTCTACGATACAGTAAAGGGTGGTGACTACCGTGCTCGTGAGGCTAACGTATACCGCCTCGCTGAGGTATCAAACGACATCATCGACCAGTGTGTAGCTCAGGGTGTACCTTTCGCACGTGAGTACGGCGGCATGCTCGCCAACCGTTCATTCGGTGGTGCTCAGGTATCACGTACATTCTACGCTAAGGGTCAGACCGGCCAGCAGCTCCTCCTCGGTGCTTACTCAGCACTTTCAAAGCAGGTAAATACAGGCCGCGTGCTCCTCTATACACGTTACGAGATGGAAGACGTGGTTATCGTTGACGGCCGCGCTCGTGGTATCATCGCCAAGAACCTCGTTTCAGGTAAGCTCGAGCGTTTCTCTGCAAACGCCGTTGTAATCGCTACTGGTGGTTACGGCAACGCTTACTTCCTCTCTACTAACGCTATGGGCTGTAACTGTACAGCTGCCATCCAGTGCTACCGTAAGGGTGCTTACTTCGCTAACCCCTGCTACGTACAGATCCACCCGACATGTATCCCCGTACACGGCGACAAGCAGTCTAAGCTTACTCTTATGTCTGAGTCACTTCGTAACGACGGCCGTATCTGGGTACCGAAGAAGATTGAGGACGCTAAGGCACTTCAGGCTGGCACCAAGAAGGGTAGCGACATTCCTGAGGAAGACCGCGACTACTACTTGGAGCGCCGCTATCCGGCATTCGGCAACCTCG
>OOAA01001237.1_pt1 | contig 13491 bp, 9 predicted proteins | sample 1671671 | NCBI WGS metagenome assembly OOAA01 (sample SAMN06348180, study PRJEB24527) | human gut metagenome | biome: human gut; feature: ankylosing spondylitis patient; material: feces | host: Homo sapiens | place: China | collected 2015-10 | reverse complement strand
AAAAGTAGAGAAACCCTTTCTAACACGCAAACTTTTCAGAGAAAACTTTTTGGGGAGGCAGATACCCACACGATTCGTAACAGAGCCATTATCATCAATTATTCATTAATATTCTTCGTTAAATCTTTTGTTCATTCTGCATTAAGTACCTTTTTCGTTAAACGTTTTGTCAATCTCTTGTTTGCTTCGGTTAATTTACGCAACTTTGCAGCAAACTCAATCTTAAATAATTAACAACTGAATGACAACACTTACGATTCTGATTGTAGCGGTGTTCGTATTTGGCTATTTTATGATAGCCATTGAGAGCCTAACGAAAATTGACAAGGCAGCGATAGCACTGCTTATGTTTGTGGGTTGTTGGACACTATTTATGTTCGACCCCGCACAGTACATCACTTCAGCTATTGGCGACAAGATACCCCAGGCAGTGAATGAGGTGATAGAACATCACTTAGGTTCGACGGCAACGACCCTCTTCTTCCTTATGGGAGCGATGACGATAGTAGAATTGGTCGACCAAAATGGAGGTTTCAACTTTGTACGCGACATGATGCGCACGAAGAGCAAACGTGGTCTACTGTGGCGCATCGCGTTTATGACATTTATCCTCTCCGCCATTCTCGACAATCTGACGACGAGTATCGTGATGATTATGATCCTACGTAAGTTGGTGTCAGATCACAAAGATCGTATTATATATGCCTCATTGGTAGTCATTGCAGCCAATTCTGGAGGAGCCTTCTCACCCATTGGCGACGTGACGACGATTATGCTATGGAACAAAGGACTTATCACAGCTCCTGGCGTGATAAAAGAGATACTTATTCCTTCTATCGTTTCGATGGTTATCCCCGCCTTTATCCTACAATATTCGCTCAAGGGCGAGCTAAAGTTTAATAAGACGACGAGTCAAAACGTACTGCCCGACGACTTAACGGCACGCCAACGTAAGGTAGTATTCTTCCTCGGTGTAGGCGGCTTGATCTTTGTACCAATCTTTAAGAGTATCACCCACTTACCACCATTCGTAGGCATTCTGCTCGTACTCGGTGTACTTTGGACGACAACAGAAATATTCTATCGCCACCTCGGCCACACCGAAGAGAAAGGAGCTATGCAGAAGCGCGTGACGAATATGCTTTCGCGCATCGATATGGGCACAATCCTCTTCTTCTTAGGCATCTTGATGGCAGTGGCCTGCCTTGAGACGATTGGCGTATTAACGCAATTAGGCACGGGCTTGAACACCGTGTTCGACGGCAACCACTTCTTAGTGACTGGTATCATCGGCGTTCTATCAAGCATTGTTGACAATGTGCCTTTGGTAGCAGGCTGCATGGGCATGTACCCCGTAGCAGAAATGGGCGACTTTGCGCAAGACGGCATCTTCTGGCAGTTGTTGGCTTACTGTGCAGGTGTAGGCGGTTCGATGTTGATCATCGGTTCGGCAGCTGGCGTAGTCGTAATGGGCTTAGAGAAGATTTCCTTTGGTTGGTATATGAAGCACATCACGTGGATAGCCTTTGTTGGTTACATGGCCGGCATCATCTGCTACTACGTGCAGCGCGTGGTGATAGGGATGTAAACTAACTTAACGGCCTCACCCCCTACCCCCTCTCCTCAAAGAGAGGGAGATAGGGGGTGAGGCTTTAATTTGCAGTTTATTCGTTCTAACCCTACCTAATTTATTACAAATCATTACTTTTGCACGTAATAACGTTATACGTATAAAACTCACAACAATGAAAATAGCACTGATTGGCTACGGTAAAATGGGCCACATGATAGAAGATATTGCTCGCCAACGCGGCCACGAGATCGTTTGCATCATCGACATAAACAATATGGACGACTTCGAGAGCGAAGCCTTTCGCAGCGCTGACGTGGCCATAGAGTTTACCAATCCTACAGCAGCCTACGGCAATTACCTGCGCGCTTGGAAGCAAGGCGTAAAGGTAGTAAGCGGCAGTACAGGTTGGCTGAAGGAACATGAAGCCGATGTGCGCCGTGCTTGTACGGAAGAAGGTCACACCCTCTTTTGGGCATCAAACTTCTCACTCGGTGTAGCCATCTTCTCAGCAGTCAATAAGTACTTAGCACGCATCATGAATGCTTACCCCACCTACGACGTGAGCGAGGTAGAGACCCACCACATTCATAAGCTCGATGCACCCAGCGGAACGGCTATCACCTTGGCCGAACAAGTATGTGCCGAGTTAGATCGTAAGGACGATTGGGTGAAGGGAGAAGTGATCAACGCTGACGGCACAACTACGGGTTCGAAGGAACAACCCAAGAACCTCCTTCGCATTGATGCCATTCGCGAGGGCGAAGTGCCAGGCATTCATACTTTGACCTACGACTCACCAGCCGACATGATACAGATTACCCACTCCGCCCACAACCGCAGCGGATTTGCCTTAGGTGCCGTGTTAGCAGCAGAGTTTACTGCTACCCACGAGGGACTGCTCTCTACTGACGACCTTTTCCAATTCTAAAACTGATACGATGTGTAAATGGGTAAAAGGCTTAATGCCTTTATAACCTAAACGCAGCCACAGTAAAGGCGAACATGCTCCATTTGCACATTCTCTCATTAACCCCGCATTTGCACATTTGCACATTCTCACATTTGCACATTAACTAACCATTTTCATGACCGAAAATAAGCAACAAAATAAACAAGATAAAAAGCCCGCTTGGATAAGTTTTGGCATCACAACGGTGCTCTACCTTGCCTTCTTATATTGGGTAGGGTCGTGGTGGGGACTCTTGGTGATGCCCCTCATCTACGACCTTTACATCTCACGTAAGATCAACTGGAGCTGGTGGCGCGAACCCGAAGTAGGCCCCGCCACACGCTTTGTGATGAGTTGGGTTGACGCCATTGTATTTGCATTGGTGGCTATCTATTTCTTAAATCAGTTCTTCTTCCAAAACTTTGTTATCCCTTCGTCATCACTCGAGAAGACGTTGCTCACGGGCGACTACCTCTTGGTATCAAAGCTATCGTATGGCCCTCGCATACCGCAAACGCCCCTCACGATGCCGCTTACGCAGCACACGTTGCCTATCCTCAACTGTCGCAGCTACCTTGAATGGCCACAGTGGGAATATCGTCGCGTGAAGGGGTTGGGCGATGTACAGTTGAACGACATCGTAGTCTTCAACTATCCCGCAGGCGACACCGTAGCCCTCAATCAGCAAAATCAAGACTACTACCGCATGGCTTATCAGTTGGGCGACCAAATGTTGGGCGGGCAGCCAGCTACGCCCGATGCAGAACCCACGTTGGCTTCTGCCTCGTTGCGTCCTAACATGAGCTACGACGAGCAGCAAAACTTCTTTCGCAAACTTTATGCGGCAGGAACGAGCTATATGCGCAGCCAGCCTGAACAGTTTGGCGAAGTCGTTTCGCGTCCTACCGATCGTCGCGAGAACTACGTAAAGCGTTGTGTGGGACTGCCTGGACAGACGCTGCAAATTCGCAACAATGTGGTCTACTTGAATGGTAAACCCAATCGCGAACCCGAGAATGTGCAGTACGCCTACGAGGTAACGTTTAAGCAAGATTTGCCTGAAGACTTAAAACTCGAACTCGGCATAACCGACGAGGACCTCTACACTTCTCGCAACGGTCAGACCGTGTGGATGCCACTTACGCGTGTCGCTAAGCAAGCGTTGCAACGTCGTCCTGACATCGTAAGCAGCATTCGTCCTGCACAGCCCGCTGCCGATTGGCTCTATCCGCAGAATATGGTGAAGTCGTGGACGACGGCCAACTATGGTCCCGTATGGATACCGAAGAAGGGAGCTACCTTGCAACTCACCTTGGCCAACCTGCCCATTTACGAACGTCCTATTCGCGTATATGAAGGAAATGACCTACAAGTGCGCGGTGGTAAGATATATATTAATGGTAAGCAGACGGATAAGTACACCTTCCGCTTGAACTATTATTGGATGATGGGCGACAATCGCGACAACTCTGCCGACTCTCGCTTCTGGGGCTTTGTGCCTGAGGACCACATCGTGGGCAAGCCGCTCTTCGTTTGGCTCTCACTCGACGGCGACTACGGCTGGTTCAGCGGTCACCACGTGCGCTGGAACCGTTTCTTTAAGCGCGTGTGGGATATAAAATAAATGTACAAATGCTTGGTTAATGTGCAAATGTGAGAATGTGAAAATGCTTGGTTAATGTGCAAATGTGAGAATGTGCAAATGTGCAAATTGTCGCCTTTGCTTGCTGAGTCTATAAGTGCATTATATTATTCTCACATTCTCACATTTGCATATTTGCACATTTCCCACACATTTCCCAAGCATTCTCACATTTGCACATTTGCACATTTGCACATTTCCCACACATTAACCAGATGCTTTTCAAACGCAATACAACAAACAATGCTATCGTGCCTTCACGTGCAAGGCAAGTGTGGCGGTGGGTGAGACCCTATGTGGTGCTCATCTGCTTGATTGTCTGCCTGCGTTTGTTCATCATCTCACCCATTGTGTTGCCAGGCAATCGACACGCGTTAGTGAGTTTAACCTACTATGGACTCCGTGTGCCAGGCGAACAAATGTGGGGCTACCACCGCTGGGGCTATCGCGTCCCAGCGAAGCATGACGAAGTCGTATTTACGTGTTCCGATACGCGTGACCGCGAGTTCACACTTACGGGCCGTTGCCAAGCGGGGCCAGGCGAAACGATATGGATTGACCCCGTTCGCCAGATTGTTATTCCAGGACGCACATCGCCCGATGCACAACCCATTCGTATTCCAGCGCACAACAGTAGCATTCGCGTTACCCCCTACAACGCCCGAATTTTGGCCTACTTGATGCAACATTATGAACATTGCAACAATGTGCGCGTCAATCGCTTTGGCCAACTTGAAATGGACGGCCAAACCCTGTCACGCGTCCGTCTCCTACGCGACTACTTCTGGATAGAGATGCGTCCCGACTCCTTCTTACTCATTCCCCACGACAATTTGGTGGGAAAGGTACTTTTTTAGTTGACAAGTTAACGAGTTGTTTTTTAGTTAACGAGTTAACAAGTTGACGAGTTAACAGGTAAGTTTCCCACCAAGAACGTACTTACCCGTTAACTCGTCAACTCGTTAACTTGTCAACCTCCCCCAAAAAACTCGTCACCAAGAACAAACTTACCCGTTAACTCGTCAATTCATTAATTTGTCAACCTCCACAAAAAAATAACTTGTCTACAAAGATGTTACTCCTCAGCACCGCCTATTTAGCCCCCATACAATATTATGCCCACCTTTACGCTGCCCATGAGGCAATAGAGGACAGAGGCGAACATTACGTAAAGCAAACCTATCGCAACCGTTGCTACATCGCTACGCCTACGGGGGCACAACCCCTTACACTACCCATTGTACGCGATGGTGCCGTCCACACCGCTGTGCGCGATATTCGCCTCTCCGACCACGGCAAATGGCAACACTTGCATTGGACCGCGCTCACCTCAGCTTACGAAAGCAGTCCCTACTTTGAATATTATGCCGACGATTTTCGGCCACTCTACGAACAACACTTTGACTTCCTCGTCGACTTCAACGACGCTTTGCGCCAAACGGTGCTTTCGTTGCTCAGTCTTGATAAAAACATCACACCAAGCAACGAATATGTCACCCCAACGCCCGAAATGACTGACTTGCGTTCCATCATTTCACCAAAGCAATCCCTTGAAGCCGACACAGCCTTCCGCCCCACGCCTTATTACCAAGTATTTAAAGAGCGTACAGGCTTTATACCTAATCTCAGTATTGCAGACTTGCTCTTTAATATGGGGCCTGAAAGCCGATTGGTGTTGAAGAAGAGTTTTTTTAGTTGATGAGTTCTTTAGTTGACGAGTTAACAAGTAGACAAGTTAACAGGTAAGTTTGTTTAAAGGCAATTTCCTTGTCAACTCGTCAACTAAAAAACTCGTCAACCCCGTCAACAAAAGAACGAAGAGAATCATGGACTTTCATACCCACAACCTCATGGCCACCGATGCCATTATTAATATGCCTAAAGAGTGGTTGCTCTGTCCAGCGTTATATACGCCACGTGCTGAGGCCACCTATTCCGTGGGCATTCACCCTTGGTGGACAAACGACAAGGACGAGACCGAACGAATGTTGCACAATCTACCACAACTGCTCTCTCTCCCACAAGTAATAGCCTTAGGAGAGTGTGGATTAGATGCCCTACAAGGGGCATCACTTGAAGAGCAAGAACGCATCTTTATCGCACAAATAGCATTTGCCGAAAAGTTCACCAAACCCGTCACGCTCCACATCGTACGTTGTTTCGACCGCTTATTGCGCATAAAGAAGCAATTAAATCCTACCACCCAATGGACCGTGCATGGCTTTCGAGGCAAACCCGCCTTAGCCGAACAATTACTTCGGGCAGGACTCAACCTCAGCTTTGGAACGCATTACAACTCCCAAAGTTACGAAATTACCCCTCCCAATCGCCGCTATAACGAAACAGATAACGAACGATAAACTGAACATTAATAAACATTAAGGCGCGCTTCGCGCTTGTTTTTTTTAACATTAATGTCTCATTAATCGACCATTAATCTTTTTCGTTAATTTTTTCATTAATCTTGGTCATTAATCTATTCGTTAATCTTGTTCTATAGTCTACCATTGAACAATTTCTCTTCTTATGCCTTTAATGAAAAGATTAATGGTCGATTAATGGAAAGATTAATGAACAAAATTAATGGTCGATTAATGAGACATTAATGTTAAAGCCCAAAGCGCGAAGCGCGTCTTAACGTTCATTTATGTTCAAAACCCAAAGCGCGAAGCGCGCCTTAATGTCCATTTTTGTTACCTTTGCACCATTAATCAACGTAACCGCATTCAGTATGAAGAAATTACTCTCTCTGCCCCCTAACGTGGTAGAGACGTTTCATGATATAACCGGACTCTCGGCGCAAGAGTACTATTGCACCTCCGACCCCGCTGATCACAAACTAGGTTCGGGCGGAGGCACTGCTTGGCTCTTAGCTTCAGCTCATGCCGATGAAGGCAACGGACGCACTTTCGACGAATGGTTAGGGAGTGAAAAGCGCATATTGCTCCACGCAGGCGGACAAAGCCGCCGCTTACCCGCCTATGCTCCCAGTGGCAAAGTGCTGACCCCCATACCCGTATTCCGTTGGGCACGCGGCCAACGCATCAACCAAACACTGCTCGACCTACAGATGCCTCTCTACCGCGAGATCATGCGCAAAGCACCCGACACGCTCCATACGCTCATAGCCAGTGGCGACGTCTTGATGCGCGCTACCGAACCGCTGCAAGAGATACCCGAAGCCGATGTCGTTTGCTACGGCTTGTGGGCCAGCCCCGAACAGGCTTCCCACCACGGCGTGTTTATGATGAACCGCGAACACCCCACAGAATTGGACTTTATGCTCCAAAAGCCCACTACGGAGCAACAAGCACAGTTGATGCCTACCCACCTCATGCTGATGGACATCGGTGTGTGGCTCCTCAGCGATAAGGCCGTGCGATGTCTGATGCAAAAGACCGCCCCCGAAGCTTCGGCTCAGCAACTCAACACGCCAGGCGGAAATGCACTGAGCGTACCCACCTGTTACGACCTTTATAGTGAGTTCGGTTGTGCCTTAGGCTGTCACCCCTCACTCCCCGATGAGGCTTTAAAAGAACTCAAGGTGGCCATACTTCCCCTCCCAGGTGGCGAATTTTACCACTACGGCACAGGCCCCGACATGATCCAATCCTCTGTGGCAATACAGAATTTGGTCAAGGACCAACGCCTTATTCTACAGAAAGGCGTAAAACCACAGTCATCAGTCTTTACACAAAACACGGTTCTAATCAACCGTCCCACCCCCCACACCCAGCAAGTGTGGATAGAGAATGCCTACATCACCGCAGGTTGGCACTACACCAGTCGCAATATTATCACGGGCATTCCCAACAACCATTGGCAGTTGACATTAGCCGAAGGACAATGTATCGACATCGTGCCCGTTGGCGATACATTATATGCTGTGCGCCCCTATGGCTTCGACGATGCCTTCAGAGGCAACGTGACAGAGAGTGAAACGCTCTTTATTGGCAAACCCATTACCCAATGGCTGAGCCGACGCGGCATTCAGCCCACAGAGTTAGGACGCACCGACGACTTACAAGCAGCGCGCCTCTTCCCCCTCTCGACCGATGTCGACCTCTTGGGGCGTTTGGCAGAGTGGTTCCTTACTGACTATCCCGAACCCGCACTGACCGAGGTGTGGCGAAAGTTGCCCCGCCTCTCAGCCGACGAACTCTCAGCGCAAGCCAATCTTCCCCGCCTCTTCGCGCAGCGCAACGCTTTACAAGCTCAGACCATACCCATTGTCGCACAGAACTGGCAGCGCAGCGTCTTCTACCAAACCAACCTCAAAGACATGGCGCAGAAATATGCACAACACGGTTGGTCGCTGCCAAAAGCATTGCCCGAGGCTGCACCGCTGATGACGCGCATTCACGATGCCATGTTTCGTTCAGAGGCGCTGCGTCAGTCTGATAGCCAGCAAGCTGCAGCGTATGACAAACGAGCCTTCGACCTCCTACGTGAAGGACTGACCGAAAACGTGTTGCGCCATAAGAGTCAACCTCACATGACGACCTTTGCCGACCAAATCGTATGGGCACGCAGCAGTGTGCGCATCGATGTAGCGGGCGGTTGGACTGACACGCCTCCTTACAGCCTTACCTCAGGTGGCAATGTGGTCAACATGGCGATCAACCTCAATGGGCAACCACCTCTTCAGGTCTATGTAAAGCCTTGTAAAGAACCCGTCATCATCTGTCGTTCAATCGACCTCGGTGCCATGGAACGCATCGAGACATACGACGAACTGCAACAATATAATAAGGTAGGGTCGCCCTTCTCTATCCCCAAGGCCGCCCTTACATTGGCAGGCTTTATGCCCAATTTCGGTGTAGAGCAATATCAATCTTTGCGTCAACAGCTCGAAGCCTTCGGTTGCGGATTAGAGATTACGCTCTTGGCAGCCATTCCCGCAGGGTCGGGGTTAGGCACAAGTAGCATCTTAGCCGCCACCGTATTGGCCGCATTGAGCGACTTCTGCGGTTTGGGTTGGGACAAGAACGAAATCTGCAACCGTACCCTCGTCTTAGAGCAGTTGCTCACTACGGGGGGCGGTTGGCAGGACCAATACGGCGGTGTACTCCCAGGCATCAAACTCTTACAGACTACCGCGGGATTCGACCAAAACGCTGCCGCACGTTGGCTGCCCGAAACGTTGTTTGCCGACCCCGATATGCGTCCTTGCCACTTACTTTACTATACAGGCATTACGCGCACGGCCAAAAATATCTTAGCTGAGATTGTACGGGGCATGTTTCTCAACAATTCGCGCCACCTTCATCTGCTTGACAGTATGAAGCAGCACGCCCTGGCCGTGTTCGACACCCTTCAGATGAACAATCTCGAACACTACGGCCGCATGGTACGCACCACATGGGAACAGAACAAAGCCTTAGACGCTGGCACCAATCCGCCCGCCATTGACGCCCTTTGCCGTCAGATCGACGATCTCTGCTATGGTTACAAACTCCCCGGTGCAGGTGGTGGTGGCTTCATGTACATGGTAGCCAAAGACGCTGAAGCTGCCGCACGCATCAAGCAGTTATTGACCGACCACCCTCTCACCACCAACTCTCGCTTTGTCGACATGAGCATTTCACGCAAAGGTCTCCAAGTCAGTCGCTCATAATTAATGCTAACATTAAGACGCGCTTCGCGCTTTTTTTAAACATTAATGTCTCATTAATCGACCATTAATCTATTCATTAATCAACCATTAATCTATTCATTAATCAACCATTAATCTATTCATTAACCTTTCCATTAAAGACATAAGAAGAGTATTTGTTCAATGGTAGACTATAGAACAAGATTAATGAATAGATTAATGGAAAGATTAATGGTCGATTAATGAAAAAAATTAATGGTCGATTAATGAGACATTAATGTTTAAAAAAAGCGCGAAGCGCGCCTTAATGTCCATTAATGTTTAAAATGTTGCCGTTAATTATACGTCATAGCTCATTCTCGTTTGCACGATAAATGGTGTTAACCCCCGAAAACACTTGTTTTTCAATTTATTTGCGTATATTTGCACGTTCAATAGTGGCTAAAAGCGCCACCTTCTCACGAAATAATACGAAAACAAAAACAATAAAACACAAACAAACACATGCAAAACAAAGGATTTGTTAAAGTAATTGCAGTGCTGCTTTCCTTGATTTGCCTCATGTACCTCAGTTTCTCGTACCCCACCCATAAGTACGAGCAACAAGCTGAGCAAATGACCGCACAAGGCAAAGACGGCGCAGCCTACCTTGACTCAATGCGCAACGAGACCGTATGGCTCGGCAAAACACTCAAGGACTGCGAAGCCCTGCAGATTGGCCTCGGCCTCGACCTCAAGGGCGGTATGAACGTAGTGCTTGAGGTGAGCGTACCCGACGTTGTTAAAAACCTCGCCGGCGAGAGCGCCAACGACCCTAAGTTTAAGGAAGCCTACACAAAGGCCGTTGCCGAAGCTAAGAAAGGCAACGTTGACTTCGTTGATGCCTTCGTAAGCACTTACCAAGAGCTCAACGGCAAGAACAAACTCGCGGGCCTTTTCGCTTCAAAGTTGAGCGACAAGAACATCAACTACAACTCTACTGACGCCGACGTCAAGAAGGTGTTGAACGATGAAGTCGCTGTAGCCGTTGAAAACTCTAACAAGGTCGTTCGTTCACGTATTGACCGCTTCGGTGTAGCACAGCCTAACATTCAAGTCCTTAAAGGCAAAGGCCAGATCGGTCAGATCATGGTCGAAATGCCAGGTATCAAAGAACCTGAGCGTGTGCGTAAGTTGTTACAAGGTAGCGCCAACCTCGAGTTCTGGGAGACTTACACCCTCTCTGAGGTAATGCCTTCACTCACTGCCCTCGACAAGCGTCTTGCTGGCAATGATGCTGACACCACTGCTGCCGACACAACAAAGGCTGCCAACGCTAAGGCCAAGAGCGCCAAGAGCGTAGCCGACCAACACCCCTTGCTCAGCAAGTTGGCACAAATACAAGGCATGCAGGGCAACAACTGCGTAGTAGGTTATGCTACTGCTAAGGACACCGCTGCTATCAACGCCATGATCCAGAGCGAAGCTGCTCACGCTATCTTCCCCACCGACCTCCGTTTGGCATGGGGCGTAAAGAGCGCCAGCGGCATGAAAGCCAACGTATTCGAACTCTATGCACTCCGCGCTATCAACGGCCAACCCTCTATGCAAGGCGACGTGATTGCTGATGCAAAGGACGAGTTCGAACAGCAGTACCACCGTCCCATCGTTAGCATGACGATGACTACCAGCGGTGCACGTGACTGGGCCGCTTTGACAAAGAAGAACCTCAAGAAGTGCGTTGCTATCGTACTCGACGGTTACGTTTACAGTGCCCCTGTCGTACAGAGCGAAATCACAGGCGGTAACTCACAGATATCTGGTAACTTCACCACTGACGACACGCGCGACCTCGCCAACGTGCTCAAGAGCGGTAAGATGCCTGCCCCCACTAAGATCGTACAAGAAGAGACCGTAGGCCCGAGCCTCGGTGCTGCCTCTATCCAAGCTGGTTTCACCGCTTGTGTAGTAGCCTTCGTATTGTTGATGATCTTCATGTGCTGCTTCTACGGCTTCATCCCCGGTATGGTAGCCAACATGGCCCTTATCCTCAACTTCTTCTTCACCTTCGGTATCTTGACTTCATTCCAAGCAGCCTTGACCATGAGTGGTATTGCCGGTATGGTGCTCTCATTAGGTATGGCCGTTGACGCCAATGTATTGATCTACGAACGTACGAAGGAAGAACTCAAGGCCGGTAAGGCACTCAAGACAGCCCTCGCTGAGGGTTACGGCAATGCTTTCTCTGCTATCTTCGACTCAAACTTGACGTCAATCATCACCGCCGTTATCCTTTACAACTTTGGTACAGGTCCTATCCGTGGTTTCGCCATGACACTCGGTATCGGTATCGTTTGCTCATTCTTCACTGCCGTATGGATCAGCCGTATCGTATTTGAGCACTTCTTAAATAAGGACAAGTGGCTCGGATTGACCTTCACTACAGGCCTCTCACGCAACTTCTTGAATAACGTAAACGTCAACTTCATGAAGATGGGCAAGCGCTCTATCTACGTATTCATCGTAGGTGCAGTCATTGCTATCGGTTTCCTCAGCACACGTGGCCTCTCAAGCGGTATCGACTTCACTGGTGGTCGTAACTACGTAATTGAGTTCGAACAACGCGGTGTAACTCCCGAACAAGTACAGAAGGCTGTAGCTGAGAAGGTAAATGCCAAGGATCCTAACGCCATCGTTAGTGCCATTGCCATTACCACAACCAGCAACGAGGCCGTTCGCCTTTCAACCAACTACCGCATTGCCGACGACGATGAGAACATCGACCAAGAAGTAGAACGCTTCATCTTCGATGCCCTCCACGATGCAAAGCTCATCAAGGCTGATTATAGCACCTTCATCGACCGCGACAACCACACAGGTGGTTCAATCATCTCAGCCCAAAAGGTAGGACCTACCGTAGCAGCCGACATGACCCGTGGTGCTATTGTAGCCGTATTGCTTTCATTGGCAGCTATCTTCGTTTACATCTTGATACGTTTCCGCAACGTAGCCTTCTCAGTAGGTTCTGTCGTAGCCCTCGTATTCGACACGTTGCTCGTAATCGGTGTCTACTCTATCTGCTGGGGTTGGATTGGTTTCTCACTCGAAGTTGACCAAACCTTCATCGGTGCTATCCTGACCGTAATTGGTTACTCTATCAACGATAAGGTGGTAGTATTCGACCGTATGCGTGAAAACCTCGGTTTGCATCCCACGATGAAGCCCTTCGACCTCTTCAATATGTCACTCAACAGCACACTTACGCGTACCGTGATGACCTCACTCACTACCTTGCTCGTATTGTTGTGCATCTTCATCTTAGGTGGTGACAGCATTCGTTCATTCTCATTCGCTATGATATTGGGTGTTATCTTCGGTACACTCTCATCTATCTTCCTTGCTGCTCCTATAGCTTACCGCACTTTGAGCCGCAAGCAACAAGGCGAAAAAGCATAACACGCTGACAACGCATAAGTACATATAAACACAATAAATCCCCTCCTTACTACTACAGTTAAGGAGGGGATTTATTATTATACGATGCATTTTTTCGCACGAACATTTGCTACATAGCTACATTTTTTTGCACGAACATTTGCCACATAGCTACATTTTTTTGCACGAACATTTGCTACAAAACTACATTTTTTCGCACATAGACTAACAAACAGCAAATTATCTTCCTAATTGGGGGAACGCGTCCTAACCTGGGGGCGACGCGTCCCCGCGTCGGCATTGCCAACTTGGGGCTC
>OOAA01001214.1_pt1 | contig 13735 bp, 9 predicted proteins | sample 1671671 | NCBI WGS metagenome assembly OOAA01 (sample SAMN06348180, study PRJEB24527) | human gut metagenome | biome: human gut; feature: ankylosing spondylitis patient; material: feces | host: Homo sapiens | place: China | collected 2015-10 | reverse complement strand
CTATAATACAGGTCTTAATTTTTTGTATATTAGGACATTAAAAAGCTTCTATAACTCCTTTATTTTTCACTTAAGAGATTGTTTTGATTCTTTCGTCTCATGAATTAAGATGGCTTTGGTCAGATTCGTCGCTCCAATGAGTGAAAGCAGATCTTTAAGGTGAAGGCAGTCCAGATGCTTGCCTTCACTTTTTTACACATTGATTTTCAACGTATAGCAAGACAGGATGAAGCCAACGCGCAAATTCTTTATAAAAGAAATATCAGTAGGAACAGATTCGAACAGTTCTTACGCAGATAAAGGAGGGAACGATAAAGCTGGTTCTCGACCGTACGGACAGAGAGATCCAGACGTTCTGCTATTTCGGCCGCTTTCAGACCTTCAAGATAGGACATACGGAAGATTTGCTGGCTTCTTTCAGGCAGTTCGGCAACCTTTTTCATCAGCAGATCGAGCAAATCCTTTCGCATGAAAAGTTCGTCGGATGCCTCAAAGAAGTCAAGCTCTTCCAATTTTAACTGAAGGGCGCGATGATCGATGATCTCCTGCTCCATATTCATGCGGCGGAGACAATCCAGGCAGGCATTCCGGACGGAGACATAAAGCACCCGTTTCAGGTCATTCTCCGGAAGGCGGAACACCTGCTTGTCCCACAACTTCAGGAATACATCGTGGACAATATCTTCGGCAAAGAAACCGGAAACGAACTTCTCCGCAAAGCGCATCAACATCGGGGCATACTCCGTATAAATATGCCGGTATTGATCTATGTCCAAAGATGCATTCCCCATATTTGCAAATATAGAAAAAAAATCTAATTATTCATTAACAAACACTTCATGTACACCCGGTTCATCGAATTTTATCGGTTCGACCTTTCCGGTGACAGCATTCATACATTGAACTACATCGTTTCCGGTAGTCTGGACCTTGACCACCCAGCCGTTCTCTTTCTTGCAGACAGACAAGATATCCGTCGTATTGGAAGCCGGCATGACAGCCAAGCCGTCAGCGCAATGGATGGTTTCAATATGATAACGGCGCACAACAACCGGAAACTTTTTACCTTTATAGATAAAGGTGGCCGGATGCTGGTCTTGGTCGCTCGCCCAATCGGTATTCAACAGATAGATCGTACGGCGGTCCGAATGATCCCAAACCGTGAAACCGACTGAAGGAGCCGCCTCCATCCAGCCTTGGCAGGTTTCCTCACCGGCAGCCTTGGCAGCAATTTCTTTCATGGCTTCCACATAATCAGTTTTCAACATCGTTTCGGCTGGATAGGCTTTCTGGGGGAAATAGATGATTTTTCCCGAACCGCAGACGATCTCCGTCTTAGTGGTCAGTTGCCGGTAATTTTCTCCCAACATCTCACGGATAACCGCATCGTCGGCAGGGAAACGGACCGGCTGGTCGGGCTGCAACTCTTCGTTCAGATGGGCCGCCGTGAGCAAAAGCGTTCCGCCCTTGAATACAAAATCGCGGATACGCAGGAAGTCATTCGCGTCGTAACTGTTCCATCCGAGGAAGATCATCGCCTTATACCGGTCCATCACGTCTTGCGGCGCTTCGACAGGCAGCAAGTCAACCGTACCGTAAGGGGTGGAAGTGAACCAACCTTCCGGCCCGCAGCCATCCACGATATTGTCCGGATAGAAGACATTCAGCAGATCGAAACTCTCGCATGCCTTATTAAACTTCCATTTATCACCCTTCTGCGACCACAGGCTGCCACGACCGAACGACTTCCAGGCGTCGTTACGCCCCTGGATCACGGCAATATTGCTTCTCAAGTCGCCACGGCGGGAATGCGTTTCCACGAAATCGAGCATCTGATGCTGGGCAAACAAGTGTTCCTTGCCGGAAACGGAATAACGGTCGTTCATATATTCATCCGTCCACAAGGCCTCTTCCGTATTCATATGGGAAGAACCGTGCATATAAGCAACGGCCAGCGACATATACAGGCGCAGAGAATGTTTCGGATCAGTAAATGGCCCTGAGCCCCATTGCATGGCATGAAGCGTCCCGTAAAGCGGACGACTGTAGGCGCGGGATGCACCACGCAGGGAAGAGAGTATGATTTCTTCCGGCCCGTACATCTGTTCGGCCCCCAGCCAGTCGTAACCGGCCTGATACAGATAGCGGAACAGCGTGGACGGTCCCGTATGGCGCGTGCTCGGACCTTTGGAATAACGGAAATTGGCAACGAGCTTGCGGGCGCCGTCGGCCATGTCCGTCACCCCTTCCGGATCATAATGGATAAAGACACCGTGGTCGGTATAAATCGGACGATGTTTGGCAAAGATTCCGCCATAAGGACGGTTGCGTGCCGCCATATCGGAGAATACTCCCTGGTACTGGAAATGCTGCCAGTAATAGTAGCCGCCGTCATTCTCATGCGCCTGCTTGCCACGGAACATCGGGGTAGCCAATGTTTCCAAAGAAGGATTGATCCGGCTGCCTGCCAGCGTACGTCCTTCGACTTGCCAGGCATACGGGATCTTCAACTGGTCCAGCAACCGGGTGTAATGGCCGATGACGGCAGGATCAGCTACTCGGAAACCGCTCCACTGGTAGGAAGGACGGAACTGATACCAGTTACCGATCCGGTTGGAAACATACCATTTGAAGAAATAATCATACGGCGTATATTGCTTGTCGATATAGATTTCGTCACCGGACGAAAGATAGATCTGCTCTGCCTCCTTGTCGATCACCTGGCGGATTTGCGCCTGTTCCGTACGGCTGCCGTCGTCAAACACCAGCGGGATGGCGTGACCGGCCTCGCCTGCACGCATTTCCACGACATGTAGGCCGGGGGTTTCAAACAGGCACTCCTGCTCGGCGGGAGTGGCAGCACCGTTTGCCTTCACTTTGAGGCTGACATTCGGCCTGTTCGTTTCTACCAATATACCGAAAGAGGCGTTTTTGGCAACATATTCAGGAACGGAAACGACTTCAAAATCGCGTGCGGTCTCTTCGATGATCTCCAGGCCGCGCAGTTCATACGGATAAGCAGCGCGATGCGGCTCTTTCCGGAGCGTCAGCTTCATCTCTCCACTGCCATGCAAGGAAGACGGAAGCGGGATATAGAAGTCCGCCACATTGGAAGCGCGGTCGAAGATGTTTCCTTCGAAAAGCGTCTCCCCGTTAAATTCGAGCTTCCACATCGGCCAGCTGCGGGTTGAGAGGTTACAGCCAATCCAGTAGTTGTAGTTGTCCGGTTTTTGGGCAAACTTGGTGAACGGTATGGAGCAAACCGCTTTCTTGTCTTGTATCAGGCGCGGAGCTTCCACCCAACATTCGCCGCTGAAATGCGTCCCGCCGATACGCAGGAAAGCACAAGCCACATTTTCCGGCAATGTGAATGTTTCAGACACCATCTGATATTTCCCCGTACCTTCCGAGACCGGCATGTAAAGCACGGTATCCGGCTTGTCATAGATATCGTCAGCCGCCCGTCCCAGTTTCCGGTAGAACAATTCGATCTCGACTCCGAAATCACCATTCCCGGAAACAGTCAACCCCTGTTTCTTCACGACCGGCAGCGTTACCGTCAGTTCACCCGGCTTCAGCAACTTACCGGAAATGCGGTAATAGGCATGGCGCTCGAAATTATCATCTTCGCCTTTGAAATAAAGCGAATAACGGTCCTTTTTACGGATCACCGAATCCAAGTTGTCGTCAATATAAAACTCGGACCGGCGGAACATTTCTTCACCTCTGTTCTGAAAAGGAGCTGGCATCTTCACTCCTCCGATCACACGCAAGAATTTCCGCGTCGGGATTCCGGATTGTCCGAAGGTAACGGTTTCGGAGATACTCTGATCGGGTTGGAGCAGATGTGTTTTTTCACTTCCTGCGGGAGTAAAGACGACCGTTCTTGTCTCTTTCCAGGAAGATGCAGCGTATGCCTGAAGTACGGCAAAGACGATCAGGCATAGGGAGATACATGTTTTTTTCATATAAACTTAATACAAATGTTTTTCGTTCAAATCACTTTCCAAATGTACGATTTATTTCCGTATTATTATTACTCGCAGTTTTTATGTACTTTTGTAGATATAATTATAAGTACCTAAGACTGAAAAGATGATTGTTGTAAGAGACACGGAGACATTGAAAGGGAAAAGGCTGGTAGCCACTATCGGCTTTTTCGACGGAGTTCATCTGGGACATCGTTTTCTGATTCACGAACTGAAGCAGGTGGCCGAAGCCGCCGGATTGCCTTCCGCCGTCATCACGTTTCCCGAACATCCCCGTGCTGTCCTGCATGCCGACTATCAGCCGAAGTTGCTCAATTCGTTCGAAGAGAAATTGAAACATTTGGCTTCCACCGGGATCGACTATTGTATCGTGCTGGACTTCACCCTCGAACTATCCCGCCTGACGGCAAAAGAGTTTATCACTACCGTATTGGCAGACCGGTTGCATGTGGACACGTTGCTGATCGGCTACGACCACCGTTTCGGGCATAACCGCGAGGATGGCTTCGAGCAGTATGTAACGTATGGCGAGGCTTGCGACATGCGGGTTATCAAAGCTTCGCAATACAGCGAAGGAGAGGCGGCCGTCAGTTCTTCCGAAATACGGAAACTCCTTGCGGAATGCCGTGTGGAGGAGGCGGCTCATCTGCTGACTTATCCTTACGGGCTGAGGGGAAGTATCGTCAGCGGTTATAAGGTCGGCCGGAAATTAGGTTTCCCGACCGCCAATATCCAAGTGGACGAGCCTTACAAGATTATTCCGGGCATCGGCGTATATGCCGTTCGGGTATATCTGAACGGACAGCGTTACAAGGGAATGCTGTACATCGGCAACCGCCCGACCCTGGACAACGGGGACAACATCACGCTGGAAGTAAACATCCTCAACTTCTCAGGCGACATCTACAATAACGAAATAACAGTCACGTTCATACAACACGTACGAGGCGACATCAAATTCGACACCCTCGACCAGCTGATCGACCAACTGAAAAAAGACAGGGAGACGGTGGATAGAATATTAACGGAATAAAACATAATCATGTACTACGACGCAATAGACCTATTAAAAGGGATGATTTCACGTCCTTCTTTCAGCAGGGAGGAGGGAGAAACGGCTGATTTTCTCAAACAGAGCTGGGAAAAAGCCGGGTATAAGGTGAACCGCAAAGGGAATAATCTGTGGCTGATCGCTCCCGGTTTTGATCTGGACAAACCAACTCTGCTGCTCAACTCCCATATCGACACTGTCAAGCCGGCTTCGGGCTGGACGAAAGATCCGTTCAATCCGGAGGAGACGGAAGACGAGCGTCTGTACGGCCTTGGCAGCAATGATGCCGGCGCGAGCGTAGTCTCTCTTTATGAAGCATTCAGGGTGTTATCAGGGAAGGAACAACCCTACAACCTGATCTTCCTGGCTTCATGCGAAGAAGAAGTTTCCGGCAAGAACGGACTGGAAAGCGCTCTTGCCGACCTTCCCCCCATCGCATTCGCCGTTGTCGGCGAACCGACCGGCATGCAACCTGCCGTAGCTGAAAAGGGGCTGATGGTACTGGACTGTGTCAGCACCGGCAAGGCAGGACACGCCGCCCGGAACGAGGGGATCAATGCGATCACGCTTGCGATGAAAGACATCGAGTGGTTCAACACCTATCAGTTCCCGGAAAAAAGCGATTTCCTCGGACCGGTAAAGATGAGCGTCACGATTATCCATGCCGGGACACAGCACAATGTCGTTCCGGACCGCTGCGAATTCACCGTCGATATCCGGACAAACGAATTCTATCCCAACGAAAAACTGTTCGAACTGATCAAATCGCAGGTCGGCTGCGAAATAAAGGCCCGCAGCTTCCGCCTCAACTCCACCCGTACAGATTTGCAACATCCGTTCGTACGCCGTGCCGTCATGATGGGAAAAGAGCCTTTCGGTTCGCCTACTTTGAGCGACCAGGCCCTCATGCACTTCCCTTCCGTGAAAATCGGACCGGGAAATTCCGCCCGTTCCCATGCCGCCGACGAATATATCGGCCTGATGGAGATACGGGAAGCAATCGATATGTATATCAAGCTGCTCGACCAATTGACGATTGACGATTGACAATTGAAAAAGAGCAAGATCATTCTACCGCATCCTCTCTTTCTTCAAACTTTCAATTAATATGAGGGACCTCTTCACAACCATCGGCACACGTTACCTAATCGCCATCCTGAACCTGGCACTGATCTTTGTCAATGCCAAGGTATTGGGTGTCGAAGGAGTCGGACTGGTCGGGCTGATTCTGGCGATAGTAGGAATTGCCACCATGTTCTGCGGAATATTGGCGGGAAATACGATCGTCTATTTCATGAACCGCTATTCCATGCAAGCCGTATTTTTGCCTTCCTACTGCTGGACACCCATCGGAGCTGGCATCGCTTGCGGCAGCATGGCCATCCTCGGAATACTTCCCGAAGGGCACGCCCTTGATATTTATATTCTTTCCATTCTGACCTCCCTCGTTGCCGCAAACTCCCGTTTCCTGTTGGGAAAGAATCAGATTTTCGGGTTCAACCTGACCTTTGTCTTGCAAGGAGGATTACTATTTTTTGTCTTATTATTCCTTTATTACGGATTGAAGATACGGAACGTAACCGCTTACCTGTGGGGAATGTATTTCACAAACGGTATCGCGTTTCTCGTCAGCCTTTTCCTACTCCTGCCGTTTCTGAACAAAAAAGAGGCAGATCCCCGGAAGGGACGCTCCCAATACGCTCTTTTGAAAGAGATGTTTGCTTACGGGCTTTGGGGAAGTGCGGACAATATTGCCGAGATCCTGACTACCCGCCTCAACTATTTCCTGATCCAACGGTTTGCCGGGTTGGGAAGCGTCGGACTGCTGGATGCGGGAACCAAGATTTCCGAGAGCGTCTGGCATATCAATCGCAGCATCGGCTTTATCACGTACAGCCGCGTTGCCCGGACACATAAACCCGGCGAGCAAAAACAAATCACGCTCCGGTTCTTCAAACTAACTTTTTGTGCCATCACACTTGCGACCGGCTGCATTCTTCTGATACCGGAATGGATCTATACGGATTATCTGTTCAGTGCCGAGTTCGTAGGGATGCACAACGTCATAACAGGGTTGTCGGCCGGAATCATAGCACTGGCCTGCAACAGCATACTATGCCAATATTTTACCGGAAGCGGCAAAATACGTTACAGCACGGGCAGTTCTTTTGTCGGTTTGATAAGCCTACTTGTTTCGGGCTACCTGCTGATCCCGCACTACGGAGTGTTCGGATCGGCCATCAGTTCCAGTATCGCATTCAGCACCATGCTGGCATTCTCCATGATTATTTTCTGCAGGAAAACAGGAACTCGCCCAAAGGACTTTCTGATCAATAAAGAGGATGTGAGGTTCGCACTCCGGAAACTCCGGTTAACACATGACGACGATCAGCCCTGACACACCTGCTACATCCGTCGTGATGCGCCCCCGGTCAGCCTCAATGCGCCTTTTCGTCAATCCAGCCACGGAGCCGGATTCAGTTTCGTCTTTTCTTTCCAAAGCTGGAAATGAAGGATTGTGGCATTGCCGTCCTCTGTATCGGTAAAGATCTTTCCGATCGCCTGGCGGGTACTCACCTTATCGCCTGCCTTCACATAGACCTGGCTCAAGTTGCTATATACCGTCAAATAGTTACCGTGGCGGACAATGACCGAATTGTTATATCCCGGAACAACGAACACACGCGTCACCTCACCATTGAACACGGCGCGGGCATCCGTACCCGGAGCGGTCTGGATGTCTATACCGCTGTTATTCGTACGGACATACTTCAATTCCTGGTGCTGCTGTTCGCCGAAGGCAGCGACAATCGTATGGCGGCCGGACACAGGATAAGGCAAACGCCCCTTATTGCTTGCAAAATCATCGGATAAGCGCTTCTCGGCCTTTGTCATGGCATACCCGCCTTTGGTGTCGGCGACACGTTCTTCGCGGACCGGATCCGCCTCCGGTTTTGTTTCAGGGACTTTCTTTCCTGAAGCAGCCGCCTTTTCACGTGCCAAACGGTTCCTTTCAGCGCGGGCCGCCCGTTCGCGGGCAGCTTTGGCCTCGGCTTCGGCGCGGGCGATTTCTTCGGCTATCTGCTTTTCGATCTGGCGGTTCAAGGCATCAGCCTGCTGCTTTTTCTTTTTCAGGTCGGCCTGCAACTGTTTCTGTTTCTGGTTTAACTGCTGCACCTCTTCTTTCTGGCTCGATTCCTCGGTCTGGAGCTTACGACTTTCATCCTCCCGCGCACCCAATAAGGCGTTCTTCTCGGCACGTGTCTTTTCCAGTTCTTTCTGCTTGCCGGCAATTTCCTTCTGCTTACCGATAATTTCGGATGCCTGCTTCTTCTGCCAGTCGGCATACTCGCGAAGGTAACGCATACGGCGAAGGGACTGGGCAAAATTGTCGGCGGAAAGGATGAACAACAACTTATCCTGTGAACTGCGGCGCTTGTACATGCTTTGAACCGATTTACCGTAATTCTGCCGTTTATTTTCCAACTCTCTTTCCAATTGGGAAATGTTCCGGCGGGAAGCGGCTATCTGCTTGTCTATTTCCCCGATCTCCTGGTTCAGGAGGCTGATGACCTGTTTACGGGAAAGGATCTGTTTGGAGAGCAGGTTCAGCCGGTTCAGCGAGTTACGCGCCGTCTGCCGCGTCTCGTCCAATAGCTGGCTAGTCATCTCGATCTCGGCAAGTGCGGCTTTACGCTGCTTTTCGAGTTCGCGTACTCTTGCCGAGTTCTGTGCGGAAACAGAACCGACCGACAGCACGAATATGACGAACCAGAAGTATCTCATCTTACATTTTATTACTACTCAAAGATTTGATGATCTGAGACAACGTGATACGTTTATATTTGGCAGGAATGGAAAAATCCATTTTCACCGGGACATCCGTCTGCATGCGGGAGAAATGCAACGTGACTCCTCCTTGCGAAGCGCCATCTTTCATCACCTGCACATCCATTCTCATCGGGAAAGGCTGTCCGTCTGCCAAACGAAAATCAGCATAATCCCATTGCAAGGCATAACGGTCCGAAGGTTCGGAAATACAGGTTGAGAGAATCTTCTCCTCCCCGTCCGCCATAAAGGTGTACAGCAACCCCATCACGTCTTTTACCTGTATTTCGGCTGCGGGTCCGTCCTGCTTCAACTTAAAACGGCTATACTGCTTCGGGCTGATCCCCTGCTGTCCGGGAAGGAACAGACGGTTGGTGAAAAGTGCCTGCAGATTATAGAAATTGAACTCGATCGGTGTCTGCCCTTTCAGGTTGGCATAATTGTCAGCCACATAGCGCTTGTTCATACGGTCGATCACCTTTACGCTGTCCACACTGATCTCGGCGCGGAAAACCTCGATGCCTAAAAAGGGTTGCACGGACAACTGGAAAGCACTGTCTTTTACCATCTTCAGATCCACACGCGAACTCATATTGTTGCCTGGCAAGTTCAAGTCCACGTTCAGGCGTGCAGTCAGGGTTTCATACTTGAACGCCTGCTCCTGCATAAGCGCAAAGAACTCGTTATGCGCTTTCGCTCCGCCCGCTTCGACCGTACCGACCTTCTTGGTCGATTTACAGCCCGTGAACGACAGGGCGATAAAAAAGGCCAGCGCAAAGGCAAGGCTTATCTTATTCATTCTTGACCTCCTCTTCTATATAGGTTCCCTCTGCGATCTTACGATCCAGCACATCGCTTTCTTTCCCCATCTCCTTCGCTTTCTTCCATTGTTCAAGCGCCTTTTCCTTATCGCCGCTCATGAAGAGGATATCGCCGTAATGGTCTACCAGCTCGGAGCTTTTGGTCGTATCGTTAGCAAGCGCGCTCTCTATGTATATCTTGGCAAGCGTATAGTTTCCCTGTACAAAGAATATCCAGGCATACGTATCGAGATATGTCGAATTGTTCGGTTCCAGTTTGACTGCCAATGCACTCATCCGTTCCGCCTTTTTCAGATCTTTCTTTTCCAGCGAGAGGAAATAGGCGTAATTATTGAGGACGACCACGTTCTTGTCGTTGTACTTCAACGCTTCATCATACGCTTTATAGGCTTCCGGCATATTCTTGATCTGATAGTAGATATCGCCTATCTGTCCGTAAAAATCAGACTTCAACCCGACGTTCGTCTCCGGGATAATCTCCAGGCCGGCTTTGTATGTATCCAGTGCATCCTGATACTTTTCCTGCTGGAAATAAGCGATCCCAAGATAAAAGTAATACTCCGGTGCATCGAGGAAAAGCTCCTGGCAACGGGTACAGATACGGATCACTTCGGGAATGTCTTCCGACTTCAACGCCAGATTCAAGAGTTGTTGCCAGGCAGCAGCATTCGAAGGTTCCATCTCGGTAATCAGCTGAAACTGGAAACGGGCCTCATCAGTCTTCCCCTGCGCAACCAGCAGACTGCCGTACATCTGTTTCAGATCGGTATCTTCCGGATGCTGTTCCAGTAATGTCTGGAAAAGGGCATTCGCACTCTCGGTCCCCTTCTTCGTCTGCTGCAGTTTGAGAATATAACGGGACAGGATACCGACTTTCGTCTCGACATCCAATTTCTCGTTCACTAATGCATTGCGTATCTGCGTCTCGGCGGCGTCTTTATTACCGACGACTTCATAATAGTTCGCCATAGAGACAATGTAATAGGGACTTTCCGGATCGATTTCGTGTGCTTTCTGATAATATTTCAACGCTTTGACCGTATCATTCTTTTCCAAGTGGAGATCCCCCAAAATGATCTGATAGCGGGATTCCATCGGGAATTTGGCGGCAAGCTTTTCCACCTCTTTGAACGCGTTATCGTTCTGCTCCAACGCATTATACAATTTATATTTCTGCATGGAAAGCGCCTCGCTCATGCCTATGGACGATTCGAGGGCGTCATAAGCATCGATCGCCTTCCCGATTTCACCTTCCTGCGTAAGCGCATCCGCCAAGTAATAGTTCAACTCCGGTTTTCCGGGATAATCTTTTACAAGCTTCTCATACTCGTCCGACGCCTCGCCGAACATACCGAGGTTGCGGCTCATTGTCGCCAACGCCAGCCGGTAGGTAAAATTATCGGAACTGTAAGCCACCGCACGCCGCAACATCTCCAGCGACTTTTCCGGACGGTTCAGTTGGGCATAAAACGAAGAAAGTTCATATAAGACAGCCGACGCAGTCGAATCGATCGCCAGGCAATGGTTAAAGGCATCATAAGCGGCATCGAATTTCCCGGCTGCCTTCAGGTTCAGCCCTTCATAGAAGAAGTAATCGAACTTCCGCTGATCCCCGGCACTCACTTTATTCGGCTTCGACGATATTTCCACCTTCGCCTCCTGATCCTGCGCCCTCAACGATTGCGAACTCCCGATCAGGAATAACAGAAAAGATATCGAGATCAGAGACTTTAGCATCCCTCCCATATTTTTTAATTCTTAATTCTTAATTTTTAATTTACCAAACAACGATCTCATCCGCAAAAATAAAACCGGGATTCGCCCTCGGCGCTTTCAAACGGATATAACGGGTTTTCCAGTTACCGTCGAACGTATATTCTTGGAACAGGAGGTCCGGATCATCAGCCGTAACCGTTGTCGGAACAATCCCGCGGGAAATAAAGTTTTCACCATCTTCCGAAGTCAACAACTCCACTTGTCCGGGCTGGAACACACCCGGACCGATCAATTGCATGAAACGAATGGACACTTTATGGATATCCGTTTCCTCTTCCATATCGATCACACAGTCCAGGTCATCCAAATAACCTTGCCAACGTCCGTCCAGATAAGTCAGACCGCCCCGATAGCCGTCCAACAGGGCGTTTGTTCCTCCGGCCATATAGCCTTCGTAGAGCTTACTATTATAATGTATAGGCTTATTGATGGCCCGATGATAATCCACTTTCTTTTCCGTCGGTGTCCCCTGAAGCACACCGTCCCGGAAAATAGCGGCTTTGATATGGGCGGAATCTTGCACGGTTATCGGCCCGGCATAAAGGGCGGAAGATGCCACCGGAACGGAACCGTCCGTCGTGTAGCGAATTTCCGCCGGGTATTTCTCGGCATCCAGTATGACTTCTATCTTTCTGCCTGCCGTATCGACCTGCATGGTCACTTCCAATTCGTCCGAAAGGGTAAAAGTACGGATCCCCATTCCCTGCAATTTGGAAATATGCGCATTCATGCGAAGTTTGAAATCCTCCCATGTCCGTAATTCCTGCGGCGTCCATCCGATCTCGGCCACGGCAAGGGCACGCGGGAACATCATATATTCCAGATGTTCGGGTGTCTGGATATATTCGGTCCAGGTATTGGCCTGCACACCCAAAATATGTTGACATTCTTCGGCTGTAAGCGAATCTGCCGGTACAGGATTATAGCTATACACTTTCTTAATCGGCGTATAACCGCCGATAGCATAGGGCTGTGTCTTCGGATCGGCCTGATAGAAATCCAAATACATATAATTGCCCGGCGTCATCACCACATCATGCCCCATCCGTGCCGATTTGATTCCACCGTCTTCTCCCCGCCATGACATGACGGTTGCTTCGGGAGCCAGACCGCCTTCCAGGATCTCATCCCAGCCGATCAGCTTGCGATCTTTCGAATTCAGAAACTCCTCAGCCCTGTGAATCATGTAACTCTGAAGCTCGTCCACGTTCTTCATTCCTTTTTCCTTCATCAAAGCCTGGCATTTCGGACATTTCTTCCAGGCGGACTTCCCGGCTTCATCGCCACCGACATGGATATATTCGGACGGGAAAAGATCGATCACCTCCGCCAATACGTCTTCCATGAATGTAAACGACTGCTCGTTACCGATACAAAAATCGCCGTTCTGGTAAGGCTTTCCCGAACAGCTCAGTTCGGGATAGGCCATCAGCACCTCTTCCGAATGCCCCGGAAATTCGATCTCCGGTATTATGTTTATATGTTTGGAAGCCGCATGTTTCACGATCTCCCGGATGTCCTCCTTCGTATAGTAACCGCCGTAAGCGCCCGGCGTCCCTTCCGGCAGATACTTACGGTCGCGGCCGTCCCACCACTTCCGCCAATCAGATTCGGTGCGGAAGGCCGTTTCAGAAGTAAGTTTCGGATATTTGTCTATCTCGATACGCCATCCTCCGGCATCCGTCAGATGCATATGCAAGGTGTTCAGCTTGTAAAAAGACATCACATCCAGCAATTTCATCACTTCCTCTTTGGAGAAGAAATGACGGGATACATCCAGATGCAATCCCCGATACCCAAAACGAGGATTATCCCGGATCGAAACACATGGGACCTCTCCTCCGGCATAGAGTTGGCGTAACGTCTGCATCCCATAGAACAGACCGTCCGGCGAACCGGCACGCAGGTCGATTCCTCCCGGCGTCACATCCAACTGATAACCTTCCGGGTTACCGGACCAGGCTTCATCGATCACTGTTTTGATATTCCGGGAAGATTGCCCGCCAAATAACGCGAGACTATCGACCGTGAAAGTTCCTCCGGTCATTGTCATCTGTTCCGGTTTGGGAATAAGATTGACCTGCCGGACTTCCTCCGGAGAGCAGGCAATCAATAGCAACGAGCAAGCGGCAGCCAGCCCGGTTACATAATTGCGAGACTGTTTTGGCAGTAACATAAATATTTAGTTTAGTGTGTTTAATTCTTGGAGGGTAAATATACGAAGAAAAAACGGACAAGCTCCTATTTCAAACAAAAAGCGATGCTTTAGC
>OOAA01001210.1_pt1 | contig 13767 bp, 6 predicted proteins | sample 1671671 | NCBI WGS metagenome assembly OOAA01 (sample SAMN06348180, study PRJEB24527) | human gut metagenome | biome: human gut; feature: ankylosing spondylitis patient; material: feces | host: Homo sapiens | place: China | collected 2015-10 | reverse complement strand
CGCCCTTTCCATCGCAGGCCGCCTCGATATCGCGGCAGAATAAAACATACGCCAGCCAGCAGACGGGGTTGAACCAGTATGCCGTCAGGAGCAGGAAGCCCAGCGGCTTCCAGAGCTGGTCGCCGCGCTTTAAATGTGCGCGCTCGTGCGCCAGAACCATGTCCTGCGCGCCGGGCTCCAGCCCGAAGGGCAGATAAATTCTTGGCCGAATCACGCCGAGGATGAACGGGGACGGGACGAATTCCGACTGGAACACGTTCCCCTCCAGCCGCACCGCCGTCCGCACGCGAAGCCGCAGGCGCAGCGCGGAAATGGCCGCGTACAGGACAAGCACCGCGCAGCCGCCGAGCCAGACCCACGCGGCAAGCCACGTCAGAATTTGCAGCGGGTTCGCGCTCTGCGCGGGGTCGGGCGTGAATGCAGCCTGTAAGGGCGGATTTACAATGGAGTCGACCACCGGGATGCCGCTTGTGATGGCGGGCGCGGCGGAATACACGATCTCCGGCTGCACCGGCTCCGCGCTCGGAATGAGGCTCAGCACGCTTTCAATCGAGAACGGGCACAAAAGCCGCACCGCCGCCAGCGCCCACAGGGCGCACAGCAGCCATTTCGGCGCTTTTTTGAACACCAGCCGCACCAGCACGACCGCAAAAATCAGAACCGCCGCAGACAGGCTGCGGTTGAGAAAGCCGAGAAAAAGATTTGTCATGGCCGCTTCTCCTCATAGCCGTCGATCATGGCGCGCAGCCGGTCGACCTCGTCCTGCGAAAGCTTCGTCTTGCGCGCGAACGCCGCGATAAACGCGGGGAGCGAGCCTTCGAACGTCTTCTCGACCAGCTCGTCCAGCTCTGCCGCCTGCGCCTCGTCCTTGGAGACGAGGGAGGAGACGAGGCCGTTTTCGTTTTTTACGATGCCGCGCTCGCCTAGACGGTGGATGACCGTATACGTCGTCGTCCGGCTCCAGCCGAGCCTTTCTTTGCACAGCTTCGCCAGCTCCGCGCTGGGCAGCGGCTCATGCTCCCATAAAATCAGGCAGAACCGGTATTCGCTCTCAAAAATCTTCGGGGTGGACATAGGCATTCCCTCCTTGTCTAATGCGTTAGACTGTAATTGCAGTCTAACGCATTAGACTGCTCTTGTCAAGCCCCCTTTGCAAAAGGGCAGCTTTTTGCGGACAGAAAATTTTCGGCAGGATGCAACCCTTGCGGAATTTTTGCGTGTAGGAAAGAGAAGCGCGGATGCGGACGCGGCGCGGCCCACAATATCTTGTGGCGGGTGTTACGTCTACCTCGCAACATGGGCCGAAAGGGGCTGAAATGCTTGGTAAAACAGACATTTTCGTAAAAATCGGTTGCAATTTTTAATTTTTATGGTAAACTGGTTACATAAAATCTGCGGCTGTATCAGGCCGCAAATTGAAAGAGGTGCACTTATGAAGCGTACATTTGGAAGATTCATGAGCCTGCTGCTGGTGCTCGCCATGGTATTGGCGATGGTTCCGGCGACATTGGCTGCAAACGCGTACAGCGTCGAGCCGGACTCGACGATCACGCTCACGACGACGTACACGTTCACGGAAGCAACGTGGACGTCCAGCGATTCGACCGTCGCAAAAATTGAAAGCAACACCGCCACAACGGCAGTCATCAAGGGCGTAAAGGCCAGCAACACGGCCATCCGGATCACGGCTACCGGCAAGGTAAATGGTCGTGATTATTCGGAGTATTTCACGGTTTATGTGCGGGACGCATATACCCTTACGCTGGCGCTCAGCAACAGTAATATCAACGGCACGGTTGCGCTGAATCAGGGCGACACCAGAACGCTCACCGCGACTGTCACGGTCGGCACCGGCAGCGGTGTGAGCGCAGGCAATCTGGCAAACTGCGAAGTTCATTTCACCAGCGATAACGATGCCATCTCGGTTAAGCCTGCCAGCGCGAAGGTCACCGCAAGCACGGTCGGCAACTACACGACCTATAAGGTTGAAGCGACTGTCAAAGCAGAGAAGGTCGGCGGCGCAACGCTGACGGCACAGGTGTATTATCAGAAGAGCGATGGCAGCATGACTCCCTCCACGTCCGCGACTGCGACCAAGACCATCGGCTTCAGGGTCAGCGGCGCGGCGACGATCTCGGTCACGCTTCCGACCGCCCAGCAGGTATTGTCGCTGGAGGCAGGCGGCACGTCTGCCACGCTGCAGCCGAAGGTGACCGGCTATTCCGGCACGGCGCAGCCGAAGCTGCTGTATCTGTATGACACCAAGGATAACAATCTGTATGTCCGCCCCAACGCTTCGACGACCTCCGCGACAGTCGAGCCGTACAAGGCCTGCGACGCAACGAAGATCTATATCTGCATCGCGGACTACAACGCGGGTCTGACATACGCGAAGATCGACCAGACGAACCCGTCCGCATCGATCGTGGGCAGCTATGCCGTCTGCACGGTCAGCATCAAGAATAAGGGCATGGCTGTCACATCGATCGAGGTCATGAACAACGAAAGCGTGTCCTATAACGGAAAGACCTCCCGCCTGCAGACGCTGCTTGACAACGGCACGATGGTCTTCGGTCTGCAGGACAGCTATTATAAGCCTGCTGTGAAGTCTACGTTGATCCGTGACGAGCTGATACTTACTGCGCGCATCAAGGCTCCCGATTCGCTGCTTGCAAGCGCTGCGGATCTGAAAAATGCCTATTCCCGCATTGAGTGGACAAGCTCTGCCCCTGCTGTTGCCAAGGTGGGCACGACCGATTCGGACGGAACCTCGGCAACGGTGAAGATCGTGCCGGTCGCAGCCGGTACGGCGACGATCACCGCGAAGGTCGACGGCAATGTTACCGCAACCTATAATGTTACGGTCTATCAGGGTCGTGCATACAAGATCACGGAAGAACCGAGTATCGGCGAAACGGTCGGAAAAATGACCCAGACAGAACTCGAAGCTCTGTTTAAGAAAGAATCGGCGAAGGTCGAGATTCAAACCAGTATTTACTCCGACGAGGTAATGATCTATGAATTGCCAGTCAAAACTGCAAAAGCAAATGGTTCTGATGCGGCTGGCTATACGTTCACCTATACACTTAACGGACTCAAAACGGCCACAAAGGAGTTCTTCTACAACAGAAGCGACCCTGACGACAGCGGTGTTACGACGACAGGCAAGGTGACCTTCTCCGACATTTCCTTTACGGAGCAGCCCGCAAACGCGGCCTATAGGATCACGGACACCATTGCCGATCTGGCCATGACAGCGTCGGTTTCGACGGGCAAGATCAAATCCGTGGTCTGGTACATGAACAGCGACCAGACGACCGGCGGTGTGGATAAAGCAATTCAGACAGACAAAATTACCGATAAGCCTACGAACTACCGTTCGGTTCTGTCCAATCTCAAGCAGTACATCACCGGTACCGGAACCTATGTGTTCTACTGCCGCGTCACGACCGACGACGGCAAGTATGCCGAAACACGCAAGGCCATCATCACCATCACGGGTGAGAACCACATCAACATTGTCTTCAACCCGACTACGGTAAAAGCCGGCGGGACGTTCACCATCACCGGCACGCCGCAGGAGTATGTGAGCGGCAAGCTGACCAATGTGACCGGCAAGACCTACACGATCACATGGACCTCGAGCGACGAGAGCATTGTTAAGCTTTCCAGCAAGACCAGCACCAACAGCAGCCCCTCTATCACCGCGACGGCCAAGGCCGGCGGTCAGGTCACCATCAAGGCTGAAACGACGATCGGCGCGAAAAAGTATGCTGCCGAAGTGAAGTTCACCGTCACTGTCCCCGAGGCGGACACTGTCAGCCTGACGCTCGGCGAGAACGACACCTACGTCCATCTCGACGGCAGCAGGCTTGCCGCGGCGGTCAAGAACGCCGCCAAGGCCACGCCCAGCACCTTTACCTTTGAGTCCCCGGCCAACGGCACGCTCTATACCTCGAGCGCCATGTCCGGCACGGTCAGCACGACGACCAAGTATTCTGCCAGCGAAGTCAGCAAGATGGTCTACCGTCCGACGAGAACCACCGGCACGCACACCATCAGGTACGCCGCCTATGACGGCAGCGCCCAGATCGCGACCGGCACGATCAATGTCGTGACCAGCGCAAGCACGGTCGAATACCACATCTCCGCCAATGAAAAGCAGCAGATGATCGTCAGCGACTTCCAGCGCGTCTACGGCTCCGGTCTGAGCGCCGTGACCTTCGGCACGAACTCCGATACCCGCGGCGCTCTGTACAAGGGCAGCACGACCAGCTCCGGCAAGGTCGGCAGCGAGGCCTACAGCGTCTCGACCGGCTCGAACCTGCTGAAAAACGTCTGCTTCATCGCGGGCAGCACCACGTCGAAGTACACTGTGACCATCCCCTTCACGGCAAACGGCTCGTCCGGTCAGATGAACGGCCAGCTTGTGGTCTATGTCAATGACACCCACACGCTGAACTCCACCGGCGCGTCCTTCCGCTCCATGGGCATTGCAAACGAACTCACGCCGGATAACGCCACCGGCAGCACCTACATCACCATTGACCGCATCGTCGGCGGTAAGCTTTACTCCGCCTACACCAGCATCAAGAGCTGCACCGCGCTGACCAGCAAGGATTTCGGCAGCACGAAGTTCTACTTCTCTGGCTCCGGCAGTCTGGATAACCTCTATATCCTGCCGCTGGCCGACAGCAAGAGCGTCGAGGTCAGCTACACCATCGACGGCAGCACGAAGGGCACGCTGTCCTTCAAGGTCAACCAGCAGACGGCCTCCAGTCAGTTCACCGACGTGAGCGGTTCTTACAAGTGGGCGGCCAACTCGGTCGACTTCATGTACATGAACGATATCATCAAGGGCAACAACACCAAGAACCCGAAGCTCTTCGGGCCGGGCGCCAAGATGACCCGCGCCATGCTCGTCACGGTCCTCTACCGTGCGGCAGGCGAGCCCACCGTTACCGGTATCACCAACAAGTTCACCGACAACAAGCAGGGCCAGTACTACTACAACGCAGTCCTCTGGGCCTCCAACATGGGCATTGTCAACGGCGCGACCGCCACGACCTTCGACCCGAACGGCAATGTCACCCGTGAGCAGATCGCGGCTATCCTGTACCGCTACGAAGGCAGTCCGACCGTGACCGGTTCTCTGAGCGGCTATCCCGATCAGGCGCAGGTCAGCTCCTTCGCTGTCACGGCGATGCAGTGGGCTGTCGGCACCGGCATCATCACCGGCGTCACCTCCGGCGGCAGGACGACCCTCTCCGCGAAGGGCAACGCCACCCGCGCTCAGGTCGCCGTCATGCTCCACCGCTTCCTGACGTTCTAAGCATATCGACCCCTCGCCCCCGGCTCACGCCGGGGGCGTTTTTTGCGCACAAAAAGGCGCCCCTACCAACTGCGTTTGAATTTCGCCGGTTTTCGCGGATAATGGGTAATCTATCCGTCTTAGTATGAAAAATCTCCCCTTGCCGGGCGGCAAGGGGAGGAGATGAGGGCGTTTACCCTTCGAACTGACTGTGGTACAGATTGGCGTAGAAGCCGTTTTTGGCGAGCAGGTCCTCATGGCGGCCCTGCTCGATGATGTGGCCGTCCTTCATAACGAGGATGACGTCCGCTTCGCGGATGGTGGACAGACGGTGGGCGACGACGAAGCTTGTCCGGCCCTGCATCATGGTGTCGAACGCCTGCTGGATATGCGCCTCGGTGCGCGTGTCGATGGAGCTGGTCGCTTCGTCGAGAATGAGCATGGGCGGCAGGCAGAGCATCACGCGCGCAATGCACAGCAGCTGCCGCTGTCCGGCGGACAGCGCGCCGCCCGTGTCGGACAGCACCGTGTCATAGCTCTCCGGCAGACGGCGGATGAAGGAATCCGCGTGCGCCATGCGCGCGGCGGCTTCAACCTCGGCATCCGTCGCGTCCGGCTTTGCAAGGCGGATGTTCTCGCGCACGGAGGCCGTCTTGAGCCACGTATCCTGCAGCACCATGCCGTACTGGCGGCGCAGGCTCTCGCGCGTGACGGAACGGATCTCGCTGCCGTCGACGGAAATGGAGCCGTCCTTCACGTCATAAAAGCGCATGAGCAGATTGATGAGCGTCGTCTTGCCGCAGCCCGTCGGGCCGACGATGGCAATGCGCTGGCCGGGCTTTACGGAGAGATTCAGATTTTCGATCAGATGCTGCTCCGGCGTGTAGGAGAATGCGACGTTCTTGAGTTCCACGCTGCCGGAGACGGCTTCAAGCGTCTTCGCGTCCGTTGCGTCAGACGTTTCGGCAGGCTCGTCGATCAACTCGAAGACCCGTGCGGCGCAGGCCAGCGCGTTTTGAAGCTCCGTGACCACGCCGGTGATCTCGTTGAAGGGCTTGGCGTACTGGTTCGCGTAGCTGAGGAAGCACGACAGCCCGCCGACCGTGATCGCGCCTGCCACGGCGCTGAGAGCGCCGGTAAAGCCGACGCAGGCATAAATAATATTGTAAATGATGCGCGTGGACGGGTTCGTCATGGACGAAAAGAACGTCGCACGCATGGTCGCCGCCGTCAGACGGTCGTTGATCTCGTCAAACTGGCGCAGGCTCTCGTCCTCGTGCGAGAAAGCCTGCACGACGCGCTGGCCGCTCAGCTGCTCGTTGATCAGCGCGGTCTGCTCCCCGCGTGCCTTGGACTGCAGCTGGAACATGGAATAGGTATGCCCCGCGATGAACTTTGCCACCAGCAGCGAAAGCGGCGTCAGCAGCACGACGACGAGCGTGATCTTCCAGCTGATCGAAAGCATGAAGCCGAGCGTGCCCACAATGGTCAGAACGCCGGTAAACAGCTGCGTGAAGCCCATGAGCAGGCCGTCTGCGAACTGGTCGACGTCGGCGATCATGCGGCTGAGCGTGTCGCCGGAGGGGTGGCTGTCCAGATACGCAAGCGGCAGCCGCTGCAAGTGGGAAAACGCCTGACGGCGCACGTCGCGCGTCACGCAGAAGCAGACGCGGTTGTGAATGGCCGTCATGACCCACTGCAAAATTGCCGTCAGACCGGCAAGCACGGCGATTCTGACCGCCAGCGTACTGACGGCGGCAAAATCGACCTGTCCGGAGCCGACGATCTGGTCGATCGCGTCGCCGACCAGAATGGGGATATAGAGCGTGCCCGCTACGCTGGCCGCGGCCAGCAGCAAGGATGCAAGCAGCAGCGGCAGATACCGCCCGAGGCTTTTTAACACGCGCCGCAGCGCCCAGGAGGATGCATGCTTCATGATGCACTCGCCTCCCCCTTCTCCTGCGACCGGCAGATTTCCTGATAGACCGGGCAGGTCTGCTGCAGCTGTGTATGCGTGCCGAGTCCGGCCATATGGCCGTCGTCGAGCACAACGATCTTGTCTGCGTGCCGGATAGACGACACGCGCTGCGAGATCAGCACGACCGTGGGTTTCCACGGAAGCTTCGACAGCGCCTTGCGCAGCGCTGCGTCCGTCGCGAAGTCCAGCGCGGAGGCACTGTCGTCCAGAATGAGAAGTTCGGGCCTGCGTACAAGCGCGCGGGCGATGGTCAGCCGCTGGCGCTGGCCGCCGGAGAAATTGCGCCCGCCTGGCTCGACCGCCGCGTCCAGCTGGCCCTTCTTATCCTGCACGACGCCATCCGCCTGCGCTGCGCGCAGTGCGTCCCAGAGCGCCTCGTCGGACGCGTCCGCATTGCCCCAGTGAAGATTCCCCCGGATGGTGCCGGAGAAGAGCAGCGCCTTCTGCGGCACAACGCCGATGCGCGTCCGAAGCGCCTGCAATTGAAGCGTTTTCACATCCTTGCCCCGCACGAGCACCTGTCCGTCTGTCGCGTCATAGAAGCGGGGGATCAGATTTGCCAGCGTCGATTTGCCGGAGCCTGTGCCGCCGATCACGCCAATCGTCTCGCCGGGCGCGGCACAGAAGCTGATATCGGTCAGCGCATCCGCGCCTGCCTGCGGATAGCGGAAGCTGACATGCCGGAATTCCAGCTCCGCCTCTCCCGCGCCGTCCGGCAGCGCGTCCGCGCCGCTCACCATGCTGGACTTCGTGTCCAGCACCTGCGAAATGCGGCCCGCGCAGGCGGCGGATTTTGTGATGTTCAGGATCAGATTGGCAAACTTGATCAGCTCGACCAGGATCTGCGACATATAGTTATAAAGCGCGATCAGCTGGCCCTGCGTGATCGCGCCCTCGTTCACGCGGACGCCGCCCACGCGCAAAATCGCGACAATGGCCAGATTGATGATCACATACGTCAGCGGATTGAGCAGCGCGGAGAGCTTTCCGACAAACTGCTGCGCGGAAAAGAGACTGCCGGTCTTCTCTGCAAAGCTCTCCGTCTCCGTCTGTTCGCGGGTAAAGGCGCGGATGACGCGCACGCCGGACAGATTTTCCTGCGCCGCACCGGTCACGCCGTCGAGCTTCGTCTGCACGCGCCGGTAGAGCGGAATGCAGCTGAGCATGATGGCAAACACAACGGCAAAGAGCACCGGGATGGCCACGGCGAAGATAAGCGCCGACTTTGTGTCGATGGTAAAGGCCATGAGCATCGCGCCGAAAACCACGATGGGGGAGCGCAGCAGCAGCCGGAGTGTCAGATTGAGGCCCGTCTGCACCTGATTCATGTCGCTCGTCATGCGCGTGACGAGCGTGGCTGTGCCGAGCCGGTCAAGCTCGGCGTAGGACAGCGACTGGATGTGCGCAAAAAGCGCACGGCGCAGGCTGCCCGTCGCGCCGGTCGCGGCCTTGGCGGAAAAATACTGCGCGCACGTGGCGCTGGCAAAGCCGCACAGGCCGAGTCCGACCAGCACAAGGCATTTTTTCAGGATATACGCCGTATCGCCGGACGAAATGCCGACGTCGATGATATCCGCCATGATGAGCGGCACCAGAAGCTCAAACGCGGCCTCGAGCAGCTTGAAGCACGGGGCCAGAATCGCCTGCAGGCGGTAGGGCCGCAGGTAAACAAGCAGTTTTTTCATGGGGTGTTTCTTCTCTTTCTTCTGCTATTCAATGGATTTGAGCGCCTGCGACATATCGATTGTGCGGATCTTCCGCCGCAGGGCAAGATTGACAAGCAGACCGAACACCAGCGTCAGCGCGGCCGAGATGAGATAGCTCAGCGGCGCGACGCGCACATCGAAGCACATGAGATCGATCTTGATCTGTCCCATGACATACGCGTGCAGCAGCTTTCCCATCGGAAGGCCCACAAGCGCGCCGAGGACGGTCAGGATGATGTTCTCGCGGAAGACATAGCGGTTCGTCTCGCTGTCATAGAAGCCGAGCACCTTGATGGTCGCGATCTCGCGTTCGCGTTCGGTGATGTTGATGTTCGTGAGGTTATACAGCACGATGAATGCCAGCGCTGCCGCGCCCAGCACGACGACCAGCACGATATATTGCAGGCTCTGCATCATCGTCGCCACACGGCTGCGGAAATCAAGGCTGAGGGTAACTGCCGCCGCGTTTTTCGCGCCCGCGAGCGCTGCGGAGGCCGCCTGCGCGTCCTCGTCCGTCTGATAATTGACCCATGCGGCCTCGTATCCGGGCGCTTCACCGAAGACGTCCTGCCAGGTAATCTGCGTCAGATAGACGTAATTATAAACATAGTTTTCAAACACAGCCTCGACGGTCAGCTCCGTCCGGCGCATATCGCCCGTCTGCAGGATGATGGTATCGCCCGCCGACAGGCGCAGCGCCTGCGCAAGGCCCCGGCTGATGATGCAGCCGCCGTCCTGCGGGTAGGGGATCGGCGTTTTCTCCTGCGTGTGCAGGTCGATAAAGCCGTCCACGCTGCCCGATTCCGGGCAGACGACGTTTGTGGTCTTGACCGTGCCGCCGGCAGAAGCGTCCAGACTTTTTTCCGCGACAAACAGACAGCCCTCCGCGCCGCTTTTCTCGCAGACGGCGAGGAAGTCCTCGCGTTCGCTGCCGCTCAGCGCGTGCTGGAAGGTCACGGCGGCGTCATAGCGGGTGATCTCGTCGTATTGATAGTCGACGACGCTGCTGATGGAGTCCTGAATGCCGAAGCCCGTGATGAGCAGCGCCGTGCAGCCGCCGATGCCAATCATCATCATGACCATGCGCTTTTTAAAGCGCAGAATGTTCCGGATGGAGACTTTATGCAGGAACGGCAGCCGGTTCCAGAGCAGCGGGAGCCGTTCGAGCAGAATGCGCTTGCCCGCCTTCGGCGCTCTGGGGCGGATCAGCTCCGCTGCCGGCTTCTGCAGTTCGGCGTGTACGACGAACCACGTTGTGCCGAGCGCGCACAGCAGATATGCGCCCGACGAGACGAGCGCAAGCGGCCAGTCAAAGGCATACAGAATGCCGGTAAAGCCGTACATGATGTTATAGGCGTGCCAGATCATCTTCGGCAGGAAATACGAACCTGCCGCGATGCCGAGCACACAGCCGAGAACCGAGGCGATCCCGGCATAGAGGAAGTATTGGGACAAGATCGCGCCGTTGGAATACCCCAGCGCCTTTAAAACGCCCGCCTGCGTCCGCTGCTCGTCGACCATGCGGGTCATGGTCGTGATGCAGACCAGCGCGGCCACGGCGAAGAAAAACAGCGGGAACACCCGTGACACGCCGCGCACAATATCGGAATCGCTCTCAAAGCAGGCGTAGCCGACGTTGCTGCTGCGATCCAGCACGAACACGTCCGGGTTTTCGAGCTTTTCCAGTTCGTCCTCGCCGTCGCGGTAGTCCTGCTCGGCATCGGCCAGCTTTTGTTCACCGTCGGCCAGCTCCTGCTCGGCGTCGGCCAGCTTCTGATCGCCGTCTGTGATCTCCTGCTTTGCGTCAGCCAGCTCCTGCTCGGCGTCGGAGATCTTCTGTTCTGCTTCGGCCTTACCTGTGTAATAATCCGCCCAGCCGTCTTTGAGTTCCTGTTTTGCGTCTTCCAGCTCCTGCCGGCCATCTTCCAGCTCCTGCTTCGCATCTTCCAGTTCCTGCTGCTTTTCTTCCAGCGTTTTTTTCGCCTCGTCCAGCTTTTTCTGGTTTTCCGCGAACGCCTCGTTCGCCGCGTCTGCCGCCAGATCCAGCTGATTCTCATTGTCGGCCAGAGCGTTCTTGCCCTCGTCCAGCTGCGCCTGCGCCGCTGCAAGCTGCCCACGCGCCGCCGCGATCTGCGCTTTGGCCGCCTCCGCCGCCTCCGGCGACATCGCTCCTGCGGAAACCGCGGCGTCTATCTGCGCCTCCTGTTTGTCGAGCGCGGCTTTCTGCGCGTCTAACTGCTGCTGCTGCTCGGCAAGCGTTTCGCGTGCTTTCTGGAGCTGCGCGAAAGCGAAGCTCATCTCGTTCTCGGCCTGTTTCTTTTCTTTTTCAAATTTGGCGGCGTTTTCCTCATAGGTCTGCTTCGCGTCGGCCAGCTTTTTTTCGCCGTCTGCCAGCTCCTGTTCGCCATCGGCCAGCTTCTGTTCATTTTCCTCGATCGTCCGCTGCCCATCCACCAGCTTCTGGTATGTGTCGGCCAGTTCCTGCTCCGCCTCCTGCTTTGCGTCAGCCAGAGAAACAACGCCGTCAGCATACGTCTGATGCGCGTCTTCCAGCTCCTGCTTCGCGTCGGCAAGCTCCTGCTTTGCATCGGCCAACTCCTGCTGCTTTTCATCCAGCGTTTCACGCGCGTCGGAGAGCGTCTGCTCGGCCTCTTCATAGAGGCGATCACTGCGCCCATAAGCCGCGCTCTCGGCAAGCTGCGTGACCCACGGCTCAGCAGCGTCAATGCAGGCGGTATATTCGTCGGAATAGACCTCGCCCTGTCGGCCGGCCAGACGGAGATAGAGCGACGTGTCGTATTCCAGCGCAAACGCCTCCGGCAGGATGTACACAAACGACGAAAGCGTTCCGCTGCCGATGGAGGTGCCGCCGCGCTCATAATTGATGTATAAGACGCTCTTGGCGATGCCGACGATGGTAAATTCCCGGCGGTTGAAGCCGTCCAGCGTATCTTCGTCGTTCTCTTCCGTCAGAACGACTGTTTTTCCGAGATCCTTTTCGGAATACAGCAGCCCGTCAGCCAGACATTCCTCCGCCGTCTGCGGAAATCTTCCACATTTTAAGCCCGGCAGGTCGATCTGCTCAGGCAGCGACAAAAATCTGCACGGCTTCGCCGCACCGCCCGCGACGGAGACCAGCGCGTCCGCACTCTTTTCTCCTTCGCAGGCCGCCACGCGCGCATCGGCGGCGAGCGCTTCCGCGTCCGTTTCGTCAAAGCCGACCGTGCTGACGAGGCGGAAATCATACATCCGGTGCGCCTCGGCATAGTCGTCAAGCGTATGTACCATTGCGGTCTTTGTCAGCCGCAGGCCGCAGAAAAATCCCACGCCCAGCGCGACGATCGCCGCGATCGCCAGAAACCGGGTGAGACTGCTGCGGATCTGGCGCATTGTCAGCTTCAGCATACCCGTCACCATTCGATGCTTTCCACCGGCATGGGCGCTTCGTTTTGCCGCACGTCGGTGATCTGGCCGCTTCTGACGCGGATGACGCGGTCGGCCATGGCGGTCAGGGCGGAATTGTGCGTAATAATCACGACGGTCATGCCGTTTTCCCGGCTCTGCTTCTGCAAAAGCGCAAGAATCTGCTTGCCGGTCTGATAATCAAGCGCGCCGGTCGGTTCGTCGCACAGCAGAAGCCGCGGCCGTTTGGCCAGCGCCCGCGCGATGGCCACGCGCTGCTGCTCACCGCCGGAGAGCATATTCGGCATCCGCGTGAGCTGCTCCGGCGTCAGACCGACGCGCGCAAGCATCTGCCGCGCGATCTCGTCCGCCTCTTTTTTCGGCATTTTCTTCACATAGAGCGGATATGCTGCATTTTCAAGCACCGTAAGGTGATAAAACAAATTGAAATTCTGATAGATGACCGAAACGTGTTCCAACCGGTATGCGTCGCGGTCAAGGTCTGCGGTGGAGCTGCCGTCAAACTCGATCGTGCCGCCGGCGGGAACGTCCAGACCCGCCAGCAGGGACAAAAACGTCGTTTTGCCGCAGCCAGACGCACCGACGACGGCGTAGACCCGTCCCGGCTCAAACACGCAGCTCACGCCGTTGACCGCCCGCACGACTTGCAGCTTTGTGCGGTATTCGTAGCGCACGTTTTTTGCTTCCAAACGTTCCATACTCAATCCTCCGTTTTCATCAGTTTCATTACGTTGACGCCGGCAACCATGCAGCACGCCATGGCCGCGCCGAGCAGGAACAGCCCAAGCAGCAGTCCCGCGCTTTTGACGGCGGCAAGGGGATAACCGCCCTCGAGCGCAAACGCAACGCCTGCGCCGATTGCCGCGCCGAGCAGCGCCAGCAGCAGCTCCTCGCTGAACACCTGCCAGAAGATGCTGTGTTTTTTCCGGCCGATGCAGCGCATGACCGCAAATTCGCGCCTGCGGCTGCGCGTGGTCAGGTACGTCGCGAGGAAGCCAACGCCCGCGAACAGCGCCAGCAAAATCGGCAGCAGCAGGCGCAGCGTCTTGAGATTCGACTCAAACTCGTGTACCGAGGCGATGAATTCCGCATCGTTGATGATCACGCCGTAGGTTTTCCAGTCGGGCTGATTTGTCAGCATCGGCACGACAAAGGTTTTGTAAAGCTCTTCTTTGCATGCCTCCAGCCGTGCATTGTCCCGAATGTCAAACGAACAGGAGTCAACGAAAAAGTTCTCTGTCAATCCGTCTGTCATGGTCACATAAAACGGGCACCAGATCGTCGCACCCGTCTGTCCGCTGACTGTGCCGACGATTTTCAGCGTGACCCGTCTGCCAAGATAGTCGATC
>OOAA01001198.1_pt1 | contig 13852 bp, 9 predicted proteins | sample 1671671 | NCBI WGS metagenome assembly OOAA01 (sample SAMN06348180, study PRJEB24527) | human gut metagenome | biome: human gut; feature: ankylosing spondylitis patient; material: feces | host: Homo sapiens | place: China | collected 2015-10 | reverse complement strand
AGTAATGATTTGTCCGACTATATCAACAATATGGATGCCGACATGACTTCCTTGTTGAACTATTCCGAAGCCGGAGAAGACTATAACCGAGGATGGAATCTGTTGGGCAATCCTTATTTTTCAAATATGAATCCTACGACAACGGATAGCTTTGAGTTCGGCAATCTTGCTCCGTTTATATATCAATATGACCCTCAAAAAGATTCATTTGTGACTTATATGCGAGGTGCTAATGAGGTTATGGCTATACCACCTTTCAGTTCTTTCTTTGTTCAGGCGATTGGTGCAAACCCAAGTGTATTGTTCCATAATCTTCGTGGTAATGACAATTCTGAATCCTTTGAAACTGGTGAAATTGCAAAATTTGTTCGCCTTGGATTGTTTGTTGATGGTGAAGAATCGTTCAGTGATAGAACGGATATCTATCTGTCACAAGTGGCTTCTGATGATTTCGTACTCGGAGAGGATGCGACAAAGATGTGGGGTGGATTGAACGGTAAATCAAATGAGTTTGCGACAGTTTCCGGTGATAAATATTGTGCTGTGAACTGTGTAAGCATGGCAGAAGAGAGAGAATTGCCGTTGATGTTGAATTTGCGTGCTCCTGGAAGGTTTGTATTGAAATTGATGGCTGACCTTGAATTGGAAGAAGATGACCTTGTGGAAATCTGTGATCAGAAATTCGGTGAGAAGTTTGACCTGAGAGAAAATATTATGGGATATACTTTCGACATTGAGGATGCTGAAGAAGCCAAGACTCGTTTCTCGGTGAAGATTTCTAAGAAAGGTTCGGTAAGTTCTGTGGACGGATTGGAAAATGATTGTACGGTGAGAACGAACAGAAACACTGTCAGCGTAGATAATTTGCAAAACGGATGCAGAATACAGATGTTTGATATGTCAGGCCGTATGATTGTTGACGAATACCCGGTTGCTACTTCTTGGAATATTACTCTTGATGGAGGCGTTTATTTGCTGAAGATTGAAAACGAGGAAAAACAAATGGTGAAAAAACTGTTGCTTTACCGATAAGCAGACAGGATAATATTTCTGAATTGTTGGTTGAATTAAATTGGGTATTTTTATCATTGCAGCCTGAGATGGGAGAATGGTGGAACGACAATTTAATTCAACCAATTTTTTTAAAAGAATCAATGTTTTTTAGGGAAATAATAATCTGTAAATTGTGAATTTGCTATGAAAATTGTTTTTGTATGTACGGGAAATATGTCGCGTTCTCCTTTCGCTGAATGCGTGTTGCGGCAGATGCTCCATGAACGGGGCATTGAAGGGGTGGAAGTGTCGTCGGTGGGAACTTCTTATTTGGAGCAGTCGCCGCGTGACCCGATGATGGTGGAGATGGCGGCAAAGTATGGTTATCGCATGGGAGGTATGGCCGTTTATATGACTCCCGAGGAGTTGAATTCTGCCGATGTGGTGCTGATTATGAGCCGGAATCATCGCAACAAGGTGACTTCCACATTGAATTCTTCCCATTGGGATCGTATCCATTTGTTTCTTGAATATTGTTGCGGCATAGATGAAGACGTGCCCGACCCATATTTCGGTACGGAGTCGCTTTACCGTCGCGTGTGCGAGCAGATTATTGCAGCCTGCAACGCACTCGCCGATAAAATATCTGCGGGAAAATTAGACTGACCGGTTTGTGAAAATTTCAGGCGCGGGGATGGCGGGAGAGGTTTCGTTGTCCCCGCGTTTTTGTCAATTCCACTTTTTGCCACGGAAGTAGAGGGTGATGATGACGGCTGTGACAACCATGATGCCCCAGGCAAAGAGATAGCCGTAGCGCCAGTCGAGTTCCGGCATAAACTTGAAGTTCATACCCCATACACCCACCAGGAAGGTGAGCGGAATAAAGATGGTCGAAACGACGGTGAGGCGTTTCATGATGGCGTTCATCCGCATGTCGTTGTTCGAGATATAGAGGTCGGTGAGCGATGCGAATGTTTCACGGCATATTTCCAGTGTCTGGAACGTGAGTGAAAGGTGGTCGTTCACATCGTTGAAAAACGGACGGGTTTCGCGGTGAAGCAGTGGGTTGTCGGAGCGCAGAAGAACGTTGTACTGTTCGCGGAGCGGAGCCAGTCCCTGGCGGAGCTGGATGTATTGTCGGCGAAGTGCCTGCAGGGAGTTTCCCATGTCGCGTGAGGCACGGTTGGACATCAGTTCGCTGCCGAGGTCCTCCAGACGGTCGTCGATAAGGGTGGCTTTCGACACATAGTCAGTGATAATGCCGTTGAGCAGTACGCTGAACAGATAGTCGGTGTGGCGTTCGCGTATGCGCAGCACATTGTTGACAATCGCTTTCTTGACTTCGCAGAAAAATTCGTTCTCATTTTCCAGAAAAACAAGTACATAATTCTTTCCGAGTACCAGTGAAATGTTCTGCTCTTCCAATTCCTCGTAAGGGTCCGCCGACGGGATGAAATACCGCAGGATGGCTACCATGTAGCTGCCGTAGTCCTCCACTTTCATCGGGTGGCGAACGTTAAGAATGTCCTGAATGGTCAGGAACGAAATGCCCAGGTGGTTGCATACGGTTTCTATCTTGTCGGTGTCTTTCAGTCCGTGCACTTGAAGCCAGTTGATGCCGTTGTTGTCGAGTGCCGACAGTAGTGTCGGAATGTCGTCGGTCGACATTTCCTTGGTGTCTGTCCTGTTGTAGCTGCACAGATGGAAATGGGTCGGCGTAAGGCTGTTGCCGGAGTAGACGAGTGATTCGGAAAGCAGGTTGTTTTTCATTGTGCTGTTGTTTTAGTCTTGGAAATGTGAGAGAGCGGCGCCGATGGCCGTACTGAATTCCGCATATTCGGGGATGTGGAACTGTACGCCGTAAAGTTGTGCCAACTCGTCGAACACGCGTTTGCATTGTGGCAGTCGGGCAAGATTGCCAATCAGTACAAAATCGCGGATTTGACTGTTGAGCGAGGCAAGCACGGCCGAAGCTCCGATGGTTTGCAATACGGCATAGATGATGCCGAGAGCAATGTCGTTGGGCGACACGTTGTCGCTTACTTTGCCAAACAGCGAGGCGGTGGCGTTCATCGGCAGATTCGGCAACTGGCAGTTGGTGATGTCGCCGATTTGCAGGTTAACGTTCGCTTCGTTGCCGCTTTCCGCCATTCTGATGATTTGGTGGATGTCGCCGGTGTTTAGCGTCAGTTTGGCCAGTCCGACAAGCGAGCCGCCGCCCAAACCGATGCCGCCGATGTGGCGGATGCCTTTTTCATCGATTTGCACGAACGAGGTGCCCGTTCCCATGCTGACAACGATGTAGCGTTTCAGTGCGGTGGTTTTGCCCGCACCGAGACCGTCGGCTGTGAATTCGTCGACGTGCGTGGTCGGTATGCCGTAGATTGGCGCTTCGATGTAGGCGCTGCCCACGCCGGTAATCCGTATGTGCTCAATGTCGGAAAGTTGTAGTCCGTTGTTGTGGAGAAACTTTCCGAATGCTCCGAAAAGCGATGTGACGGGGTCGCCGGCCTTGATGAAAATCGGTGCGATGATTTCGCGGTTGGCGTTGATGCCCACAATTTTTGTAGTGCTTCCTCCGGCGTCAATGCCGATGATTAGTCCCATAGCGGTATGTTAGATGGTTGGTAATTGAGTGATGGCTTTCAATATGTCGACGGCTTCATGCACGCTTCCGACGCGGTCGATGACCATGGAGCGTTTCGAGTCGTTCTCACGCAGCTGGCTTCGTTTCGAATTCTGTTGCCAATAGTTGAGAATGCGTCCGAACGCTGCCGACTGGTAGTAGGCCACGTTGTCGCCCGGCACGAAATAGAGCATCATTTTGCCCTGTTTCAGGTTGATTTTTTCGATACCTAATGAACGGGCGAGCCGTCGGAGCGACACGATGAGTATCAGCTCGCGCGCTTCGTGCGGAATTTTTCCGAAGCGGTCTTCCAGCCGTTTGCAGAATGCCTGCACGTCGGCTTCGCGTTCCATGTTGTCGAGTTCCTGATAGAGCAGGATTCGTTCGCTTTCCTGCGGCACAAAGGTTGCGGGGAAAAGAATTTCAAGGTCGCTTTCGATAGTACAGTCGGAAACGTATGCCTTGTCGTCTTCGCTGTGTTCGTCGGCGAAGGTGTCGGCAAATTCCTCGGTCTTCAATTCCAATACGGCTTCGCGCAGGATTTTCTGATAGGTCTCGTAGCCGAGGTCGGCGATGAAGCCGCTCTGTTCGGCACCGAGCAGGTTGCCGGCTCCGCGGATGTCAAGGTCCTGCATGGCGATATGGATTCCGCTGCCTAGGTCGGAGAAACTTTCGATGGCCTGCAGACGGCGGCGCGATACGGGCGAGAGCGGAATATGGGGCGGTACAAGCAGATAGCAGAATGCCTTGCGGTTGCTGCGGCCCACACGTCCGCGCAACTGGTGGAGTTCGCTCAGTCCGAAGTTCTGCGCGTTGTTGATGATGATAGTGTTCACGTTCGGCATGTCGATGCCCGACTCGATGATGGTCGTGGCCAGCAGCACGTCGTATTCGTGTGCGGCAAAGTCCATGATTGTCTTTTCGAGCTTGTCGGAAGCCATCTGTCCGTGACCGATGACGGTGCGTGCGTCGGGGACGAGGCGGCGTACCTGATTTTCAAGTTCAAACAACTGCTCGATGCGGTTGTTGACAATGAACACCTGTCCGCCGCGCGACAGTTCGAAGTTGACGGCTTCACGCAGGATGTCGTCGTCGAGTGCCGTTACCGTCGTGATAATCGGATAGCGGTTGGGCGGCGGCGTGTTGATGGCACTGAGGTCGCGTGCGCCCATCAGCGAGAACTGGAGTGTGCGCGGTATAGGGGTCGCCGACATCGTAAGCGTGTCGACGTTTACTTTCATCTGTTTCAGTTTTTCCTTAACGCTGACACCGAATTTCTGCTCTTCGTCGACGATGAGCAGGCCGAGGTCCTTGAATTTGACTTCTTTCCCAATCAGCTTGTGCGTGCCGATGAGGATGTCGATTTTCCCTTCCGCCAGTTCCTGAATGATGCGTTTCACGTCCTTCGGCCGGCGGGCACGGCTCAGATAGTCCACTTTCACAGGGAAATCCTTCAATCGTTGCGTAAAGGTGTTGAAATGCTGGTAGGCCAACACGGTGGTCGGAACGAGTACGGCCGTCTGCTTTCCGTCGGTAGCCGCTTTGAAGGCGGCACGTATGGCCACTTCCGTTTTCCCGAAGCCCACGTCGCCGCATACGAGACGGTCCATCGGACGGTCGCTTTCCATGTCGGCTTTCACGGCTTGCGTGGCTTTCAACTGGTCGGGCGTGTCTTCATAGATGAACGAGGCTTCCAGCTCCTTTTGCAGATAGCTGTCGGGCGAGAAGGCAAAGCCCTTTTCGTTGCGGCGTGCCGCATAAAGGCGGATGAGGTCGCGCGCAATGTCCTTCAACTTGCTCTTGGTGCGTTCCTTCAGCTTGTTCCATGCTCCGGACCCGAGTTTGTTGAGGCGTGGCATTTCACCTTCCTTGCCGCGGTATTTGGCAAGTTTGTGGAGCGAGTGGATGGAAACGAATACCTTGTCGTCGTTCGAATAGGTGAGCTTTATCATTTCCTGCATCTTGCCGTTGACGTTCGTGCGCACCAGTCCGCCGAACTTGCCGACACCGTGGTCGACGTGCACAATGTAGTCGCCCACTTCAATCTGCGACAGTTCCTTCAGCGAAAGGGCGAGTTTGCCCGAACGCACACGGTCGCTCTTGAGCGTATATTTGTGGAAACGTTCGAAAATCTGGTGGTCGGTGAAGATGCACGCTTTCAGGTCGTTGTCGACGTAGCCTTCGTGCAGGGTTTTCAGCACGGGCTCGAACGGAATTTCGTCGCCGCGGTCCTTGAAAATCACCCGCAGGCGTTCGAACTGCGGCTCGTTGTCCGAAAGTATGTATATTTTGTAGCCGTCCTTTTCAAAGTCCTTGAACGACTGGCTGATGATGTCGAAATTCTTATGGAACACGCCTTGCAGCGAGGTGCTGAACGAAAAAGCGGCATCGTAGTCGCCACGGTTGCTGACCGCATAGTCGATGTGGCGGAACGAATCCATCGCCGCACTGAACACATCGGCATCTACCACGTTGCGCATGGCGTTCATGTCGCCTTCGCGGGCAATGACGGCACTTTCCGATATGGTTTCCGAGGCTACTGCACGGATACGCTGGCGTAGCCATTCCTTGTCGTGGAAAATCAGCAGGGTGTCCTTGCCGATGAAGTGGAGCAGCGACTCGTTGGAAGCGGAATTGCTGCTGACGTTGTTGACCACGCAAATGTCGTCGATTTGCTGTTCCGAGAGCTGTGTTTCGATATTGAAGGTACGGATACTTTCAATGTCGTCGCCGAAGAAGTCGAGACGGTAAGGCAGTTCGTTGGCAAAGGAAAAAATATCGAGAATGGAGCCGCGGATGGCAAATTGCCCCGGTTCGTAGACATAGTCCACCTCCTGAAAACCGAATTCACGCAACTTTTTCTCCGTTTCCGTCAGGTCGGCTGTTCCGCCGCGCCGGAAATGGAGCGTACTTTCGCTTACTTCCTTTTTCGAAGCCACCTTTTCGGCAAGGGCTTCCGGATAGGTCACCACCCAGCGTGTGCGCTTGTCGTCCCAACGGTTGAGCACTTCCGCGCGTAGAATCTGCGAAGGCGGGTCTTCCTGGCCGTATTTGATGTCGCGCTTGTAGCCCGACGGGAACAGCAGCACCTGTTCGTCGCCGTTGATTTGGCAAAGGTCATTGTAGAGATAGCCGGCTTCGTCGAGGTCGTTGGCCACAATCAGATAGGGCTGCGACATTTTCGGCAGGCGTGAGAACACGACAGCAGGCGCCGAACCGACAAGACCGTTCAGCGCAATGCTTTTAATCTTTCTGCTCTTGACAGCGTCGTCCAATGCCGCCACACGCGCCGGCGTGTTAAGCATATCGCAAAGTTCAGAAATCTTCATCGTACAGAATTGTATAGGCAAAGATAGTGAAAGGCGAGAGCAGAGGCAAATGAAAACGGAGTTTTCAAATTTGACTATGCCGAGACGCATCCTATCTTTTACAAAAATAGAAAAAGTCGGACATCGAGCCAAGCGAAAACATATTATATTTTCAAACGTTACCAAGTGGAGATATATTCTGGAGTGAACAAAACGGCGAATTGTTCGTCTATTTGTGAACATTCGCAGATATGGGGTGTTTACCAAGAAAAGACAGAAAGGCAATGAAAGTAGCAATTACGGGAGCGACAGGTTTTGTGGGTTCCCATTTGACAAAATTTCTTGTTGCCAACGGGCATACGGTCATTCCGCTGGGTCGTGCATTTTTTGCCGATGGTGCGGAATCGCAGTTGCTTGCCGCTGTCAATCGGGCGGATGCCGTGGTGAACCTTGCCGGTGCACCTATCGCACACCGCTGGACCGACTCCTACAAACAACTTCTTTATAGCAGCCGCATCACGCTGACAACCAAACTTGTTAAGGCTATCCGGCAGGCTGACAGCCGGAAAATACTGGTTTCGGCTTCGGCTGTGGGCTATTATTCAACGGAGGGTGTACACGATGAATATTCCATTGAGCGTGGACAGGGGTTTCTTGCCGACTTGTGCAATTTCTGGGAACTGGAAGCTGTCAATGCGATGAAGAATGCGCGTGTGGTGATTGTCCGTCTTGGACTTGTCATGGGCAAGGACGGCGGTTATTTTGCCCGAGCAAGCCGTTTGTCGCGTTTTGCCGTAGCCATGACTATCGGGCGCGGACAGCAGCCTTTCCCGTGGATTGACATTCGCGATGTTTGCCGCTCCATTCTGTTTCTGCTGGAATCGGACGATGCCAAAGGTTATTATAATCTGACAGCTCCCCAACTGATTACGCAGCGGGAGTTTACCGATGCCGTGAAGCGTCACCGCCGGCTGTTGCTTTCCTTGCCTATTCCGCAGTTTGTGGTACGGATGGTGTTGGGCGAAGCTGCCGAAGTGGTGGTCGACGGCCAGCGAGTCCGTCCGAAACGCCTGCTCGAAGCCGGTTATCAGTTCCTTTCGCCTACTATCGACGGCTTCCTCGATTCGATTGCAGGAAGGGGTTAGCTTTAAGCTTTCCCGATGGTTTGTGGTGATTTGTAATTGTTAAGGGAACGTCTTGAGCGTGAATTTTTATGGTGTTTCTGCTTGTAGTAGTCGTGATTTTTTGCTATATTTACGCAAAATAAACCTTAAAACATGAAATCATGGGCAGAAATTTCCTAATCTTAATGTGTGGTCTATTCCTTCTTTCAACTATTCGGGCATTAATATAACCTTAAATGTCAGAAAATGCGACGAATTTTTGTGTTGTTTCTCTTGTTATCTTGTCTTGTGCAGGTCTGGGGTCAGGTTGTGGTGCTCAGCGGACATGTTCTGGATGCCGATACGCGTCTGCCCCTTGTAGGGGCAACGGTTATTGACCGGGATTCGAAAGTCGGTTGCATTACGGATACCATTGGAAAATTCTCTTTACGACTTTCCGGGGAGGCTCCGTTTGACTTGACAGCCAGTTATACCGGTTTCCGGCAGGAATCTTTGATTGTTGGAAACGATACCTTGTTTGTAGAATTTTGTCTCGAAAAGGATAATCTGCTGCCGAACGTGACGGTCTACGGCAGTCGGGACGATGTCGGCACATCTTCTTCGCAGATGAGTGCCGTATCGCTTTCCGTGTCTGAAATCAAGAGCATACCTTCGTACCTTGGAGAGCCCGACGTGCTGAAAGGTTTGCAGAAACTTCCCGGCGTGACTACCGCCAACGAAGGGCAGGCCGGCATTTATGTCAGAGGCGGCAATTTTGACCAAAATCTAATTACACTTGACGGTTCCACGCTTTACAATGCAGAGCATCTTAAAGGCTTTGTTTCGGCCTTGAACAGTGATATGATTGACAATGTGACATTTTACAGCGGAGCTTTCCCGGCCCGTTATGGTTCCCGCCTTTCGAGTGTGATTGATGTCGGCATAAAAGAAGGTGATTTTTATGATTATCATGGAACGGTGTCTCTGGGTATGCTGTCGTCGAGAGTGCAGGCTGAAGGTCCATTGTGGAAAGGGCATACATCGTTCAATGTTGGAATGCGCTTTTCTTATTTTGACTTCATCATGATGCCGATACTGAAAGATATGTACCTTCATCCTGATGCGTTGAATCCTTATGCAAATATGGATTATTATGATATTTCGGCAAAGATAGTGCATAAATTTTCCAGTCGAGACAAATTGTCGGCAGTATTTTATCTTGGAAATGACGTATGTGACGAGTCGCCAAATACCGACAGTCAAACATATTTGAAAGACGATGAAAAGAAAATTAATACACAGGACAACCGTTCGGAAAACCGTTGGGGAAACATTGTCTCCAGTTTGTATTGGACTCACCAGTCGAATGAAAGACTGTTGATAAACAGTAATTTGAGCTTTAGCAGATATTATTATAAAATCGGTCATGTTACCGAAGAGCGGGAAGAAATTTTTGAAAAGAAGGAAGACGATGATGGGGGAGTTGTCTGGAGGAAGAAGTCGGAAGACAGCTTCATAACTTCCATCGGCAATCGGTCGGAAATAAACGACTGGGCATTTGCGACGGATTTCCGCTTCTTCTGCAATGACAGTCATACACTTCGTTGGGGAGCAAAACTGTCGTATCAGAAATTTGAACCTGTAATAGATACCTATATGCGTGAATATGAATGGGACAAAGGGACGGAAACGATCGATGTGAATAGTGGACAAATGGGGGATGTGCGCCGGGTAACAATGGTAGCGGCTTATGCAGAGGATGATTGGGCAATAACGTCGTGTTTGAAAGCTAATCTGGGGTTGCGCTACACACTTGCAGCAACTGACGGAAAAAACTATCAGCTGTTGGAGCCCCGAGTATCACTCCGTTGGCTGCTGAGTGACGGCATGGCTCTGAAAGCCTCCTATTCACGCGTGTCCCAAAACTTGCATCGGTTAAATACAAACAATTTGCTTTTTGCAACTGACCTTTGGGTTCCTATTACTGAAAATATTCCGTTGATGAAAGTTGACCAATGGGCAATAGGCTATAGCTATGACTTGCCTTTTGACTTGACTTTTATGCTCGAAGGCTACTACAAAAACATGAAAAATCTATTGGAGTATCGTGATGGTGCCGGATACATGGCAGGCGCCGACAACTGGGAGAAGCAGGTAGCTGTTGGCAACGGACGTTCTTTTGGAGCAGAGGTGCTGTTGCGCAGACAGTCGGAAAATACAGACGGTTGGATTTCCTATACTTGGTCAAAAGCATTGCGTAAGTTTGACCGTGACGGAAATGTGGTTAATAATGGCGATGAGTTCTATGCCATGAATGACCGGCGGCATAATTTCAATATGTTTGTCAGTCACCGTTTCCCTTCGGGATGGAAGGTGTCTACCTCTTGGACTTATCAGACAGGACGATGTGGAACGATAGCGTCCATAGCCGCTTTTGGTGGTAACATGGAAGACTATACGGACGGTAATTCGGAATGGTCGTCGGTTTCTGGCAAGGATGTGCTGCGGATATATGTGTCGGAACGTAATAATTATCGGTTGCCGCCGGTTCATCGGCTTGACTTCAGTGTCTCCTATATTCTCAGTCATGGCTGGGAAGAAAGCGATTTCAACGTAACACTTTACAATGTCTATAACCGGATGAACATATCGAATGTCTATATAGGATATGAGGACAAACGCCCGGTACTGAAAGGCATTTGTATTTTCCCGTTTATGCCGTCATTTACCTATACTCTTAAATTTTGAAAATGATGAAACGAATAAACAGATATGCGGTCTTTTTATTTTTGATGATGCTTGCGGTGATGTCATGTGAAATAGATTTGACATTGAAACAGCAGGATTTGCCGGCCGACATAAGTGTGTTCGGCATTATGTCGCCCGACACTTCGATGCAGATAATGGTGTCGAAAACACATTTATACTTTATTACGTTGGGTGAACAGATGGGTGAAGAATCTTTGTTGCCTGATGCGGATGTGCGCATTATTGTCAACGGGAAAGAGTCGACGGCTGTATACGATGCAGCAGTGCGTCGTTTTATAAGTGATAGCCGAGCACGTCCGCTTGACCATGTGGAGGTGTCGGTGGAATCGGACGGACTGAGAAGTACATATTGCGAATTTCAGGTGCCTGCCGAGCCGAAAATGGAGATATTGTCGATAGAAAAGGTGTTTGATGATATTGAAAATGGTGGCGTTTCATCATCTTTTCAGACGTATGATTCAGATACGTTGGCAGTCATAACCGTGAAAATTACAGATTTGCCCGGTGACAATTATTATCGACTGAAAGTGAGAAGTGAAGGTTTTAGTGACGGTGCTTTGAAAGTTGTTCAGAATAGGTTTACGTCGGGTGACATTGTGTTTTACGACGAAAGGTTGTATCGCGAAACATCTGCTTTGCCCGCTTATTTTTCTAACATTTTTGATGACAGGTATTTTGACGGAAAAGAATACACGTTTAAAATAGAATCACGGATACAGGCCAATTATTTCCCGTTTAAGGACTTTTCGGAAAAGCGTATTGTTGTAGAGCTGCAGGCTTTGAGCAAAGGACTTTATGACTATTTGAAAGCAGTGGAAATCTATGATCGTGCTTATGAAGAAACAGAGCATCGTGATGAATACATGGAAGGTGTAGTAGTGCCGACAAATATGGTAAACGGAACCGGTGCAGTCGGAGCCTATACTCGTAAACAGTCGTTAGTTGAATTATAGAAGGCTTCCTCGATTCGATAGAGAATAAGAAAAATAAATAGTTCGTTTGTATCGGATTTCAGGGTCTTATCCAATAAACCTTTTATATCTTTGTGTAAATAGTTTGTGTCTTAGCATAAAATTCAATTAAGATTGGTTTTCTGCTATGGCTTTTATTTTTTATCAAATACTTTGAATAATGAGGACGACACACCGATTTTTGAGCGCATGTTTGACATTTCTCCTTGTGCTTTTGTTCCAAAGCAATATGGTAGCTCAAAATACTGACTATATCAAGGAGATGGAAAATAATGACCTTCAGATAAGGCAAATGCCCGGAACAATTGCTGTCGGAGTATTTAAAACTGGCAAAGATTCAGGAAGATACAATTTATGCGATTCTTTATATCCCTGCCGAATGTTATCGGTGTGAAGCTGCGATTCCGGCTTTCTATGAAAAGCTGAAATCTAATAGCGCTAACAATAAGATGTTGTTGATATCCGCTTATGAGGATTCGGTGGCGGCAGTAGGATACAACAAAAAGAATAATTATAAGGCTGATTATTATCTCTATGATACGAAGGCTGACTATACGAAAATTTTTAGCTTTAATTCTGTAAGTTTGTATGGATTGCATGTGATGAAGATTTGTCCCAAATCCGGAGTTTTCATTACCGGGGGACAATATACCTTATTGGGTAAAGAATTTATTAATCAGCTTGTGGCTTGTCAAAAAAGACTGACGCCGCATTTATATCCGGGAACGGTGCAGGGTGAGGCCAACCGGCAAGAACAACCTTTGGCTATTTCTTCCAAACCTGTTTATCCGTGGACTGTAGAAGAGTTTGCCGTTGGATTGAAAATGACGTGTTTATTTCAAACGTTTACGATATTCCCAAATTTGAGAATGGTAACTTCTTTTTTACGGATATGCTGAACAATGGAGTCATGCTTTTCAGTCAAGAAGGACGAAAACTGGTTTATAAAACATTGTTTCAAGCCAATCAAGAGGAAAGAAAACGGTTTGTTTCTGTATCTGACAGTATGTTTGAAAAGCTGGTGAAACAGGGTCAGGTGTTCTATATTGCTTTGTCAGCCAATATGATAGACGAACATCGTCTTGCCATATCGTATTCATTGCCTAAAATATTTGGACAAATGGACGGCGGTGAATATAATCTTAGTTTTTATAATGCACCGGCGGTTTTAGTTCGCAATATTGATAATTTGCAGTCAGAACAGATGATTGCTCCTGACTTTGATTTGATGAATGCCGATTATTTCTATATGCATTTTGCTTTCGATTTGTTTAATGACAGACTCTGGTTCGGTTGTCAGAAATTGACTTGGCCGATGGACGGCTTTGAGAAGGATGATATTGCGGGGAATGTTGCTGTCGATCCGTTTAATGATAAGTTTTATTTGACATTTAATCCGATAATGGCATCTTTTGATGTTAAGTCGGGAAAATGTGACGGCCATTATGGTAAGTTGGAAGAAAGTCAGCGGCTGAGTAAGACGGGATATTATTTCTTGAATAATGTATATGCCCATTTCGGAAAGGATTTTTTGTATGGAAATGGATATACGGGGAAACTTTATGTGTCGGACAGTACAAGTGTTGGAACAGGCTACAGGTGCTATGATGTTTTTGATATAGATTTGTCAAAGCTGCCTGAGCCGGATTCGTCCAAGTTTTACAAACTTGAGTATGGCAGCCTGTATGATGCGAATTTCAGCCGTTGTGTAACGGCAGTGAAGATGAATGATAAGGAGATTTGTTGCCTGGTTAAATATGGCAGGCCACGGCATGACGATTTTCAGAACGACAGATATTCTTTTGTCGTGATTGACCGTAAAAGCGGCAAAATGAAAGAATTTCCATTGCCATCAGTGAGTGCCGATGAAAAATGTTTGGGATATGGTATCCGTAATGAGCAGAACCATTTCAGTCCGTTTGTTTTTCTTCGGGGTAATTCCGGCTATAAACTCCGGAATTTTATTAATAAAAATGAATAGAAAATAGTCCTGCGCATTTGTTGGGAAACAGGTCATTTTTTTGTCTGAATTGTTTGGGGATAAGGAAGGTTTGTATATCTTTGTGATGTGGTAACACATTG
>OOAA01001197.1_pt1 | contig 13852 bp, 18 predicted proteins | sample 1671671 | NCBI WGS metagenome assembly OOAA01 (sample SAMN06348180, study PRJEB24527) | human gut metagenome | biome: human gut; feature: ankylosing spondylitis patient; material: feces | host: Homo sapiens | place: China | collected 2015-10 | reverse complement strand
TGATTTTATCCATTGAGAACTAACCGACCCTATGTGCAGATTGACCCAGATGTGCTTGAACGGGTACGCCAGATTGACCTGTTATCCTATCTGCGTGAGTTTGAGCCGAGCAATCTCGTTAAGGTCAAAGGCACAAGCAATGTGTACTGTACCGCAGAACACGACAGCTTGAAGATTTCCAACGGCAAATGGTATTGGTGGTCGAGGGGGATCGGCGGCTATTCTGCTCTCGATTATCTCATCAAGGTCAAGGAATATGACTTTGTGGAAGCCGTGGAAATTCTCACGGGACAGACGATAGCGGACTGGAAGCCGCCCCTTGCTCCCAAGAAAGATGAGCCGAAAGTCCTGCTCCTGCCGCCAAAGAATAAGGATTGTAACCGAGTGATACAGTATCTTTTCGGGCGTGGTATTGGAGTGGAGGGTGCGGACAAAATTATGGACTACTATAGGAAAGGAGCCTTTTTATGTATTCAAAAGAACAAAAGGATATTGCACTACGGATATATCATCAAACAGAGTCTGTAACTGAAACTATTAGGATTCTAGGGTATCCAACACGTAGAAATCTGTACACATGGATTGCTGGGGAAAATACCCCACCCAAAACAAGGAAAGAATACCCTGTAATTAATAATCCTCCTGATCATCCTCGCAATCCTCCATTAGAAGTAAAATTAGATGCAATTCACCGTTGCTATGAGCTCGGAGAAAATATAAAATATGTTTCAGAAGACATTGGGTATAGTAGAGCTAGTATTTATCAATGGCGAAAACGTTATTTAAAAGAAGGTACATTAGGTCTTATGAATCACAAAAACATTACTCCGGGAACATTAGTAGAAGGTTCTGTTTCAAGTATAGATATTTCTTCTGATGAAATAAATCAGTTGAAGGCTCAAATGTAAGATATGCAATTAGAAATAGACATTCTTAAAGAAACGATAAATGTATTAAAAAAAGACCCAGACATCGATCAGAGTGCTCTCAGCAACAGAGAGAAGGCGGTGATAATCGATGTCTTGAAAAATAGATACTCACTGCCATTATTATTGCAGAAATTACAATTATCAAAAAGCAGTTATTATTATCAGGAACAATCCCTACAAAAAGAAGATAAATATACACTTTTACGTGTTAGAGTCATTGAATTATTTACAGAGAATAAAGGTCGATATGGTTACAGACGAATTCACGCCCTACTTAAGCGTGAAAATATAATTGCCTCAGAAAAAGTTATTCGTAGGATTATGAAAGAAGAACAACTTGTAGTAAAAATCAAACGAACTCGTAAATATAATTCCTATCAAGGTGAAATATCTCCAGCAGTAGATAATCTAATTAACAGAAATTTTTCTGCATCTAAACCTAACGAAAAGTGGTTAACAGATATAACCGAGTTTGCAATTCCGGCAGGAAAGGTTTATTTATCGCCTATAGTAGATTGTTTTGATGGCTTACTTGTCAATTGGAATATAAGCACTTCTCCAGATGCATTACTTGTCAATTCTATGCTTGACGATGCAGCTAAATTACTATCTGTAGGAGAAAAACCAATCATACATTCAGACAGAGGCGTACACTACCGCTGGCCAGGCTGGATTGACAGGATGGAGAAAAATGGTTTCATACGATCAATGTCAAAGAAAGGCTGTTCACCTGATAATTCTGCCTGTGAGGGTGTATTTGGAAGAATTAAAAATGAGATGTTCTATAATGCAGATTGGTCTGGGGTAAACATCTCAGAATTTATTAGTATTTTAAATGATTATCTTTATTGGTATAATGAAAAAAGAATAAAAAAATCATTAGGATATTTGAGTCCTATAGAGTACAGACATAGACTTGGATTGGTCACTTAGATAGTCCAAGAAAATGGGAGCATCCTCGTCTCTACTGTATGGCTGTTATGGCAATTACCTTTGTGCTTGGTACTTCCGTAACCGCCTTTGCTGCCAATGACCCCATTCAGGTAGTCAACAATCTGTCCGATTTCATTTTCGGTCTGGTGAGGGCTGTCGGTATGATTATGCTCGGCTTTGGTATCGTGCAGATTGGTCTTTCTCTCAAATCCCACGACCCGTCCCAGAGAGCTAACGGCTTTTTGACCCTTGCAGGTGGCGTTGTCATTACCTTCGCAAAGGAAATCTGGACTCTTATTACAGGCTAAAAAAGAGCAGCTTACCTTTTGGGGTAAGCTGCAATACATAAGGATATTTAAAATATGTTGCAAATTATTTGCCAAAATTCATTCCATCCCATAACGATTGACATTAGACCGCCTATAAATCCTACAAGGGTAACAATTATGTTTAGAAGTTTTATAATCCAATTATGTTTTGCCCTGCGGGTGGTTTCGTCTGAAATAAATCCAAACCAATGGAGCAATAAAATAGGTAACGAAATAATAAACTTGATACCGTCAGAAAAACAGGAAAACGGATTAACAAGATTCTTCCTTATGGATTTTTCAGCTTCTTTAAGAGTTCCTAAATGGCGTATGAACATATCGTCACAGTCCTGTGCCGACTGGTTTATTCTGTTCATAATTATGCCATTATCACGCTCGTTGATAGCATTCCGTAATTCTGGCAAGAAGTTCACCAGCAATTGGTAATTGCTTGTGCTAAATCCTCGTAGGTTATCAGTAACATAAGCAAATATTCCATCAGCGCCAAGTTCATATTGCATTGATTTTACATCTGATGTCAGTTCGTAGTATAACTGCTGATTAAAACAGTTTCTTGACATAATTCCGTTTATTAGTTCAATGAATTTATGACGATAGCTATTTGTAAATTCAACCCGTTTGATTATATCGCTTAATTCAATACGCTTCATTATGAAACCTAATATAATTATTCCTATTATGATGAAAGCAGGAATTAACTTGTCCATAACATATCCCCTTACATAGTCAATTGCTTCCAACTGTTGGAGCAGTTGGCTTTTATATTATACAACATTTTTCTCATGCTTTCTACCTGCAAAGTATGAGAGTAGAAAGGAGGTTTGAAAATGCCAAAAATAAACTATTCGTTGAAAGGAGGCTGTAATCAGTGTCAGATAATTGGGTCGTACAAAATCTTGAGAACGCCCTAAACACTTGGAATGAGAAATTAGCCGAGATATGGCAACTCATTACCCAATCCCCAGAGAACTTTAAGGGCGGCACGATATGGAATGTCATCGTGGATATTCACGGTGCGGTGCAGGCTATCGGACTTGCCCTGCTCGTGCTGTTCTTTGTCGTGGGTGTAATGCGTACCTGCGGAAATTTTGCAGAAGTCAAGCGACCAGAGCAGGCGTTGAAGCTGTTTATCCGCTTTGCCATTGCCAAAGGTGCAGTGACCTACGGATTGGAACTGATGATGGCACTGTTTAAGATTGTGCAGGGTATGATTTCCACGATTATGAATGCCGCAGGCCAAGTATCAGGAATTGTATTTACAGAATGAGGATATGGTCGGTTGGATTTCCATTGCCGGCACGACAATCAATTATCCTGTGATGCAGAGCAGGAACAATCCGAATTTTTATCTGAAGCACAATTTTGAAAAAGATTACAGCGACTTAGGTACGCCTTATGTGCAGGAGAATTGTGATATTGCCGAAAGTGACAATCTGGTTATCTACGGTCATCACATCAAGGGTGGCAAGATGTTTGGAGCGTTGGAGGATTACAAGTCCAAGAGCTTCTATGAGGAACACAAAACTATTCAGTTTGATACCCTCACAGAGCAGACAGAGTATGAAATCGTCGCTGTATTTAAGACTGTGGCGTATAGCTCCGAGGGCTTCCGATACTACGACTTTGTTGATTCGGAGAATGAGGAAGAATTTAATTCCTATGTCGGGAAGTGCAAGGAGCTTGCTTTGTATGATACAGGTGTGACCGCTGAATACGGCGACAGGCTCATTACCCTTTCCACCTGCGAATACTCCGCACAGAACGGCAGACTCGTTGTAGTGGCAAAAAAGGTCGGCTGATTTGAACGCAAATCCTCTGGGAAAGGAGGTTTTCTATGGCTGATATTAAAACCAGAGATGCGGTTAAAGGCACGATAAAGACCATAGATAAAGCCGCCATAGCCAGTGAGCGTATGAAGTCTGCCTATGTGGGGATAAAGGAAAAAGCGGAACAGGGATATTACTCTGATGAAAACTCTGCCACAGAATATGCTACGGACAGGATTTCTTTTGCGGCAGACCGTGTAAAGGACGAAGGTATCCACCAGTTCAATAAGCAGGGGCAAAAGGTAGTCAAGACAACGCAGGATAATATCGGTAAGGCAAAAGATAAAATAACAGATTTCAAGCAAAGTCGGGCTGTCAAAGCAGCAGAACAGAAAGCAGCACAGAATATGTCAGAACAACACGGCTTGCAGATCCGTCATGGGGCTGCAAGCCGTTCCGCTGCCCCCGATGTTTCCCAGACAGCAAAATCGCAGTTGATAAAGACCCGACAGCAGGGGCAAAAAATGATTAAGACCACAGCCCGAAATACAGAAAAAGCGGTGAAAGCAACTGCTAAGGGAACGGTCAAGACAACCGAAAAGGGAATTAAAACCGCACAGGCAACTTCTAAGGCGGCAATCAAAACGACGGAAACCTCAGTAAAAACAGCACAGGTAGCGGCAAAGGCTTCTGCGAAAACTGCCCAAAAGGCGGCACAGGCGGCAAAAGTCACCGCAAAGGCAACCGCCGAAGCAACGAAAGCGACGGTCAGAGCCACCATAGCTGCGGTCAAGGCGATTATTGCAGGAACAAAAGCTCTGATTTCCGCTTTAATTGCAGGTGGTTGGATTGCAGTTGTGATTATTCTCATTGTTGTCCTGCTCGGCTGTGCCGTTTCCCTGTTTGGCGGCGGAAGCGGAAGTAACGCCTATACCCCTGTCAGTGCGGAGGTGGAAGCCTATGAGCCTTTGATACAGAAATATGCCAAACAATACGGCATTCCCGAATATGTGGAGCTTATCAAGGCGGTTATGATGCAGGAGTCTGGCGGGCGTGGACTTGACCCGATGCAGGCGGCGGAAGGCAGCTTTAACACAAGGTATCCACACGAGCCGAATGGGATTAAAGACCCAGAATATTCGATTGAGTGCGGGGTACAGGAATTAAAGGCAGCCCTTATCTCTGCTGAGGTAGAAAACCCGATTGATATGGAGCATATCAAACTTGCCTTACAAGGTTACAATTTCGGTAATGGCTATATCTCGTGGGCTAAGACCAACTATGGCGGCTATTCCTATGCCAATGCGGTAGAGTTCTCCACCATGCAGGCGGCACGGTTAGGTTGGGACGGCTATGGAGACACGCAGTATCCCGCCCATGTGCTGCGGTATTATCCATACGGGCGGGCGTTTACAAGCGGCGGTAACCAGGCGATTGTGGAGGTCGCTTTGACACAGCTCGGCAATGAGGGCGGTCAGCCTTATTGGAGTTGGTATGGCTTTGATGGGCGTGTAGAATGGTGTGCCTGCTTCGTATCGTGGTGTGCCGACCAGTGTGGTTATATCGAAAGCGGGATTATCCCGAAATTCGCAGGCTGCGTGGACGGCTCAAATTGGTTTAAGGGTAACGGACAATGGAAAGACAGAAACTACGAGCCGCAGGCAGGCGATATTATTTTCTTTGATTGGGAAGGCGACGGAGAAACCGACCATGTAGGCATTGTGGAGAAATGCGAAAACGGTGTCGTTTACACCGTGGAGGGTAATTCTGGCGATGCTTGCAGACAAAAGCAATATACGGTTGGAAGCAGCTCCATCTATGGTTACGGTGTTCCTGCCTATTAAAAATGGGCAAAAGAAAAACCAGAGGTTTATTCCTCTGGCTCTTTTGCCTTACATAGTCCGCTGACAGTTGCTTCAACTATGGACAGCTCTTTATCGTTTAGTTTGTCGAGTTCTGCGTCTAAGCGTCTGCGGACGGAACTTCTTTTGACCTCATTATCTGGGAATATGTATTCATCAACCGATACACCGAACATTGTCACAAGCTGAATGAACAGCTCCAGACTTGGCTTTTGTCCTTCATTTTCAATCGCTTGAAGATGTCTTGGGTCATAATCTAGAATACGAGCAAGCTGCTCTCTGGTCATACCTTTTGCTGTCCTTGCTTTCTTGATTGCCTGTCCTATCGGTGTAAAATCGAAGTCAAAATCATTGTTTCTTGTGTCCATAAACTCACCACCTTGTATCTGCAAAATACTACTATTATATTTTACAGAAATGTGAGTTCTTATAGAACGGTTTGAAATCTCTAATATTAGGATATAAAATCTCTTATTACAGGCGATAAAAGTTCATAATTGCACACTTGATACTGTTCGTTTAAACGGCTATAATATATACAGTACACCTTAGGAGGTCAGATATGTTTGAATATATGACAGCACAGGAAGCCGCTGAAAAGTGGAATGTATCGTTAAGATGGGTACAAAGACTTTGTAAAGGAAACCGTATTGAGGGGGTTATGAATATTAACCGTGTGTGGCTTATTCCGAAAAATGCTGAAAAGCCTGCTGATGCAAGAAAAAAGTTGATGAAAAATTGAAAATTTTTCGTTAGTGTTTATTATGGAGGTGTTATATGTGAGATACAGGATTTTAATTTCCGATGATGAAGTTGATATAGTTGAAATGCTTACAGGATTTTTTAAAAGCAAGGGCTATGAGGTCTTTTCTGCTTATAATGGAGTAGAAACCCTCAAATTAGCAGAATTACAACCAGATATAATCTTATTAGATATAAATATGCCGAAGCTTGATGGGATTGAAGTCTGCAAGAAAATTAGGGATTATGTTTCTTGCCCTATACTCTTTTTAACTGCCCGTATTGAAGAAAATGATAAGGTACAAGGATTTTCCGTAGGTGGTGATGATTATATTGTTAAGCCGTTTTCTCTTGTTGAACTTGAAGCCAGAGTGCAAGCACATTTAAGAAGAGAAGAACGACATCAAACGAATACAAAAGTTAAGTTTTCAGGAGAACTTTTAATTGACTACTCTGAAAGAACTGTTTATATACAGAACCAACCTATTGGTCTTGTAAAAAAAGAATTTGACATTGTTGAGTTATTATCTCAAAACGCAGGACAAGTTTTTGATAAAGAGAGAATTTATGAAAGAGTTTGGGGATATGACAGTGAGGGAGATAGTAGTGTTGTTGCCGAGCATATTCGCAGAATACGAACAAAAATTGCAGCATACACAAATAAATCTTATATTGAAACAGTTTGGGGGTGTGGATATAAGTGGATAAGATAAAGAAAATGTGGTGTAACCTGTCATTGCGAAAAAGTATAATACTTTATATCTCAGCGTTTGTAATTCTTGCCATTCTATTAAGTGCAGGAACAGCTACTTTGTGCAATAATGCTACAAAAACGATTGAAAGCAAATATCCCCCAACAGGAGAAAAATATTATTTAACAAATGAAAATGGAGAAAGACTCGGTGATGGCAATTATATTGGAGTTGCACCTGTTGCAATGTCTGAAAAAGACCAACGGTTACTTTCAATATGTGAAGTTGCCCCAATAATTGCAACTCCAATTTATTCAGCGTTATGTATCATTACGGCGACCTTGTTATTCTATAGAAACAAGTTAAAAAAACCACTTACAGAATTAAAAGCCGCTTCTGAAATGATTTCTAATAATAATTTAGACTTCTCAATTAAATATGACAGCAAAGATGAATTAGGAGAATTGTGTTCATCATTTGAAACAATGCGTTTTACCCTTGCTAATAATTTCTCTGAAATGTGGCGGCAAATGGAAGAACGAAAACAACTCAATGCTGCGTTTGCTCACGATTTACGTACTCCACTTACCGTATTAAAAGGGTATAATGAAATTTTACAGTCCAACCATGACCCAATAACCAAAAGCACCGCTGTAACAATGGGAAAACATATTTTCCGTTTGGAAAGATATGTTGATAGTATGAGCCACTTGCGTCGTTTAGAAGATGCTCAACCCATAAGTGACAAGTCTAATATAAGCGGTTATGTGACCGCAATAGCTGATAGTGCAAGAATTTTGTGTGAGCAAAGTGGAAAAACTCTTTCTATTCAAAATAACATTTCCGATATTCCTATTGGCATTGATTATACTTTTGTTTCACAAGTGAACAATAATTTGATTTCAAACGCAATCCGATACGCAACATCAAAGGTAAACATCACTTACACAAGTAATAATGATGGCTTTTATCTCTCTGTTTCAGACAATGGATGTGGCTTTTCAAAAAATATTTTAAGCAAAGCAACCAATCCATATTTTACGGAAGAAGAAAATCACTCTGAGCATTTCGGACTTGGGCTGTATATCTGTAAAATTTTATGCGAACATCACGGTGGTTATCTGAAAATTGAAAATTGCTCAATCGGAACAAAAGTGACTGCTTTTTTCAAATCTCTCGATTAGTAGATAAAAAGTAGAAAATTGCATTCTATACTCTCTATGTAAACACATGGAGAGTATTTTTTTGCTCCCTAAGACGAAAGGAGTTTTTGATATGGAACTTAAAGCAATTCAACTAACAAAGCAATATGGCTCAAAAACAGCTGTAAACCATTTGAACCTCTCATTATCAAATGGCGTTTACGGTTTGCTTGGTGCAAATGGTGCGGGAAAAACTACCCTTATGCGGTTACTCTGCGATATTCAGACACCAACCTCTGGGAAAATTACTTTGGACGGGAAAAACATATCTGTACTCGGGGAGAAGTACCGTAATTTATTGGGATATTTACCGCAACAGTTTGGATATTATCCAGATTTTACAGCTTGGGATTTCCTTATGTATGTTGCGGCATTAAAAGGACTGAGTGAAAAACAAGCTCATAAGAAAGCAACAGAATTGTTGGAAGCTGTTGACTTAGCAGAGAAAAGAAACCTCAAAATCAAAACTTTCTCTGGTGGTATGAAACAACGTTTAGGTATTGCACAGGCGATGTTGAATAATCCACGCATCTTAATTTTAGATGAGCCGACAGCAGGTCTTGACCCAAAAGAGCGTGTCCGTTTTCGTAATCTGATTAGTGCATTTTCTAAAGATAGAATAGTTATTCTCTCTACGCACATTGTTTCTGATGTCGAGTTTATTGCTGAGGACATTATTATGATGAAAGACGGTCAGATTCTCCATTTTGGAAAAACGCAGGAAATTACCACAGAAATTGACGGACAGGTATGGGAATGTACAGTTCCGACCAGTCGTGCGGAGCAATATTCTGAAACTCTGAATATAAGCAATTTGCGAAACATTGAAAATAATTGTACGGTTCTGCGTGTGATTTCTGAACAGTCGCCTATGGAAAATGCGATAAAGGTAGAACCTACATTAGAGGATTTGTATCTATTCTATTTTAAAGGAGTGAACGAATAATGAAAAATCTAATCAAGTTTGAATTACGAAAAATATTGACAAAACGCTTTGCGGTTATTTCTGTTGCTGCCGTATTACTATTGTCCTTGATACTGTCTTTTTCCACGCTTCACAGTATGTACGCATTTGACGGAAACGGTACAGAGGAAACTGGAAAAGCTGCGGTTGAAATTGATAAGCAAATTGCATTGAAGTATGAGGGAAAGTTAACTGACAATAAAGTACAGCAGATGATGTCTGAGTTTAAGCCTACTCAAGATTTACATGGAATGAACGCAAAATACATTTATCAAAATGCTTTGCAGTCTTCTGTATTCTCCCATTTTGCTGATATAGATGGTAGTTGGAACGGGTTAAGCGTAGCTGATGTATTTGGCGATAAAGAAATAAAAGTTGGGTATGTAAACGGTTGGCTTAGTACAAGCCAAAATATGGCGAAGATTTTTATTGTCCTTTCATTAGTAATTATTTTGCTAATTGCTCCTGTTTTCTCTGGCGAGTATGGTGGAGTGGATAACATTATTTTGACAAGTAAATACGGAAAGACAAAATGTGCCACGGCAAAAGTATTAGCAAGTTTACTTTCAGCCGTTTTCATAACGACTTTGGTTGTTATTTTCAATTTGCTTATTGCGGTTGCTATTTATGGAACAGAGGGGCTGAACTGCTCTATCCTTTTTGCTCCAATAGATTTTTTAGAAGGGTATATTCCATTTAATATTACTTGCGGAACAGTATTAAAGTATCAAATCCTGTTGGCATTTATGAGTGCAATCAGTGTAACAGGAATAGTTTTAATTCTGTCTGCTGTTTGTAAAAGTCAAATGGTAGCGTTTGTAATTTCAGCAGCTATTCATGTGATACCGATAATGCTTCCTATCTCTGAAACAAGTGCATTATATCGAATTATTGTGCTGATGCCCCTTTTCTATTCACAGTATATTTCCATAATGTCTGTTGAACAAATGCACAATGGTATGCTTTATGCAGTATGGTCTATTCCTGTTGCGATTGCTTTAGTAGTAATAGGTTCAATCATTTCCCATAAGGCATTTTCAAAACATCAAGTAAGATAAGCTTTAAAATCAATATGAAGCAAGCCCATCAAATAAAAAAACGGTGCTTTGGTGGGCAGTATAAACATGCCCAGATGAAAATTTAACTTCCCTCTGAACCCGTTTTCGAGTTTGGATGGATTTTTTATGCGATGGTCGCATATGACTGCAATGTTGCTCATCAGAAGCAGCTACTATTTACGGAGTGTCACAGTGGAGTGAAGATTATTTTTTAGAAAAAATCATCACTTACTCGTGGCACTCTTACATTTTACAAGCAGAGATTACATCTCTTGATTATAGATATGTTTACGCTCATTGCCGTAGAGGTCTTAGTACCTTTGCGGCTTTTTGTTTGTCGAAAAATGTCTTAACACAAAACAAGGCTATTTCTTGCGTTGGTTGCCGTTCACCGCCTGCCAATCTGGATTTTCAAAAAAAATCAGATTGGAGGAAACAATATGGCATACAACAAAGCCAAAGAAGAAAAGAAATGGCGGCTCTGGAAAGAAGCTGAGGAAAAGCAGTTACGGAGCTTGGGGGTTAATGAGGACGATATAGAAAAGCTCCGTGTTCACGATTGGACGATTTTTAATTCAGACAGACGGTATTATCAGCGAGTGCAGGAAACAGGTACATATCTTGACGAGCTTGTTGAAGATACTACACAGCCCGAAGTCAAAACAGTTGAGGATTTTCTGGACAGTATCGAAAATCAGCACCTCTATCAAGTTTTGATTAAGGTGGACAGGCTTACATTGCAGATTGCTTTGATGAAGATACAAGGATATTCAACCCGTGAAATTGCGGTGTATCTGGATATTACTGAAAAAGCTGTTTACAGAAGAATGGATAGGCTCAAAGAAAAATTAAAAAAGTTATTTGAGTAGAGGGGAAAATTGAATATTCCCACGGGCTACAGGGTGAGAGGACAAAAACTCTTGCCCTGTTTTCCTTTGTGTGGCGAAAACGGGATTGCTCCTTGACAACCGAATACTCATTCGCCAAATACTTCCTCTTTGTGATTGTGATGAGCATAAGCGTGTGCAGCGGTACGCCACGACCTGCCAAGCGGCAGCGAGCGATTGAAAGGTGGTGAGCCTATCTTTACCGACTCAAAATATCGGGCAGCTCCCGATTTCGCCATAACCCACAAAGAGGATAATGATACTCCCGTCCAGTCACAGTCCGAGCGTGAAAAAACCGTCGCAGGCAATGAGGGCGGCTCTGTCAGACCGACAGTTGGGGTGGAACTCCCGTGGTGTCAGTTCGCTGCTGACCGTTTGGCGACTTCCCATAGCATTTCGGGGTGTCGAGGACAAGTTGAAATGCTTCTATCATATCAGCCAAGCGAAAGGCGGTCATAAGAACAGAGATATTGTTAAGATACTTCCGACCTTAAATACTTCCTTGCGTTTGGCTGCCTACATAGGCAGGAAGCACCTGTCTAAATCATATTGGGAGGTCAAACACAATGGAACGAATTATTAAGCGTGGCGACATTTACTATGCGGAGCTTAATCCCGTTATCGGCTCGGAACAAGGCGGCACAAGACCTGTACTTATCATTTCCAATGATATAGGAAACAAGCACAGCCCGACGGTAATCATTGCAGCAATTACGAGCCGAGTACACACAAAAGCAAAGTTGCCCACACATACCCCAGTAAGTAATTATGAAGGGCTTGACAAGGACTCTGTTATCCTGCTTGAGCAGATACGGACGATTGATAAGCAGAGGTTAAAACAGTATATGGGAATGATGCCCAATAACATAATGGCAAGAGTTGACAAGGCTCTTGCCATTAGTGTTGCACTTGAAAAAAATGAAAACAAATGTGTAAAGCAGGTATGAGAGATAGATTTGCACATTGGTAAAATGGCGGCTGTATTTCTATAATTTAGAGGTACAGCCGTTTTAGCTTTAGCGGAGGTATTCGTTTATGGGAAATGAAAAGTTAATTCATAATACAGAACTGCAAGACGAACAGTTGAAAGATGAAACCGAAACATTCAATTCTTTTATCAATGTTATGGTGCAGATAGTTGAAAAATACGGAAAGCTGAAGCAATCCGAATTATATTTGATAAGTTTGCCAATTCAGACGTAGGGCTTGGCGGAGTAGCAAAATATCTTAATCTGCAAGGAGTAAAAAAGATACCTCGTCAGAATGGAACGTTAGAAACATGGAGTAGCCATTTCATAAGGTTGATATTAGATAATCCTGTTTATTGTGGTAAGATTGCTTATGGCAGAAGAACACGAGAAAAGGTAAAAGGCACAAAAAATGAATATAAGCAGGTTCATACAGATGATTATATTCTGGAAGATGGACAACACGAAGGAATAGTTAGCGAAGAATTATGGCAAAAAGCTCACACAAAACGTATGGCAACAGGAATTAAGCAGCCGTCCAAAATAGGTAAGGACAGGTCACATCTGTTGACGGGAATATTAAAGTGTCCTCTTTGTGGAAGCTCAATGTATACGAATAAACATGCGTGGACGAATAAAGATGGCACATACAAAGAAGTTTACTATTATATCTGCGGTAGGAACAAGCAGGAGCGAGGGCATCATTGTGATTACAAGGCATCGCTTAGAAAAACAGACATTGAACCACTTGTAATTGAAGCTGTTAAAGAATTGGTAAGTGATAAATATTTTGCAAAAGAGATAGAAAAGCGTATTGGTGTACAGACCGATACCACTGCTATTGATAAGGAACTTGCCAATTATGAGAGCAAGCTGAAAGAAGTAGATTTGAATAAAGCCCGTCTGGAGCGAGAAATTGATAATCTGCCTATTGATGCTCGTTTCAGAGAAAGAAAAATCCACGACATGACATTAAGGCTTGATGGATTGTATGATACGATTGTCGAGTTGGAAGAACGGATTGAAGATGCAAAGCTGAGAAAAAGTTCTATCGAAATGGAAGCAATCACTCTGGACAATATTTACAAGCTTATGCTGAATTTCGGAAAGCTCTATGATATAATAAGTGACGAGGAAAAGAAAAGCCTTATTACTTATCTCATAAAAGAAATTCAGATATATCCAAATGGGGAGTCAGAGCAGCCTTTGAAGTCGATAGAGTTTAATTTCCCAATATATCGGGATGGTCAAGAGGTAAGGCGGCTCTTGTGGGAAAAAGGTAATACCGTTGAGACGGTCTGTTTGTTATCGCGTAAATCCCTAGATTAAGCGGGTTTCAATTTTTTGGAAAATATGTACTAGTGTTTTTACCAGAAAAAGAAGTCGTTGAATGCGAGATTGAAGCGCAAAGGTGATTAAAAGAAGCACAGCAAGTGATCTATGATGATTTAGGTTTCGATGTCAATTCTATCAAAAGAGATTTTTTGCTTAGTATTAATTATTCAGAGCTTGTTGAATCTG
>OOAA01001193.1_pt1 | contig 13905 bp, 12 predicted proteins | sample 1671671 | NCBI WGS metagenome assembly OOAA01 (sample SAMN06348180, study PRJEB24527) | human gut metagenome | biome: human gut; feature: ankylosing spondylitis patient; material: feces | host: Homo sapiens | place: China | collected 2015-10 | reverse complement strand
CAAAAACAACCGATGAGATGGAGCCAAAAAAGCCGGAGGAAAAAACATCACCTGTCAAGGAAATCTTAAGCTGGGTGTTAACAATCGCATTCGCCATTGTAGCGGCAATACTCATAAAGAACTATGTCATTATAAATGCAAATATCCCATCAGGCTCGATGGAGAACACCATACAGATTGGAGATGACATATTTGGGTTCAGGCTCGCATATACATTTTCTGATCCAAAGAGAGGGGATATAGTCATATTCAATGCACCGGATTCGCCTTCTGAGAAATACATCAAGCGTGTAATAGGTCTGCCGGGAGAAACAGTCACCATAGAGGATGGCCAGGTGTATATAGACGGTGAGGCGCTTGAGGAGGATTATCTCAAGTCAAACCAGAGCGGTGAGGATCCGTGGACAGTAAATGCCGGACCTTACGAGTTTAAGGTGCCACAGGACTCATATCTGCTGCTCGGTGACAACAGAAATGGCTCATCAGACGCAAGAGTCTGGGAGCACACATATGTGTCCAAGGACGATATACTTGCAAAAGCGATATTCAGATATTACCCGTTCGACAGATTCGGAGCGGTGAAATAAGCTGTAAATCAGGATATAAAATAAAAATAGAGGTAAAGTAAATGCTAGAGACAGAAATAGACATTGAAAAACGAAATAAATATGGCATGCTGTGCGGTATAGTCGGTATATTTTTAAACCTCATACTCTTTGCCGGCAAGCTCTTTGCAGGAATGCTTAGCGGTGCAATCTCAATCACTGCGGATGCATTCAACAACCTGTCAGATGCAGGCTCATCAATCATCACGATAGCGGGCTTCAAGATGGCGGCACAGAGAGCCGACGAGGAGCATCCATACGGACATGCGAGGATGGAGTATGTGGCTACACTGGCAGTTGCAGCAATCATACTCATCATGGGCTTTGAGCTGTTCAGGGATTCCTTTGGCAAAATCATAAAGCCGCAGGATATAGAGTTTTCATGGCTTATTGTAGCGATACTACTGGCATCAATAGCCGTAAAATGCGTCATGGCAGTATACAATTTCTATTTTTCAAAAAAGCTTGATTCATCAACACTCGAAGCGACAGGCAGGGACAGTCTGTCAGACTGTATCGCTACATCTGTAGTACTTGCAGCCACACTCATAGCGCACTTTTCAGGACTCAATCTGGATGGAATAGGCGGTGTATTTGTGTCATTGTTTATATTCTATTCAGGAATATCATCAGCCAGGGAGGCCCGCTGCTTGGAGCAAAGCCGGAGCCGGAGTTTGTCGATAGACTCAAGGAGATGGTACTGGACTTTGACAAAAACATACTCGGTATGCATGACCTTATGGTGCATGATTATGGACCGGGACACAGGATAGTATCGTTTCATGCAGAGGTGCCGGAGGACGGAGATATGGTCGAGCTGCACGATATAATCGATAATCTGGAGCGCAGGATACGAAGGGAGCTGGGCTGTATAGTGACCATCCACATGGACCCGGTAGCGATAGAGGACGAGGAGGTAGCCGGACTGAAGGCCGAGGTGCTCTCCGTGATAAAAGGGCTTGATTCGCACATAAATATGCACGATTTCCGTATTATCAGGGGTGATACACATACGAATCTGGTTTTTGACATTGCAGTTCCATTCGGCTATATCACCTCAGATGATGATATATGCAATGCAATACAGGAAAATGTCAGGAAAAAGCTTGGAAAGAATTACTATACCGTGATAGAGGTAGACCGCGACAATTACATAAATATATGACATTGTAAGGGATATATACGAGCTTCGCCGGTGGCTGTTGGGATAAAGAAACATAAGGAATATAAAAATCATGCCAAATAGCACCGAAACTCTGCCAAATAGCACATGTTTATTGAAAATTACAGTTTATAATGTTACGGTTATGGGGTGGCAGTAAACATAGTGATCCATGGAATAGCTGGTTTAAAGAGTGAAAGCTAATCGTAGAGAAGAAAACATGATAAAAATAGCAATATGTGATGACGAAGAATTATTCCGAAGTGAGATGGAAAAATTCGTCAGTGTATATGGAAATGAAAGTGATACAGAAATAGAGATAGACACTTATGAAAGTGCCTCACAGATGGTAAAAGAGATACATGACAGCGGAAAAAGATATGATATTCTTTTTACCGATATAGAGATGCCGGGGCTTGACGGAATCTATGTAGGAAACGAACTGAAAAAGAAAGATAAAGATATTATCATTTTTATTATTACTTCTTATTCCGAATATCTGGATGAAGCCATGCGGTTCCATGTATTCCGTTATCTGTCCAAGCCCATAGACAAGAAGCGTCTGTTCCGGAATCTGAAGGACGCTCTGGATCTGTATCATTCCAGACTGGTGAAGGTGCCTATTGAGACCAGGCAGGGCGTACACGTTCTTCCGGTCTCTTCTATCATTATGGTGGAGGCACAGGGGAAAAAAGTGATCGTCCACACCACGACGCAGGACTTTGAAGCCATCCATACCATGCCATACTGGCTGGAGCTGCTGCCTTCCAACCGCTTTTTTCAGACGCACCGGAGTTTTATTGTCAACTATGAGCACATTACCGACTTCGACCGTATGCTGGTGCATCTGGCGAACGGTCAGTTTGACGCTTATCTGACGAAACGGAAATACAGCGCCTTTAAAGAAGCCTATCTTCTCTATTTGGAAAGTACGAGGTAACTTATGGAAAATGCTTTTTCTCTTATTTTTGCATTTCTGGTGGAAGCCATCATTCTTCTGCAATATGCCAGCCGGCTATTTTCTCCAAACGCTCCCTGTCCGGCAGGCTTGTCGTGCTGAGCCTTTTATATACCTGCCTGTGTGCCGCAGCCTTTTTTAACATCAAATGGCTGAATATGCTTTGGTATCTGTTTGCTAATTTTCTGTTTCTGGTCACACAATACAATGTCAAATGGCGCGCAGCTGCCTTCCATTCCGCATTGCTTGCTGCTGTCATGGGAATGTGCGAGCTGATCGTATATAGCATCATCGCCCGGACCGCTCCCCATTTTTATATGCAGATGAGTTCTTTCCACAATACCCTTCTTTTTATCCTGTGCAGCAAGATTTCTTTTTTTGCAGTCATTTATCTGCTTACGCATTTGTTCAAAAGTCTGCAGGAAACAACGGATCCCTACGATAACTCTGTTTTGCTGCTGATGATCATTCCCGTCACATCGATATTCATCATGCTTACTTTTGTGGGAATGGGTGATCAGTATACATTGACTCCCGGGACGAACCGGATGATCTCTCTCAGTGCCTTTTTCCTGTTACTTATGAATCTGCTGGTATTTGGAATCAATCAGTACAATCGGGAAAAAAATCGGAAATATACAGAGGTGCAGCTGTTACTGCAGAAGGAAACAGATTTTACGGAATATTATAAGATGCTGCTTTCGCAGAGCGAAAACCAGGCAATTCTCATTCATGATATTAAGAAGCATTTGCAATCCATTGCATCTCTGAACGAGCAGAATGCCCCGGACAAAGTCAACGCCTATATTAACGAACTGCTTCTCTCTTCGGATTTCAAAGAGTCCGCCCGCATCTGCGACAACGAACTTCTGAACGCCATTATGGCAAGGTACAGGCGGCAGTGTACTGAACAGGGAATCAGTTTTACCGCTGACATCCGCAGTGGTGTACTGCATTTTCTGCCGGGCAGTGACCTTACTTCTCTTTTTTGCAATTTGCTGGATAATGCCATGGAAGCTGCCGGGAAAGTTCCCGACGCTTATATCGAAGTTAATGGCAGCAAGCGGGAAAATACACCTTTTGTTCTGATCACAGTGGTCAATTCCTGCCGCGTAAACCCTTTTAAAAATGATGCGGCAGATCCAGCCACTACCAAAGCGGATAAGCGTTCTCACGGCTTCGGGCTGAAAAGCATCCGCAAGATCTGCGAAAAATACCACGGGGATATCCAAATGTACTATAATGATGCTACTCTGACCTTCCACACGGTGATAACGCTCCGGGGATAGGTTCCCTTATTCCCACATTCCCGTCACGAAGCACATCAGTGCCGCCCAGGTATATAAGGGATAGAAAAGCGCCTGATCATCCACGCCGTCTTTTAGGATTTTCTGTGCTTCTTCTCTGGTCAACAATAAAAAGCCGTCAAAGCATTCCGTACCTACGGCACCTTCCTGGCTTACCTTCGGCATTTCTTCCCTGTTCAGCGTGATCTGCACCAGTGCATTGCTCTCGTCCGTCATGCCCGGGGTGCTGAATACCAGGGGATTCACCAGACGGATGCTGTCACTCTCTTCCAGTGCGATGCCGGTCTCTTCCCGCAATTCCCGGATGGCTGCATGGAATACGGGATTTTCCTGTGCTGCATCCTCCGGATCTAACAGTCCTGCCGGAACGCTTAACAGGAACTGTCCCGCCGGGTAACGATACTCACGGCTCAGGCAAAGTCTCGGTTCCTGATCCTTAACGTTCAGGATCACGACACAGCTCACCGCATCCGGCAGCATCTGTTTAAATTCTTCGTCATTCTTTACTGCCGCCAGATTCTCAACGCTTCTTCTGGTGGCATCAAAATAATGTTTTCCCGGCTCATATTGCAGATCAAATACCTTGATGAATCTGCTGTCATAGACGGTCTCTACCTGTTCTTTTTTTATGATCGGTCTGTTCTCCATTTTCATTTCCTCTTTCCCGTCTGCAGAGGACCTGTTCATAACGTCTCTCCGCCTTTTTCCAGTGGATCAGCTTATGCCACCCTTGCACATAATCCGGTCTGCGGTTCCGGTATTGTAAATAATAGGCATGTTCCCACACATCTATCAGCAATATCGGTGTATATAATCTCAGATCCGGCACATCCTGGTTCGCTGTGGTCAGGATCATAAGGGTACCGTCCTGATCACTTACAAGCCACGCCCATCCGGAACCGAATACTCCCGCGGCAGCCTGCGACATCTGCTCTTTCCATTGTCTCACCGATCCGAAATCACGGATCAGTGCCTCTTCCAATGTTCCGCAGGGTTCCTGCCCCACAGGGCTTCGCATGCTGTCAAAATACAGCTGATGGTTGTATACGCCGCCTCCGTTATTGTGAATGCTTTCCCGGACTTCCTCCTGCAAGGATGCAAGTTTATTATCCTCCGAAGTGAGCAGTTCCGTCAAGGTCATTTGCTGTAACTGAGGATAATCCGCAAGAATTGCATTCAGCTTGTCCACATAGGTCTGATAATGCTTATCATGGTGAAAATGCAGTGTCTCCTCATCCAGTACCGGAAGCAGGGCATCATATTCGTAGGGCAGGGGCTGTGCGACAAAAGGATAATGTTCTTCTAACATGAGACTCCAATCCGCCTGCGGGATACAGGCTTGCGATCATACAATATTTACCATACGCCTATTATATGCCGCACTTACGGATTTTATTTTCGGATTTACACTTTTGCAGTCAACGTTCTTCTCTTTTTGACATAAATCAAGCAGGAGAGAAAATTTATTAAATATTCCCTCCTGCTCAATTCCATTTTTTATATTTTTACAGCTGTGCAATATCCACCAGTGTCAGTTCCTTGCAATCGTTCATATGCTCCATGCTGGTCACGAGAGCATTGGCGGTGTCCATTGCGGTGATGCAGTAGATACCGGTCTCGATAGCGGTACGGCGGATCAGGAAACCGTCTCTGGTCTTGTCGCGGCCCTGGGTAGGGGTATCGATGACAAGGTCGATCTTGTGTCCCAGGATCAGATCCATCACGGTCGGGGATTCCTGAGAGATCTTGTTGACCTTTCTCGCCTTCACACCTGCTTCATTCAGAGCAGCTGCGGTACTTCTGGTAGCATAAATGGTGTATCCCAGCTTTTCGAAGCGTCTTCCGACTTCAATGGCTTCACCCTTATCCGCATCCTTCACGGTGATGATCATGTTCTTGTACTTGGGCAGTTCTACGCCTGCTCCCAGGAATGCCTTGTACAGAGCCTCATTGAAGGTCTTGGCGATACCCAGGCACTCACCGGTGGACTTCATCTCCGGTCCTAAGCTGATCTCGGCACCACGGATCTTCTCGAAGGAGAACACAGGCATCTTGATGGCAAAATACTCTGCCTCAGGCTGTAAGCCGGGCTCGTAGCCAAGCTCACGGATGGTCTTGCCGATGATCACTTCGGTAGCCAGATCCACGATAGGAATACCGGTTACCTTGCTGATATAAGGTACGGTACGGGAAGAGCGGGGGTTAACCTCAATGACATATACTTCCTCACCGATGGCAATGAACTGGATATTGATCAGTCCCTTGACATGCAGTGCCTTTGCCAGTCTTCTGGTGTACTCTGCGATCTTCTCTTTTACTACTTTATCAATGGTCGGAGCCGGGTATACGGAGATACTGTCTCCGGAGTGGATACCGGTCCTTTCGATATGCTCCATGATACCGGGGATCAGGATATCGGTACCGTCGCATACAGCATCAACCTCGATCTCCTTACCCTGTAAATACTTATCTACCAGGATCGGGTGATCCTGTGCGATACGGTTGATGATCTCCATGAACTCTTCGATCTCTTCATCGGAGATAGCGATCTGCATGCCCTGTCCGCCCAGTACATAGGAAGGACGCACCAGTACGGGATAGCCCAGTCTGTTGGCCACCGCCTTAGCTTCCTCTGCGGTGTATACGGTACCGCCGGCTGCACGGGGGATCTCGGTCTCTTCCAGAATCTTGTCGAACAGCTCTCTGTCCTCAGCGGCATCTACATCCTCCGCTTTAGTGCCCAAGATGGGCACGCCCATCTTCATCAGGCTCTCGGTCAGCTTGATAGCGGTCTGTCCGCCGAACTGTACCACAGCACCATCGGGATGCTCAATATTTACAATAGATTCCACATCTTCCGGAGTCAAAGGCTCGAAATACAGCTTGTCCGCAATATCGAAGTCGGTACTTACGGTCTCCGGGTTATTATTGATGATAATGGTCTCATAGCCTGCCTTGGAGAATGCCCAGGTAGCATGTACGGAACAATAGTCGAACTCGATACCCTGTCCGATACGGATAGGACCGGAACCCAGTACCAGGACTTTCTTGCGTCCGGTGGTCTCCTTGGCTTCGCACTCGCCGCCAAATACGGAGTAATAATAAGGCGTGGAAGCTGCGAACTCTGCGGCACAGGTGTCTACCATCTTGTAAACAGCCTTAATGCCGTTGTCATAACGCATCTTCTTGATCTCTTCCTCGGTCTTGCCGGTCAGTCTTGCGATGACGTTATCCGGGAACTCGATTCTCTTGGCTTCCTTCAACAGTTCCACTGTCAGAGGCTGTGTCTCCAGTGCATGCTCCATCTCGGTCAGAATGGCGATCTTGTCAATGAACCACAGGTCGATCTTTGTAATGTCGTGGATCTGTTCATAACTGATACCCTTACGGATTGCTTCAGCGATCACATAGATTCTCTGGTCATCCACGATCTTCAGACGCTCTAACAGTTCCTCCACAGACAAAGTGCTGAAATCATAGCTGCGCAGGCAGTCCACATGCTGCTCCAGGGAACGGATGGCCTTCATCAGTGCTCCCTCGAAGTTATTGCAGATACTCATAACCTCACCGGTTGCCTTCATCTGTGTGGTCAGAGTACGTTTTGCAGTGATAAATTTATCGAAAGGCAGTCTGGGGATCTTAACGACACAGTAATCCAGTGTCGGCTCGAAGCTGGCATAGGTCTTGTGGGTAATGGCATTTTTGATTTCATCCAGAGTAAAGCCCAGTGCGATCTTCGCTGCTACCTTTGCAATGGGGTAACCGGTCGCCTTACTTGCCAGTGCAGAAGAACGGCTGACACGGGGATTCACCTCGATAACACAATATTCAAAGCTGGTGGGATGCAGTGCAAACTGTACGTTACATCCACCGGTGATCTGCAGTTCGTTGATGATCTTCAGAGCGGAAGTACGTAACATCTGGTACTCCTTGTCGCTCAGGGTCTGGGAAGGCGCTACTACGATACTGTCTCCGGTATGCACGCCGACGGGATCGATGTTCTCCATGTTACATACGGTGATGCAGTTGCCTGCGCTGTCACGCATTACTTCGTACTCGATCTCTTTCCAGCCCGCGATACAACGCTCTACCAGTACCTGTCCTACACGGGACAGACGTAAACCGTTCTCCAGGATCTCTTCCAGTTCTACCTGATTGTGTGCGATACCGCCGCCGGAACCGCCCAGGGTATAAGCAGGACGCAGTACAACAGGATAGCCGATGGTGTTGGTGAATTCCACACCGTCTTCCACGTTCTCAACGACCTTGGATGCTGCACAGGGTTCGCCGATACGCTCCATCAGATCCTTGAACTCCTGACGGCCTTCCGCATTACGGATGGTAGCTGCGGTAGTACCTAACAGCTTTACATTGTGAGCTGCCAGGAAACCGGATTCCTCCAGCTCCATGCCGAGGTTCAGACCAGCCTGTCCTCCCAGGGTGGGGAGAATGCTGTCGGGCTTTTCCTTTTCAATGATCTGCTCCAGAACCTTTACGTTCAGGGGCTCAATATATACCTTATCTGCGATATCTTTATCGGTCATGATGGTCGCAGGATTGGAGTTCACCAGGATTACCTCTACTCCTTCTTCCTTCAGGGAACGGCAGGCCTGGGTACCTGCATAGTCGAATTCCGCTGCCTGTCCGATGACAATAGGACCGGAGCCGATTACCATTACTCGTTTTACATTAGGATTCTTGGGCATCTTAGTTCTCTCCTCTCATCATATGAATGAACCGGTCAAACAGGTAACCGGAGTCCTGGGGTCCCGGACATGCTTCCGGATGGAACTGTACGGTAAAAATATTCTTGCCGGTGTAGGACAGCCCCTCGTTGGTACCGTCGTTGACATTGATGAATGCGGGAACCGCTACGGACGGATCCAGCTTATCGGTATCTACCACATAGCCGTGGTTCTGAGAGGAAATATATACTCTTCCGGTCATCAGATCCTTTACCGGATGGTTGCCTCCTCTGTGTCCGTATTTCATTTTATGGGTATCTGCGCCGGTAGCCAGAGCCATCAGCTGATGTCCCAGACAGATTGCGAAAATAGGGATCTCGGTATCGTATAACTTTTTGATCTCGGCGATCACACCGGTACACTCCTTGGGGTCTCCCGGTCCGTTACTTAACATGATACCGTCAGGATTATCATCAATGATCTCCTGTGCGGGAGTTCCAGCGGGGTATACGGTCACCTCACAGCCTCTCTCTGCCAGGGATCTGGCGATATTTCTCTTGGCTCCCAGGTCTAACAGAGCTACCTTCAGTCCCTGTCCGGACAGTTCCGTTACCAGTGCGGGCTTGGGCTCTCTGACGCCCTTTTCATAAGCATCTTTATCAAAACGCGCTGCACCGGAGAGAGGTCCGTTCTGTGCCAGCTCCGTGGTGGGCGCTACCACATATTTTTCCCTGCAGGTCACCTTTTCCACGACCTTGCCTGTGGTATACTCTTTCAGCTTCGGAAGTACTTCGTTCAGGTCATAGGCTTCGTTGGTGGTGATCATGCCGTTCATGGTACCCTTCTCACGCAGGATCTTGGTCAGCGCACGGGTATCGATACCGGCGATACCGGGCACACCGTTCTCCTCTAAGTATTCCTGTATTGTGCAGTCACAGCGGAAGTTGCTGGGAATACGTGAAAGCTCTCTGACGATGAATCCATCCGGCCAGGGTCTCTCCGACTCGCAGTCATCCCTGCATATGCCATAGTTACCGATCAGGGGGTAAGTCATGCATACAGCCTGTCCTGCATAGGACGGATCCGTCAGGACCTCCAGATATCCGGCCATGGATGTGTTAAATACGATTTCACTGATGATCTCTTTGTCTGCACCGATGTGCGTTCCTTCGAACACCGTTCCATCTTCCAAAATCAAAAATGCCTTCATTCTTTCCTCACATTCTGCCGCTTTTTGCGACGTTTGTATTTCTCTCAGTCTCCTACAATACCTGCAAATTGCTCCGCTGGGTATCTGCATTGTCTACGATACCCACGAATTGCTCCGCTGCTTCGCAGCTCCCGCACTTCTGAAAACATTCGGATTCCGCGGATTTGCTTCCGCAAATCGCTGCATCCTCATGTTTTGGCGATTTAAATTGGCACCTGCCTCCCCGTGCAAGCACGGTCGGCCTCTGCCGTTTAAATCTGGTATCTGCATAATCGATTTATTATATCATAAAAAAAAATGCGTCGCAATAGACCCTGTCTGCGTAAAAACCTACAAAAAACAATTACGCAATCCCGATACTCCTTGGAGAATCTGACAAAGCTGTGTAAAAGCTTACATTTTCCATTGCTTTTTCCACCGGGTCTGATATAAAATAGATATGTATTTTCTATTTTTCAATTATCACAAAACGCTGTTTTCCTACAGCAGATTGGACAGGCATCTATGGATCGTATCGAAAATGCTCAAATGAACTCCCTGGGAACCCGCAAACTCTATTATGAAGATGTGCATCAGACGGATTTCACCGCTGTGGTGATGGAATGTGTTCCCGACAAGGAAGAGGGATATTACAGGATCGTTCTGGACGCTTCCGCTTTTTTCCCGGAAGAAGGTGGTCAGTCCGCCGACAAAGGCACCTTAAACGGTCAGGAAGTACTGGATGTCAGCATCAAGCAGGGCATCCTATATCATAAAGCAGCCTGTGAACTTCCCGCTGGCACCCGGGTCACCGGTCATGTGGACTGGAACCGCCGGTTTGATTTCATGCAGCAGCACTCCGGAGAGCATATGATCTCCGGCTTACTGCACTCCCATTTCGGACTGGAAAACGTAGGCTTCCATTTAAGCGACAGAGAAGTGACACTGGATATGAACGGAGAAGTCTCTCTGGAGCAGCTGCGTCTCATCGAGCAAGAGGCTAACACTTATGTCTGGAAAAATCTTCCGGTCAACATCAGCTGGCCCACCGCCGAAGAACTGGCGAGCTTAAATTACCGTAGCAAGCTGGCTCTCACGGAAAATGTACGTATCGTCGAGATCCCCGGCGTGGATCTGTGTGCCTGCTGTGCTCCGCATGTAGATACCACCGGACAGATCGGTCTCATCAAAGTTGTAAATGTGCAGAGCCACAGAGGCGGTGTCCGCATCAATATTCTCTGCGGAGACCGTGCTCTGGCGGATTATACCGAAAAACAGGATTCCATCTGGGCAATTTCTTCTCTGCTCTCAGCGAAACAGCCGGAAGTAGCAGGTGCTGTTGCTCGCGCAAAAGAGGATGCACGGCTGCAAAAAGAACGCGCCAATGCTTTACAGGCAGAACTTCTGAAGGTACAGATGAACGCACTCCCCTCCCCGGAAGAAGTACACCACGTGCTTCTCTTCGTCGGTGAACTGGATGCCATTGCCCTACGTAACGCTGTGAATACCCTGACCGGAAAATATTCCGGTTACTGTGGTATCTTTGCCGGAGACGATACAAACGGTTATCGATTTATTGTAGGCAGTGCTTCCTGTAACTGTCAGGAACTGGCAGACCGCATGCGCCGGGAGCTTTCCGCAAAAGGTGGCGGATCCGCTCCCATGATCCAGGGGAATGTTGCTGCCACGGCAGATATCCTACAGACAATGTGGGCGTCGCTGTAATGACCATCCTTTCTGCCTATATATGCATTTCGGCACATGAATTCCGTATTCAAAATTTCCACATGGAAAACCCCCGGCATGACCATCTGTCATACTCCGGGGGTCTGTTTGTATATTTTATATATTCTTCGTTTCGGAAAATCTGATTATTTCTCTTCTGTTGCTGCATTCTTCTTCAGTGCTACGCTGACTGCCTTCGCAACGCCACCACCTACTACACAGCTCATAGGCATCTCCAGTGCTCCGTTGATACCACAGAATGCTACGGCGAACATAAACAGATTCGCTCCGGTTGCATTCATGCTCTGCAGATACTCGGTATGACCGAAGCAGATCATCAGAGTAGACATGAAGAACAGGGTGTTCATAAATGCTCCCAACAGACCGGTCACGAAGTAAGTTACGGTCTTCGTCTTGTCAATCTTCCACAGTGCCTTGAAGATCACGCCGGACAGCCATCCCATCAGAGTTCTGGTGGGGATGCATACCAGGAAAGTGAAAAACGGATTCATTGCTACCAAAGCTGCTCCAAAAGTGTCTCCTGCAAAACACTGGTAAAAGCTGGTAAGTCCAAATACCAGTCCCAGTACGGCTCCGCCTGCGGGTCCTAAGATCATTGCACCGATGACTACGGGAATGGTCATCAGGGAGATTGCTAACGGTCCGATGCGCAGATACCCAAGCGGGGTAAACGCCAGAATCAGCATGATCGCGATGAGTACGGCCAATTGTACCATCTCAAGTGTCTTGTTTTTTTTCATATGAAATTTCCTTTCCGCGCTTTTTGCGCCTTTGCTACTATTCCTCCATCTGGCGTCCTTTGGACTGCCGGAGGATATAATTACAAGTCATTCAAGAAAATAACATAAATGTATACAAAACACAAGTACATTTTTTAATACAATCAACGTACGGTGCGATACCACTTCAACGCCGATGTATAGGCTTCATATACTGTATTCATATCAATATTCTTTAATAGCATCAGGCGGGATACCTCCGCCCAGTTGGCTGTCTCATAATGCAGCATAAAATCGTACACCGGTGCCAGTACGCCGATGCGGTAGATCAGTGCATTGCTGATCTCGCCAGCCACATGGACCACCTTCAAAGCCTCTGCCATGGGTTTCTCGAGGATCACATCCAGCACGGAGAACAATCCCATCAGGAACAATTCATCCTTCTGCGCCTTCAGGCCAAACGCTTCCGCCAGATTCTCGGCAAATTTCGCACGAAGCAGAGATAATCTGGTGACCTCATTCGGCTTATCCGCATACAAAGCATTGGCTACTGCCGTATTGATCCACTTTTTCAGTTCCCGCTGTCCCAGCATGGCAGCCGCATGACGGATAGACGTAATCTCCGAATTTACAGCCAGTGGCTGAACCATTTTCAGCAGATCGATCGTGAGTGCGGTATCACGGCTGATGATATCCGCCGCTGTCGTGAGTTCAAAATCCGGGCTGTTCACAATATTCAGCAGGTCAATATAGTTCCCCTTCAAGGGTGCCACATCTGTCTGTCCCTTCGTAATGGGAACACGATAGAACTTACCCTCATAGAAACGATATCCGCCGGTCTCCTTCAGTCTCTCGAAGTCCTCCATGGTATCAATATTACCGGCACATAGACTGATATTCGGGAATAATTTCCCGAAATAAATCTTGGCTTTGTCAATGGCTATTTTACGGTTATTCAGAAGAACATAATCCATCAACTTCAGGACTTCTCTGTAATTTTCAAAATCACTGACCGCAAGCTTGCGAATGGCAAGTTTATAGCCTTGCTGTTTCAATTCCTTCAGACGATTGACATACATTTCAATCGGCGGAATGGTATTATCGATCAAAAGTACGATTTTTTCATGAGGTGCATCGCACTGCTCCGTAATATCCGCAAAAATAGAAATATTGGTGATCGGTACAAAAATCTCTTTTCCCTGAGACAATGTATCGATTCCCATCTTTTGGATCAATTCCAATCCGGTGATCTGTGATGCCCCATCAAATTGTGCTGTCCCAAGCAGCAACGGATTCAACAGGTAATTTTCTCTCTGAGTAAAAAAGGAATAGGCACATACGGCCATATTTTCATCAAAAAGCGGTACTAATGTAAGCAGCATATTTTTACCTCCCAATTACTTATATTATACCGATTCCGACAGGACTTTACAAGTGGTACTATCAGCACAGAGATGTTGTAACTTGAGAGTTTACGAACCATGCAAAAATAGAACGGAATACCTCGGTGGGAGCTTGCTCACACAAGAGGTTA
>OOAA01001192.1_pt1 | contig 13912 bp, 12 predicted proteins | sample 1671671 | NCBI WGS metagenome assembly OOAA01 (sample SAMN06348180, study PRJEB24527) | human gut metagenome | biome: human gut; feature: ankylosing spondylitis patient; material: feces | host: Homo sapiens | place: China | collected 2015-10 | reverse complement strand
TTGCTCCAGAAATGGCGGTGATGGTACCTGTGAATTCTTTGTTGCTGATGGCGTCTACGGTGACAGATACCTTTTGCCCTATATGCAGGTTCTCCACTTGAGTCTCTTTGTAATTGGCAACGATCCACTTTTGGGTGTCAGGGAGTATGTAGGTAATAGTTTGTCCGGCTATAATGAACTGTCCTTCTTCCAATGCCCGGCGGCCTAATTTCCCGTCACAGGGAGCCACTACTACAGTGTAGGAAAGATTCAAACGTGCCATCTCTAAAGCGGCTGTCGCGCGTTGGATGGCAGCTTCTGTACTTTCACGACGGTGTGATACTTCATTTACTCCGGATAAAGCGGCTTTTTGTTGGCGTTTTGTCGCTTCCAACTTTTTGCGGGTGGCTTCATATTCCGTTTCTATCTGTTCGAGCTGAATTGGGGTGGCAGCCTTGCGTTCCACGAGGTTCTGATAACGCTGACGGTCCTTTTCCAATTTCGACAGGCGGATTTCGATTTCAGCGATGGAAGCGTCGTAGACAGCTGCGCTGTTCTGTGTTGTCTGCAAAGTGGCATCGACTACATTGGCACCGGCGATAGCATCTTTTAAAGCGGCTTCAGCTTCCATGACACGGATGCGGTATTCGCGGTCGTCGAGAATGAGCAGCGTGTCGCCCTTATGCACTTCCTGGTGCTCGGTGAAGCAGATTTTCTTGATGTAGCCCGAAGCACGCAGATTAACCGGTGAGATATACTGTTCGATTTGAGCGTCGTTGCTCACTTCCGTGCTTTTGTAGTCGAAGAAAAGCAGCGCCACTTCAATCAGTCCTGCCACGATGATGGCTACACCGCACAGACTGACCACGATTTGCCAGCGGCGCAGTTTCTTGAGTTTCCGGGTCTTTTCTTCGCGAGAGTTAGTTGTATTGCTGTTGTTTGCTGTATTGTTTGAAGTTTCCATTGTTTTCTGTTTTTATGTTGTTTCGGATGTTTGATTTATTTGCTTAATATGTCGAGTTTGCCTGTCAGTTTCAGGAGCGAAAGATTGGTCAGGCGATAGTTGTAGTGGGCGCTGATATAGTTGTTCTGCGCTTCGCTCATCCGCATTTCGTCCTGAAGCACTTCGGTCATCGAGGCGATGCCTTCCTTGTAGCGGTCGGTCGTGACAGTGTAGACATCTTCGGCAAGCAGGTAGTTGTCCTTCTGTTTCTTGAAGTTCCGCTGATTGTTGCGAAGGTCGTTGGTAGCGTTGGCATATTGGGTTTCCATATTCTTGCGGGTATTTTCCTGTGCCAGTTGCAAGTTCAGGATATCCACTTTTGCTTTCTGCTTTTTATACCGTTTGTCGAGTCCGTCGAATATCGGAATCCGCAACGAGATGCCCAACCCGTAGGAGTCGTACCACTTGGCCGACGGATGCGACTGGAACCAGTAGCGAGCCTTGTCGGTATAGGCACTGACTGAAAAGTTTCCCGTCAATGACAGGGAAGGAAGATAGCTGTCGCGAATCATGCGTTTCTGCTGTTCGGCCATTTCCAGTTGGGATTCGAGCAGGCGGAATTCATAAAGATTGTCGGAAAGTCCGGTAAGTTCCACCTCAAGAATACTTTCTGTGTCGACCGGTTCAAGGGCGATTTCCGCATCTGCCGGATAGTCGATGACGTATTTCAGCAAGTTGAGCTGCTGTGTGAGCATGGCACAAGCATTGTCGTACTGCACCTGCATGTTTTCCAGATTGATGCTCACCCGCTTTACGTCCACTTCCATCGCCATACCGTTGTCGTAGAAAGCTTCCGTGATGCCCTTCAGCTCTTCCAGACGGGCAATGTTGGCCTTAATCAGACTGATTTGCTCGGCGGAAGCCTGACCCAGATAATACATCTTACTGATTTCCATCGTCAGGTCCTCTTTTGCCTTTTCATAACCCAGGCGGCTGATTTCCTCCATCGTGCAGGCTATCGAAACAGACGTATAGACGGTCTGGTTGTAAAGCGGCATCTGCAACTGGAATCCGGCGTTGGCACCGTATTGCAGTGTCTTTGTCACGTTGTATGGATTACCGTAGGCAGAACCGTCGGTCACCGATACAGGCGGTTCAAAATTATCGTTGAAATTCGCAAAGGCGTTGATTTGCGGAATCAGTTTCGAGCGGTTCTCCGAAATGGTGAGCCGATTCTTCTCAATTTCATTTTTCTTGCTCTGCAGCGTGAGGTTGTTTTCTATCCCTATCTTGATGCAATCGCTCAGCGACAGAACCGTTTGTGCGTTTCCATTCATGAAAAGCAAACCTAAAAACGTAAATATAGACAGTTTCTTAATCATACTTGTTGTTTTTTATCCGTCACAAAATTAGATACTTATATCCAATACTGTCTATTCACATCCACTTCAACAATGTTCACATTTTCCTTTTCTTCTCAAAATACGCCATTTCACAGCCGGCAACACTCCCATTGCCCGTCTCAAAAGGCGGAAAAGAGCGACTGTTTTGGTTTTCTCGTTTTATTGCTTAACTTTGTAATTCTTGTGTTTGTAAAAAAGATTGTTTAATCAACTGCGGCAAGCGGGGTTGTTGCTCGATTTGTCGGATGCGGTTTTGCCGTGCCGGCCGTTTGCCACTATATAACAAGGAATATATATGCCCAAAATATCTGTTCGCGGAAATGAAATGCCGGCTTCGCCAATCCGCAAACTGGCACCGCTTTCCGATGCCGCCAAAGCCCGTGGCATCAAGGTGTACCACCTCAACATCGGACAGCCCGACCTGCCTACACCTCAGGCAGCCATCGACGCTATCCGCAATATCGACCGCCGGGTGCTGGAATACAGCCCAAGCGCGGGTTTCCGAAGCTATCGCGAAAAGCTGACCCGCTACTACGAAAAGTTTAATATCCATCTGACCGCCGACGACATCATCATTACGTCGGGCGGCTCCGAAGCCGTGCTGTTTGCCTTTATGTCGTGTCTGAATCCCGGCGATGAAATCATCGTGCCGGAACCGGCCTATGCCAACTATATGGCATTTGCCATTTCGGCCGGAGCCGTTATCCGCACGGTGACGACCACCATCGAGGAAGGCTTCTCGCTGCCGAAAGTGGAGAAGTTTGAGGAACTCATCAACGAGCGCACAAAAGCCATCCTCATCTGCAACCCCAACAATCCGACAGGCTATCTGTATACACGCCGCGAAATGAACCAGATTCGCGACCTGGTGAAGAAATACGACCTCTTCCTCTTTTCCGACGAGGTGTACCGCGAATTTATCTATACGGGTTCACCCTATATCTCCGCCTGCCACCTGGAAGGTATCGAGAACAATGTGGTGCTGATTGATTCCGTGTCGAAACGCTACTCCGAATGCGGCATCCGCGTCGGGGCACTGATTACGAAAAACGAGGAAGTGCGCAAGGCCGTGATGAAATTCTGCCAGGCACGCCTCAGTCCGCCACTTATCGGACAGATTGCCGCCGAAGCGTCGCTCGACGTGGACGACAATTATTTGCGCGACAACTACGACGAATACGTGGAACGACGCAAATGTCTCATCGACGGGCTGAACCGCATACCGGGCGTCTATTCGCCGATTCCGATGGGTGCGTTCTACACGGTGGCACGCCTGCCGGTGGACGATGTCGACAAGTTCTGCGCATGGTGCCTGAGTGAATTTGAATACGAAGGCGAAACCGTGTTCATGGCTCCGGCTTCGGGCTTCTACACCACACCCGGACTTGGCCGCGACGAAGTGCGCATTGCCTATGTGCTGAAAAAAGAGGACCTTGTGCGCGCACTGTTCGTACTGGAAAAGGCATTGGAAGCCTACCCCGGTCGCATTAGATAAAGAAAATATATACAACGACTTAACAGAGAACCCGGAAGCCTTTTTATCCATCTTTCCGGGTTCTCTTTTTATATGAACAGCAACCAGTCATCAAATCGTGCTATTCTTTATAACTTTTCCGATGGGCCACTATGGATTTCATATTATTCAAGGCCCAGTCTGTCAATGAATGTATAATCGGGACAAGCGTCTTTCCGGTTTCTGTCAGTTCATACTCCACCCGAACAGGTACTTCAGGGAAAACCGTGCGTTTCACCAGACCATCAGCCGCCAGCACTTGCAACGTACTTGAAAGCATTTTTGTTGATATGTCCGGTATCAGTTTCTGCAACTGATTAAATCTTACAACTTTATTTTCATCCAAGACAAGAATTACCAACAATGCCCATTTATTGCCGAAACGAGCTACAACATTTCGGATCGGACAAATCTCGACTATCGAAAATTTTTCTCCTTTTTTCACCATCCCAATTAATTATTATTCAACAAAAGTAACCTAAAGGTAAGTTACACACAAAAATGTAACTCATTGCATATTAACATCATGCGACTTATCTTTGCATCGCTTCCGGAAAGCTGCCTTTAATGATAAAGGTACTCTCTTTTTATCAGCTACACAACAAAAAAACATTCATATTTATGAAAAAATTAGAATCAATTGCATCTGCCGAAAATTTTCAGGCAGTCAGTGTCGGAAAATTTGACGAATTAAACGAGTATCTGCTTGAAATCTCTCCCGAAATGAAAATACCGGGAAAAGTGTTTGTCGGTTCTGCTCTCGGTACAACCGGAAGCGAATTGTCGTTCCAGATGTTTCAGCCCGGCACGGAAACGGGATTTCTGCATACGCATAAAAATCATGAGGAACTCTACCTGTTTTTGAGCGGCAAAGGCGAGTTTCAGGTTGACGGACAAATATTCCCCGTAGCGGAGGGCAGCATCGTGCGCGTTTCTCCTTCAGGAAAAAGATCGGTCCGCAACAATGGCGACAAGCCGCTCGTGATGCTCTGCATTCAATACAGAAGCAAGACATTCGACCATACTGATGCCGCCGATGCAGAGCTGCTGCAAGAACCGGTGAAATGGTAACAAGCCCGAATGTTCCTGCATATGTCGAACTCTTGTTATTCTGACAAAAAATTCATAGCTTTGTTTTCAAAGAAAAACAAATTGAAATTCTATGAACAGAATATGTGAATTGTTTGGCATCCGCTACCCGATTATTTCCGGGGGTATGGTGTGGTGCAGCGGCTGGCGACTGGCTGCCGCAGTGAGCAATGCAGGAGGATTGGGCCTGCTCGGAGCGGGTGCGCTGGGCATCATTGGTGCGGGCGGCATGAATGCCGATACCCTGCGCCAGAACATCCGCCGCTGCAAAGAGCTGACCGACAAGCCTTTTGGCGTGAATGTGCCGCTGCTCTACCCGGAAATGGATACCATTGTACAGATTATTATCGAAGAAAAAGTGCCGGTAGTGTTCACCTCGGCAGGCAATCCGAAAACATGGACTGCCAAGCTGAAGGAAAACGGCATCAAGGTTGCGCACGTTGTCAGCAGTTCAAAATTCGCACGCAAATGTGAGGAAGCCGGAGTCGATGCCGTCGTAGCAGAGGGCTTTGAAGCGGGCGGACACAACGGACGCGAAGAAACGACCACAATGTGCCTTATCCCGGCCGTACACCGTGCCACTACCCTGCCGCTGATTGCCGCCGGAGGTATCGGTACGGGCGAATCGATAGCCGCTGCCATGTCGCTGGGTGCGGAAGGAGTGCAGATTGGCACACGCTTTGCCCTTTCGGCTGAAAGCTCGGCACACGAAAACTTCAAGTCGCTCTGCCTGAACCTGGAAGAGGGCGACACTCGCCTGCTGCTAAAACAGCTGGCACCGACACGACTGGTGAAAGGCGCATTCCTCAACGCCGTACAGGAAGCAGAACTCCGCGGAGCAAGCGTCGACGAACTGAAAGCACTTCTCGGCAAGGGCCGCGCGAAAAAAGGCATATTCGAAGGTAATCTGGAAGAAGGTGAACTCGAAATCGGACAGATTGCATCGATGTTCCGCAAGGAAGAGCCGGTGGCCGATATCATGAACGACCTCGTGGAAGGCTATCGCCGGGCTGCATCCCGCCTACCGCAGGAACTGTAATAAAAATTTCAAACCCGATACATTATCCGAAGCCGACACTTTTTCCCGTCGGTTTCGGATAATTTTGCTTAGGAAGAATGGCTTTGTTTTTTCGAGGCAACATTGTAACTTTGCAGAAAAAGCTGGAGAATGGTTCAAAACAAAAGACATAAACCGCAAGGCGGACGACGGAGAACGGCGAAGAAAAAGAAGGGCGATTGGCTGTTTGTCAAACTGTTAGGCACAGTCGTCATCATCTTTGCCGTGGCGTTCGGCATTTTCCGTGCCCTGGGCGCATGGAACGCGAAGGACATCTCGATGCCCGAACTGTTCACGACCCAGGAGGAACAGACACTGCCGGCCGACTTCGACGGCAACGGCCTGCTCGACGTTAAGGCTCCGGAATCGATTGACGAACAGTTTGTCATCTACAAGGGCTTCAACGTATCGTTCAACACCAAGCACCGCATACCCAATTACGTTGTCTACGAACTGACCAACACCGAAGTGGAAGGCGAGGAAGCACGCGCCAAATCGTTCCGGCGCGACGAGAATGTGGACAACTGCCCCGAACCGTACGACTATACCCGCTCGGGATACGACCGCGGACATATGGCTCCGGCTGCCGACATGAAATGGGACAATGAAGCCATGCGCGAATCGTTCTATATGACCAACATCTGTCCGCAAAAGCATGCGCTGAACGGCGGAGGATGGAAGCGGTTGGAAGAGAAACTGCGCGACTGGGCGATGCGCGACGGTGCGCTCGTCATCGTCACGGGTCCTGTGATGGGAGATTCGATGCCGACTATAGGCGAAGGAGTGGCCGTGCCGCCGGGTTTCTTCAAAGTGGTGCTGGCACCGAATGCGAAGCCTATGCGTGCCATCGGTTTCCTGTATAAGAACGAAGGCGGACAAAAGGTGGTGGAACGCCAGGCCGTCAGCGTGGACAGCGTGGAAACAGTCACGGGATTTGACTTCTTCTACAACCTGCCCGACGATGTGGAAAATGAAATAGAAAAATCAAGCAACTATCAATTATGGAACAACTGAACATCAAACATAGCGACGACACCATCTGTGCCATCTCCACTCCGGCTGGCGTGGGCGGAATTGCCGTAATCCGTGTAAGCGGCGAACAGGCCGTTGAAATGGTCATGAAATCATGGAAAGGTGCCGATCTGACGAAAGTAGCAAGCCACACGCTGCACCTGGGACGCATCGTTGATGCAAACGGCGAAATCCTCGACGAAGTGGTAGCGGCGATTTTCCGCGGCCCGAACTCGTTTACGGGCGAGGACGTTGTGGAACTTTCCTGCCATGGTTCGCTATGGATTCAGCAGCAGCTCGTTGCCCTGCTCATCGACAACGGCTGCCGTGCGGCAGAAGGCGGAGAGTTTACGCGACGCGCCTTCATGAACGGACGTATGGACCTGTCGCAGGCGGAAGCCGTGGCCGATGTCATTGCCAGCAGTTCACGTGCCTCCCACCGCATTGCCGTGAGCCAGATGCGCGGTGGATTCAGCCGTATGCTCGCATCGCTGCGCGAACAGTTGCTTGAATTTGTTTCCCTTATGGAACTGGAACTCGACTTCAGCGAGGAAGACGTGGAATTTGCCGACCGTACGCGCCTTATCGAGCTGGCGGAACATATCGAAGCCGTCATCGGCAGCCTTGCCGAATCGTTCGCCGTCGGAAACGCCATCAAGAACGGTTTTCCCGTAGCCATCGTGGGCGAAACCAACGCCGGGAAATCAACCCTGCTCAACCGCCTGCTCCACGACGACAAGGCATTGGTGAGCGACATCCGCGGCACAACACGCGACGTGATTGAGGACACCATCAACCTCGGCGGACTCACCTTCCGCTTCATCGACACGGCAGGCATACGCGAAACTACGGACACCATCGAATCGATGGGCATCGAACGCACGTTCAAGAAGCTCGACGAGGCAACCATCGTGCTCTGGATGATTGACGGAACACAGCCGGCGGACAACATACGCACACTCGCACCTGAAATTGTGGAACGCACCGATGGCAAGCATCTCATTGCCGTACTGAACAAAATAGACTGTCTCACAGATAGCCAGCGTGCCGACCTTCATCAGGTAATCGCAGAAGTGGCCCCGCAGGCCGACATTGCCGAAATATCGGCAAAACAGGACATTGCCGTCAACGAACTCGAGCAACGCCTCATCGCTGCCGCCAACCTGCCTGAAAACGACCCGAACGCTGTAGTCGTCACCAACGCACGCCACTACGACGCCCTCTGTAAAGCCCGCGAAGCCATCGTCCGTTCCCTCGACGGCCTCCGCAGCGGCCTCTCAGGCGACTTCGTCTCGCAGGACATCCGCGAATGCATGCACTACCTCGGAGAAATCACCGGAGAAATCACCACCCACGAACTCCTCGGATCCATCTTCTCCCGCTTCTGCATTGGCAAGTAAATATCTGATTATCAAATAGTTAAATTGATTATAATCGATTAATATGGCGCTCTTTACGGGCGCCTTTTTTGTTGCTCAAGTATCGTTGATAATCGTTGCTAAGCCTTTTTACGCCATTTTTTGTACCTCCTGTGTACCTCACCACGAAATCTGAGGATTTTCGTTGACAAGGTCGTGGAGAACTTTTACGCCATTTTACGGGATTTTACGGAGTTATACAAAAATATTGGAGAAATAAGGAGAAATAACATGAGTAGCAACATTGAAATCAGACGAACCTGTGCGTGGTGCAAGCAAGAATTCATTGCGCATAAAACAACTACAACCTGTTGTTCGCACAGATGTGCAAACCTTCTGTATAAACAGAAGAAACGTGAGGCTTCTATTAAGGCTAACAACCAAATTGTCGAAAAAGTCATCAAGGAGAGGCCGATTGCAAAAATCAGAGATAAGCCTATTCTTACGATCACAGAAGCTGCCACATACATTGGAGTAACCCGACCTACTCTTTACAGCTATCTGAAAAGAGGTGAACTAAAAGCCTCCCGACTTGGATATAAATTTCTATTAAAAAAGGAGGATATTGATAACTTATTTGCAAAGTAACTGAGGATTCCCTAACTGTACAATGTGTACTTTATCGGATACTTACATACAATTTGAACATATTGCAGTATTTTATTCCCAACCATATATTTTTTCCTGTGCAACATAAATTCCCTGCAAAATCATCCGTCATACAATAAATCTCTGTAACTTTAGCCGCTGATAACATAGCAGTAAACGTTTAAATATTACAATCCAGCACTATAAACTTAACATTTTATTGCTATCTTATTTATTCTCAATGAAAAGCTTATACTCTAACACCATATTATGTTAGAGTATAAAACACAAGAGAAACGATATTCTTTCGGGCCTAACCCCGTTTTTATATCGAACTCGGTTATTAAAGTAACCATAGATTGCGCATATGCTTGCACAGCTATGAGTCAAACTTAACAATTGAAGTCTGTTAAACTAAAAGCAAAAAATGAAAGGTTCGGTAAATATCAGTGACTATTTCTACGGCGCAAAGACACAGTTCATTATACCCCTCTACCAGCGTAAGTATGCATGGCAGAAAAAGCATTGTGTACGTTTATTTGAAGATCTGATAAAAATTCATAAAGAAGGATTGCAAAGCCATTTTTTCGGAAGTATTGTTGCAACAAAAGCCAGCGAGGTTGAAGACGATTTGCTGATTATCGATGGTCAGCAGCGTATCACAACTTTATCGCTCCTGATTCTGGCCGCTTTCAATGCAGTTGCCAATGGCGATATGCAACCTGGCAATGAAGATATTGAGGAAGTAAGGAAAAACTATCTCTATGCCATAAGAAAAAGAATTGACAGACAGATAAAACTGCGCCCGATTGAAGGAGATATCGAAGCATATGATGCACTGTTTACCAACAATTCAGATGATTTCATCAAGAATACAGGCATTACTGCAAACTACGAACTTTTTTACCAATTAATTCAGATAAGCAACCTCACTTTTGAGGAGCTTATTAAAGCCATCGAGAAACTGGAAGTGATTGATATTCGTTTGGAAGCGAAAGATAATCCACAGTTGATTTTTGAATCTCTAAACTCGTGCGGCAAAGACCTTGAAGAGGCAGATAAGGTACGCAACTATCTGCTCATGTCACTTTCTTCCAAGAAGCAGGAAGACTACTACCATGCCTACTGGAGCAAAATAGAAAAACTGACAGATGGAGAGCCGACAATGTTTATCCGTGATTATCTGACACTAAAGAAAGGCACGATCAGCAATATTGAGGACTTATATTTTGACTTCAAATCATACGATATGAAGTCTCACATCGACCGTCAAGTCCTCCTTGAAGATATGTTGAAGTTTGCCAAATACTATCGGCAGATACTCAAAGGCGAAACCAGCCATGCCCGTCTCAACCGCAAGCTGAAACAGATTGCGACCATAGAATCTCTTGTACACCTGCCCTACCTGTTATCGTTCTTTGACTATGCGTCAACGAATAACCTGAACGAAACCGAACGGTATGAAGTATTGGACACAATCGAAAACTACTGGGCCCGCCGGATTATCTGCAACTACCCTGCAAATGCGCTTCAAAAGATGTTTGCTACTCTCCATAATGATATTTTGAAGATATACAAACGCCATAAGGAAAGAGATGCCGAGTTACTTCTACCGTACTCTCAGATTCTCAAATTCATTTTGCTCAGGAAACAAGGAACCGTATCATTTCCAAACGACAACGATGTCAAATCAGCCTTTCCAACCAGACAGATTTATCGTATTCCAAGCAACTATAAGTTCTTCCTGTTCGAACGTATGGAAAATGAAAACAGTCCGGAGGCAAATGATACAATCGTAAAAAAAATGAAGGACGGCATATTCACCATAGAACACATCATGCCTCAGACACTAACACCTCAGTGGAAAGAAGAACTGGGAGAAAACTGGCAGCAGATATATGACACCTATCTCCACACTTTTGCCAACCTAACCCTTACCGGATTCAATACGTCATACAGCAACCACTCGTTTCAAGAGAAAAAGGACGGATACACAGACCGTAAAGGAAACAAGATTAACGGTTTTAAAGACTCGGCTTTCTGTTTGTCAAACTATCTAAAACAATGTTCTAAATGGACTATTGACGAGATTAAAGAGAGACAACAGATCCTTCTTGAAAACTTCCTCCGGCTATGGCCGATGATAAAGACGGAATATGTTCCACTGGAAAAGGAATATGAGTTGGTTTCATTTGATGACGACGAATATGAACTGAGTTGGCGGCAAATCATCGGTTATCGCTACAGAAACGAACGGCATGCAGTCTCAAACTGGGTGGAAATGCTGGTACAAGTCTGCAAACTCATATACAATGAAAGTCCTTCTACAATGACCTATGTAGCCGGTAAGAATTACTGGATACATGCTTCCGAGGCCAAAGGAAGAAGCAAAGTGGCAGAACATTGTTACGTTCATACTTCCTGCAGTACAAACACCAAACGCAATATCTTGAACTACTTATTTAAAGAATGCGAGATACCGGCAAGCATTCTTGAATTTGAGCTGGTTCCACTGGCAGATAAGGTTATGGACTCCAATGAAGAGTAATTCTTTCTCATTGTTTGATTTTAATCCCGATTCACGAAAACACATCAAAAACAATAACAAAAAAGAAACAGCCACATGCCCATCATCGAAATATCATCCCTATCCCACCCCGGAGTGGAAATTTTCAGCACGCTTACCGAAGCTCAGTTACGTAATCGTATCGAACCTACCAAAGGCATCTTCATTGCGGAAAGTCCCAAAGTCATTTCCGTTGCCATTGATGCAGGATATAAACCGCTGGCACTCCTATGCGAACAGAAACACATTACGGGTGATGCCGCAACTATCATCGGGCGCAGCGGAGACATTCCGGTCTATACAGGAACAAGGGAGTTGCTTGCCACGCTTACCGGATATACCCTGACCCGCGGCGTCCTTTGCGCCATGCGTCGTCCCACGCCACTCAGCATTGAGGAAGTATGCCGGGAAGCCCGGCGTATCGTAGTGATAGACGGCGTGGTCGATACAACCAACATAGGAGCAATCTTCCGTTCGGCTGCCGCTCTCGGCATAGATGCCGTGCTGCTCACCCCTACCTCTTGCGACCCGCTCAACCGGCGTGCGGTCAGGGTATCCATGGGGTCGGTATTCCTCGTACCATGGACATGGCTGGACGCTCCTATCGGCAAACTGAACGACTTAGGTTTCCGCACGGCAGCCATGGCGCTTACCGACAACTCCATACCTATCGACAACCCTGCCTTGGCCGCCGAACCTAAGCTGGCTATCATAATGGGTACCGAAGGAGACGGACTATCACGCGAAACCATTGCCGGGAGCGACTACGTAGTCCGCATCCCCATGTCGCACGGTGTCGACTCGCTCAACGTAGCTGCCGCTGCTGCCGTAGCTTTCTGGCAACTTCGTGCACCAGCTGCCGGAAAATAAAACAGAAGAATAAAGCCTGAAGCTTGTTTTTATTTTCCCGCTATCGCCACTTTAATCACCCCGTCCAGCCTATTTTCGAATACGCGGTATGCTTCTTCGATTTTTGTCAGGGGAAAACGGTGCGTGATAAGCGGCGTGGTATCAATCTTTCCCGCCTCTATCAAACGGAGAATCTCGGCACAATCGCATCCGTCCACTCCACCGGTCTTGAAAGTCAGATTCTTACCATACATATCGGGCAAAGGAAGTATTTGAGGCTTATCATAAAGCGCCACAACCGCAACCACCGCATTGGGACGGGCACATTCCCACGCCAGGCGGAAAGTGTCTTCGGCTCCTGCCACTTCCAGCACGACATCAGCGCCTCCGTGAGCGCTGTTACGAAGAACAAATTCCTTACAGTCTTCCGGCTCCGTCACCAATACATCAGGATAATGTTCACGGATAAACCGAATTCTTTCAGAGGACTTTTCACAAACAATGATACGCTTCGGTTTCTTCAGCATTACGCAAAGCAAGGTACATATCCCCGTAGGGCCGGCTCCTATGACAAGAACCGTATCATCCTCGGAAATCTCCGAAATGCGTGCCGCCCAAAATCCCGTAGCCAGCACATCACCTACAAAAAGCGCCTGTTCATCGCTCACCGAATCGGGAATGCGGTTCAATCCCCGGTCGGCATAAGGAACCCTGACATACTCCGCCTGACCGCCGTCGATACGGCAACCCAATGCCCATCCGCCGTTCACATCCGTACAGTTATTCACATATCCATGCCGGCAAAAAAAGCACTCGCCACAGAAAGTCTCAACATTTACAGTAACCCTGTCGCCCGGTCTGACCGAAGTAACACGACTCCCAACCTGTTCAACGACACCCACCATCTCATGCCCCACGGTTATTCCCGGCACGGCACGCGGCACACTGCCATGCTTGATGTGCAAATCACTGGTGCAAATGCTGCCAAGCGTTATACGGACAATGGCATCACGCTCATCTTTCAGTTTGGGTTTCGGTTTGTCCAACAATTCAAACCGCCCCCGTTCAACATATGTATATGCAAGCATACTCTCCTCCTTTCGTTATCATTTTCCCGCGAATATAATCATTACATTCATGATAAAAGAACGATAACGGAAAATATTCGCCACTTCCTCACACCCGTAAGAATAAGAATGGCTACATTTGCAGACAGATATATAACTCCTCATATAAACCGTAACCCATGATGAAAGAAAAAGAACTTGCATTCTCTGATATTCCCAGAAACTTCCTATGGTGCATCAACCGGCAATGCCCTAAAGCCGCAACCTGTCTCAGGCAACTGGCCGAAAGACTTTCACCGGTAACACTCGTATCCTGTGAAACCATCAATCCCAACCATTTAACCGGACCTGCCGACGGATGTCCCTATTTCCGTTCCAACAAGCAGGTGAGATATGCCAGAGGCTTCCTCGGAATCCTAGAAAACCTCA
>OOAA01001186.1_pt1 | contig 13983 bp, 10 predicted proteins | sample 1671671 | NCBI WGS metagenome assembly OOAA01 (sample SAMN06348180, study PRJEB24527) | human gut metagenome | biome: human gut; feature: ankylosing spondylitis patient; material: feces | host: Homo sapiens | place: China | collected 2015-10 | reverse complement strand
GAACCCCAAGTTGGCAATGCCGACGCGGGGACGCGTCGCCCCCAGGTTAGGACGCGTCGCCCCAATTAGGGAGACAATTTGCAGTTTTGTTATACCATAAGCCCTGACATGTTATATAACATACGCGTTGAAAAGATAAGATTGCGTAGGACTGCGTATATTTGCATCTTGAACTAATAAATTTTACCTATTTTTTGTATATGAAAAAGACATTACTTACGCTTTGCGGACTATTATTGTTCGTAGCCAATGCTATGGCCGATTTACCCTTCCGTCTATACCGCTATGATGGATTTAAAACACATAAGATTGACAATCAAAGCATTGTCTTTTTAGGCAATAGTATCACCAATATGCATGAATGGTGGGAGGCTTTTGGCAATCCACACATTGTCAATCGTGGCGTAAATGGTGCAGAATCTCCCATTATGTTACAACATCTGGAGGCAGTCTTGGTAGGACATCCCGACAAGATATTCTTCATGATGGGGACAAATGATTTAGGCACCGCAGGTATGAACGATCCCGCCTTTGTGGCTAATAGTGTGCGCACAGCCCTAAAACGTTGTCAAAAAGAAAGTCCCACTACGAAAGTGTACTTTCAGAGCATCTTACCTTGCCGTGCTTCAGGGATTAAGAATGTGGCTCATGTGCCCATAGCCAATGATAGTATCCAAAAGCTCTGTAAGGAGTATGGAGCTACCTACATTGATCTTTATGACGATCTTACCGGCATACCTACTGACGGGGAATTATCATACGACGGCACCCACTTAACCATGAAAGGCTATCGTACTTGGTGTAAAAAAATAGCAGAATACGTAGGCAGCAGTTGCGTTTATCCTGACGATGCTCCTGTGAATAATGGTGGAAATGGAGGCATTGCTGGTATGCGTACTACCTATTTCAGTGCCTTGCCTATTAAGTCGAATGACATTGTAATCTTGGGCGACGACGGCAACGACTGGCATGAATTATTAAATTCAGACCATGTAAAGCAGCGTGGCGGAAGTTGGGGATACCAGAACAACGACATTGCCACCATGCAGAAGATGTTGCCTTGCATCTTTAAGGGACGAAAAGACAACGAAGAACCCAAGATGGTGTGTCTAATAATGGGCTATCCTGAAGTAAATGGCACAACTGCTTTAAGCACAGTTGTTGACAATTACGAAGCATTCGTCAAACAAGTACGTCAAAATGCTCCTCACGCAGCTATAAAAATTATGGCTGTTATACCTTCTCCAACAGCGGCTACCAATACAAGTCGTACCCTTGCCTTTAACGATTGTTTGAAGAAGATGGCCGAAAAACTTGACAACGTTGAATATTATGAAGAATCCTACACGCTTTTGGCAGAAAACAATGCATTGAAGCGCAGCTACAATGTAAGCAATAAATTGAGTGGCTTGGGTTATGCTAAGCTTTCACAAGCGGTAGCCAATGCGATTGGCACAGACCAAGGAGTAACCCCAACAACTGATGAAGAGGCAGCGAGCCGTATCGCTACTTTTAATGCACGCAATACGTTGGTAACGGCCCTGTCTAATGTGCAAGCTACGGTTCAAAAGATTTCGGTAGGAACAGGAGTAGGGCAGTATAAGGCAACAGACGTTAAGACACTAAAGGACGCAATAGATAATAACGAATCCTCTTGTTATGCCCTATTAGCAAGCAAAGAGACTACCAATGCCGAACTGACCGAAAAGGGCAATACCTATGCTTCGGCCACGGCTCCATTGATTAACGCCTTATTGCCAAAGATTATCTTACCCACACTCTCTACTGAAGGAAACGAACATTGGTACCAACTCTATACGCCCTATCGCAGCTCACGTTACATGACTTCACAGGGCGCAGGAGAGCAATTAACGGGTGGTGACAATACAAAGTATGCTAAAACCATGTGGAAGTTTGTGGCTCGCACCGATGGGGCATGGGACATTGTCAATCGTGCAGACGGTTCCTACGTCAATCCTGCAGCTGCATACGATACAGCCATTTCCACCTCAGCCGCTTCGCCTGCGTCAGGCTGGACGCTGAGTTATGCTAATACAGCAGGCGTATTTATTATTTCAAGTGGCAAGGTAGAACTCAACCAAACCAATAAAACAGGTTTACCACTTTATAATTGGAGCAATGGAGGAACGGGAGTTGATCGTGACGATGTGGGATGTCAATTTGCTATAGTTGATGCACCTCAGCCTATCGACGAACCTCAGCCCGTTGAACCCTTTTTGAAAGGTGATGAGATAATTTCAATGGAAACGGGTACGATGGACGGTGGTACGCTGAATGGTATTCGTTATGGAAAGGTGTGGACCAGTACACGTACCGCACCACAAATCACCCTTTCGAGTTCGGCCAATAATATATGGATAGACGGAACGGACAATAAGACATTGATACTTTTCGTTGGTTCGGGTGGCGCTTCTACTACACATACCTTAGCCGTAACAGCAGGTTACGAAATTACGGGTGTTCGCTTCTTGATGAGCAATCGTTCGGGACAGAAAACGAATGTAACAGCTAAAGTGGGTAACACGACCCAAGAAAGTTCAGCTTCATCACATATCTTTGAGTCAACAGGCTTAAAAGCACAATCTGTGAATATTGTCCTTTCGGGTGCAGGGAGTACAGGCATTGTTTGTAAAGACTTTGTCGTAAGTATTCAGAAGCAGGGGTACATAGAGACAGGCCTCAAAACGCTTCAGCCTACTGAAAGCAATCAGTCTCCCATTATTTATGACCTCAGTGGCCGCCGTGTCAGCAAAGCCGTTAAGGGCATATACATTATTAATGGCAAAAAGGTTGTTTTGTAAACTAACTTAGGGGCGATGGGGCCTCACCTGGGGGCGACGCGTCCTCACTTAGGGGTAACGCGTCCTCACCTGGGGGCGACGCGTCCCCGCGTCGGTATTTGTTAGTCAAGGCTCGATGCCTTGGCTAACAAATACATGAAGTGTTGATATTCATGTATTGCCAAATTGGGGCATCGAACCCCAATTTGACAATGCCGACGCGGGGACGCGTCGCCCCCAGGTGAGGACGCGTCGCCCCTTACGTATATTTTCCCTTGGCTATTTTTATGTTTCATGTTTCATTTTTATATTTCAACGCGTTGATTATCAATTACTTAGAAACATGAAACATAGTACTTGTATGTTTCATATTATGTTTCAATGTTTCATTTCAAAAACACTGTGGGAGCGATCCAAAAACACTGTCGGAGCGATTTAAAAACACTGAGGGAGCGATCGATCGCTCCCTCAGTGTTTTTAAAAATGAAACATGAAACATAAAATGAAACATACGAGTACTATGTTTCATATTCCTAAGTATTTGATAATCAATTATATATGACATAAAAATGAAACATGAAAGATAAAATAGGGAAGTTGAATACGTGTAAGATATAATACAATAAGAAGCATTTCATCTGCCAAAAAACTGTAAAAAGTAAAAGTTTTACTTTTTTGTTTTGCCTTTCACTATTCTTACACTACCTTTGCATAAGGTAGGCTTCGGCTCAGCAATAGAAAAAAGCTTTTGGGCTTTTTTCCTATTGCGTTCGCCTTGCACTACCTTTGCAAAAGGTAGGCTTCGGCTCGCAATAGAAAAAGCCAAAAAACTTATTTCGATTGCATTCGCCTCATGTTAAAGGTTAACGTTTGGCACGAAACTTGCTTTAACAAAATACAGAATAAAACAAAATACAATCAGCAAAATAATTAAATGGAAGAAACACAAAAACTGGTAAATACAATTATTGACGGCATTCAAGAGAAGAAAGGTCGTGGAATTGTGACCGTTGATTTGCGTAACATTATTACAGCTCCAAGTTCCTACTTCGTAATCTGTACGGGTGGCTCACCACAACAGGTCGATGCGATTACCGACTCAGTAGAAGAGTTTGCGCGTAAACAAGCTGGTGAAAAACCTGCTGCAATAGCAGGACGCGAGAATGGTGAATGGGTAGCTATGGATTATGGTACCGTAATGGTTCATATCTTTTTGCCTGAAGCACGCGAACATTATGATTTAGAAAATCTTTGGGACGACGCTGAACTTACTCAAATAGCTGATATTGATTAATTTATGGCAAATATACCGAACACACCCCCTAAAATGCCTATGAGGCAAGGTGGTAAACCACCACGTAAGGGGTTTAATCTTACTTGGTTCTATGCCCTGCTTATCGCTGGTCTCTGTTTTATGTTGTGGACAAATCGGGGGAACGATAACGCATCGGGCATAACGAAGGAAGTAGACTATACGACACTTCGCTCGTATGTAGCCCGTGGCTATGCACGCGAGGTGGTGGTCAATAAGACCGATGGCAATGTACGCTTTGTGGTTCGCCCAGAGTACATTCGCGAAATATTCAAACAAGGTTCGGACGAAACAGGATCGGCACCTTGCGTTTCGGCTAAATATCCCAGTGTTGATGCTGTCAACAGCTTCTTAGATGCCAACTATAAAGGGGGCGTAAAGTATGAAGAAAACGACCGTTTCTTTAGCAATCTGATTGGCAATATACTGCCCATCTTGCTACTCGTATTCCTCTATTACATATTAATGCGTCGCATGGGCGGCGGAGGTAGTGGAATGGGAGGTATCTTTAGCGTAGGCAAGAGTAAAGCTCGCTTATTCGAGAAGAATGGCAAAAACTCTACCAATATCACGTTTAAAGATGTAGCAGGACAAGAAGGCGCTAAACAAGAAATTCGCGAAATAGTCGACTTCTTAAAGAATCCCCAGAAGTACACTGAACTGGGTGGAAAAATTCCCAAGGGTGCACTCCTTGTTGGTCCTCCGGGTACGGGTAAGACCCTCCTGGCCAAAGCTGTAGCAGGCGAGGCCGACGTGCCTTTCTTCTCAATGGCAGGTTCTGACTTCGTTGAGATGTTTGTGGGCGTAGGTGCGAGCCGTGTTCGCGACCTCTTTCAACAAGCTAAGGAAAAGGCACCTTGCATTATCTTCATTGACGAAATTGATGCGATTGGTCGTGCACGTGGTAAAAATCCTACCATGGGAGGCAATGATGAACGTGAAAATACGCTCAACCAACTGCTCACCGAGATGGACGGCTTTGGTACGAACACGGGCGTGATCGTTTTGGCGGCCACCAACCGCGTTGAGATACTTGACTCAGCTCTGTTGCGTGCTGGACGTTTTGACCGTCAGATACATGTTGACTTGCCCGAACTCTCAGAGCGCGTGGCCATCTTTAAGGTACACATGAAGCCACTCAAACTCGACCAAACGGTTGATATTGAAATGTTGGCACGCCAAACACCAGGTTTCTCAGGAGCCGACATTGCGAACGTTTGTAATGAAGCAGCGTTAATCGCCGCTCGTCATAATCGTAAGGAAGTGGGTAAGCAAGACTTCTTAGACGCTGTAGATCGCATTATCGGTGGACTTGAAAAGACATCGAAAGTAATGACCGAGGACGAGAAACGTTCTATTGCTATTCATGAAGCAGGTCATGCTTCCGTGTCATGGCTCTTGCAATATGCAAATCCATTGGTGAAAGTGACGATTGTACCTCGCGGTCAAGCGTTGGGTGCTGCTTGGTACTTACCTGAAGAGCGTACCATTACCACGCGTGAACAAATGCTTGACGAGATATGTTCACTTTTAGGTGGTCGTGCAGCAGAAGAACTCTTTGTTGGCCACATTTCGAGTGGGGCACTCAATGACCTTGAGCGCGTTACCAAACGCGTATATGGTATGGTGGCCTACTTAGGTATGAGTGAAAAGTTAGCCAACGTTTGTTACTACAATGCGCAAGGTGAATATAACTTTACGAAACCTTATTCTGAACGTACTTCAGAATTGATAGATGCCGAGGTGCAACGCATCATTGCTGAGCAGTACAATCGTGCAAAGCACATGCTGAGCGAATACGCTGCCAAACACAATGAATTGGCCGACTTATTGGTAGATCGTGAAGTAATCTTTACGGAAGACGTTGAACGTATCTTTGGCGCTCGTCCGTGGAAGAGTCGTGCTGACATATTAATGGAGGAAGAAGCACTCAAATTGGCTGACGAGCGTGCGCGCAAGTTGGAGGCTGAAAAGCAATCTTCTGATACGCATGATGCTGAGGCTACAGAAGGTGAGAACTCAATAGAAGCTGCTCCACAAAGTGGCGATGCAAAGTCACAAAGTGGTGAAGCGAAGTCACAAAGTGGCGAAGCAAAGTCACAAAATGGTGACGCGAAGGACGATAGTGCTTCAAACGAAGGCCTATTTCCACCTCCTCCCCCTCTTCCACCTTTGCAATAAAGATCTGAAGCTTTGATGTTAAGTAGGTATTTAAAAAATTAGTTTACTCAAGTTTCGAATTTTGCAAGGGCGGGCTGAAAGCCCAATGGAGTACATAGCCCAGGGCAAGCGAAGCGACACCCTGGGTTCCCGCATCGTAGAGTCTCCGCGCCCTGAAAGGGCAGAAGCTTTATATCTATTTCCAACATTGAATGCTTTTGCCCCTTCAGGGCGTCAATACTATGGCAATCCGTAACCCAGGGTGTCGCTTCGCTTGCCCTGGGCTATGTGCTCTATTGGGCTTTTATTGACATCATCGGCTGCGGCTCAGCAATTCAAGCAAGCTTGATTGCATTCGCCTTGCACGATGATTCAGCCCGCCCTTGCTAAATCCGAAACTTGAGTAACTTATTATATACAGATTTCTCTAATCTCCAATCTCCTAAAAAAATGAATAACCTTATTATACGTGCACTCACAGGTGCCGTCTTTGTGGCGGTGCTAGTGGGCTGCACGCTTTTTTCGTCAACTACGTTTGTGTTGCTCTTTGCCATTATTACGGGGTTGACCACTTGGGAATTTTCAGCCAACGTAAATCGTTATGCAGGAGCTTCGGTGAATAAGTTGATTAACTCGGTAGCTGCTGTTTATCTATTTATAGCCTTTGCTGGTTATTGCGCAGACTTTGTCCCTTCACGCGCTTTTGTCCCTTATCTCGTTTCAATCATTTACTTATTGGTAGGCGAACTCTATTTAAAAAAGGACGATCCACTTAAGAATTGGGGTTTTGCCTTTGCTTCACAGGTGTACGTAGCTTTGGCCTTTAGTATGCTCAACGTATTAGCCTTTCAGTTCGATCCCTTTACCAATCGTACGCAATTTACTCCAATCATACCGCTCAGTGTGTTCCTCTTCTTATGGACAAGCGATACGGGAGCCTATTGTTGCGGTTCGTTGTTGCACAAACGTTTCCCCGCAAAGTTGTTTGAACGTATCTCGCCCAATAAGTCGTGGGTAGGCAGTATAGGAGGAGGCGTACTCTGTTTAGTAGTAGCAGCCGTGTTGTGGTACTTTAATCAAACATTATTATCCTTGCCCGAATGGTTAGGATTAGGTCTTACCGTTTGCGTATTTGGCACGTGGGGTGACTTGGTCGAAAGCCTTTTCAAACGAAAGTTGGGCATTAAAGATAGTGGACGCATATTGCCAGGGCACGGAGGCATGCTCGACCGTTTTGACTCTTCGCTTTTGGCTATCCCCGCTACAGTACTTTATCTTTATACGATAGCAAACTTTTGAGGGTGGTTCTAAAAATTCTGTTTTTAGAGTTCTGCTATTCTGAAATGTGATTTGTACGCTCTCGAAAGTGTCTTTTTGAAAGTTTGTTCGGTCACATAGCCCGCTATGCTCCCTCACAAACTTTCAAAAATACACTTCCGATAGCGCACAAATCCCTATTTCAGAATTATTAGAACCACCCTTGAAAAAAGAAGTATTCTGCACAATTATGCTGAACGTTCGAATAATCAAGCGCAATCTCGTGCTGCGTATATCACTTATTGTATTGTTGTTGATAGGTGTGGTTAGTAGCATCACCTATGTTGTGGTGAGACGCCCCTTTGCTCAGAGCTATGAGTTGATAGATCAGTTAGGGGGAAACCTTTTCCCTTCAGCTATCTTGTCAGTGGCAACCACCAATACACAGGTTATACCGCCCATAGACGGAGTTTATGTAGGCAATCCTAAGTCGTGCATCGCTATTCGTCTAAAAAGTCAGCGCAGTAATAGCACGGTGCGGATAGAATTGGGCGAAACGCCTTTCTATGCTCGATCCGTGTCCACTTTTATCCTTCCAGAGAAAGGAAAAGAATACATCATCTATCCTGACATATTGTGGCGTTATGATGCTTTGCGCAATAATGAGCAGGCAGAGCCGATAAGTGTGGTGACGCAGGTGGAGGTGAATGGCAAGGACTTAGGACAGCAAGTGCGCACTTTTTCGGTGCGGAGCATAAATGAGTGTTTGTTGGGCTTCCATAAGCAGTTGGCAAATGGAAAGACCCGCTTCGTTAGTACGCGCGTGTTTTATGCAGCTTACGTCAATGAAGAAAATCCGCTGATTGACAAAGTGTTACGTGAAGCGTTGAATACACGCATTGTGCGTCGATTCTCGGGGTATCAGGGCAACGAACAAATGGTTGACAAGCAAGTGTATGCCTTGTGGCATGTATTGCAGAAGCGCAATTTCCGTTACAGTTCGGTATCTTATTCCAGTTTGTCGAGTAATGTGGTTTATGCACAACGTGTGCGTACGTTTGAAGATGCACTTAATTCTTCACAGATCAACTGCGTTGACGGTAGTGTGTTATTTGCCTCTCTATTGCGTGCTATCAATATTACGCCAGTATTGGTACAAATGCCAGGTCACATGTTTGTGGGGTATTATACCGATTCCGCCAAAAAGAATATTACTTTCTTAGAAACTACGATGATAGGCGACGTAGACCTTGATGACTACTTCCCAGACGAAAAGTTAGATAGTTTAAAAACTGGTAAGTCGCAAGGGCAAATGTCGCGCTTGACGTTTGAGAAGTCGAAAGAATATGCACAACGCGAATATAATCGCGTGGCGGATAAGGTTCGCGCGAATAAGCCTGGCTACCTCATGGTTGAGATTAGTAAAAATGTGCGACGCGATGTGCAAAGTATCGGAAAGTGAAAAAAACTTGTGAGAGTGGGGTAGTGGAGAGACAGATTGGTAGTTTGTTCCTCATTCTCTTTGTCCTTAACGCTGCTTACACTACCTTTGCAACTTGTGAGTTTAACGTTTAAGTTGTTTTTTGAACATTACTTAAGATTATAAGATTGCAACGTTCGTTTCGCTAATGATCAACCTAACGCAACTTTATAACCTCATAACTTCCAAACTGAAAATCGAATAATTAGAATATTCCTATAAAGAAAATGCAGATTCTTAATAAGAAAACGTTTATTTTCGTCATTATGCTATTGGCTTTGTTGCCCATTATGCTATTGCGCGACTTTACGCCCGATAATGAGTTGCGATACCTTAGCATAGCTGACGAAGCATTGCGCAATCACACATTCTTTGCCTTTACCAATCACGGTGTGGCATACGCTGACAAGCCCCCCTTTTACCTTTGGCTGGTCATGCTATTGCGTTGGGTGTTGGGGAGCCACCAAATGTGGGCACTCTCCTTATTATCACTTATTCCAGCAGGTGCTATTGCTTGCATTATGGATCGTTGGGCTGAGAAAGACTTGAATGTGCAGCAACGTCCTATTGCATTCCTCCTTCTGCTGAGTACAGGACTCTTCTTGGGAGCAGCACTCACCGTGCGTATGGACATGCTTATGTGTCTGTTCATCATTCTTGCTATGCGTTCCTTTTGGCGTATGCTCACGTCGTCTCCTCAGCAGTTGCACAAGCAGCAATGGCTCTTCGCCTTTTATACGTTTATGGCATTGTTCACCAAAGGCCCCTTTGGTGTACTCTTTCCCTTGCTCACAAGTATCGTATTTTTGCTCTATTTACGTCAGCCGCGCAAACTCACATGGGTGTTAGGTTGGCGCACATGGGCAGTACTCTTGGCAGGTTGTGCCATTTGGTGGGGACTGACCTATGCAGAGGGCGGAGCAGCGTATCTCAACAACTTGCTCTTTCATCAGACGGTTGATCGTGCTGTTAATGCTTTTCACCATAAGCGACCCTTCTATTATTACTTCATTTGCTTATGGTACTGTTTAGCACCATGGGCTATTTATGCTATCGTCTCACTCGTGCGCTCGCGGTTCAAAGATGCCAAAAGAAGTGTACTCTCTGATTACTATTTACTATCAGGCATTACGATTATTGTCGTGCTATCATGTGTTAGCAGCAAACTTCAAATTTATATGTTGCCAGCACTCCCCTTACTTATTTATGCTGCGGCTATGAATTTAAAGGAAGATTGTGACAGTACGTGGTGCAAAGTGTGCTTAGCCATTCCTGCAGCTATTTTCGCCTTAGTGTTGCCTGCGGTGATTGTTTATGCTCATATCATTACGACAACAGCGTTGCCCATTCCATTGATAGGATATGCAGCGGCAGCAGTTCTCAGTATTGGAGGCATTTATTCCTTGTATGTATTGTGTAAGCGAAAGAGTACGCATGCTACTTATCAATCTATTCGCGCTATAGCCTATACGCTCTTTGCTACTTTATTTGTGGGAGGTTTCGCGCTTATTCCCTTTGATAGTTATGTAGGCTACCGTTCACTTTGTAAGCGTACGCTTGAACTGTCCAACCAAACGGGTATAAAGCGCATCACGGGGTATAAATTAAAAAATGCAAGCGATATGGACGTCTATTTAGGACGCAGCGTCGATACTTGGCCACTCTGTGAAACGCCTGTCGATAGTCTTAATCGCCCCACCTTACTATTGGCACCCACCAATAAGTTAACTGACCTCAACTTGCCGCAAAAAGAGGTTGAAACAGTTGGTAAATACTCGATTGTTATTATTAAATGATAGAGATATTATAGATATTACATACACCCAAAGATATGAATTCTACGACAAACTATAAACTTACGATTATTGTGCCTGTTTATAATGAAGAGGACAATGTTGACGCACTTGAGAAGCGCTTGAGCTCTTATCTACCACATGCGCTGATGAAGGCTTGCGTATTGTTTGTTAATGACGGGTCAAAGGACCGCAGTCTAACATTAATAAAGGAGTTGTGTCAGCGCAATGATGACTTTTACTATATCTCATTAGGTAAGAATAGTGGATTGAGTGCTGCAATGAAGGCCGGAATCGACGTTGCTGAGTCAGAATACGTAGGCTACATTGATGCTGACTTACAGACCGACCCAGAAGACTTCAACCTATTGCTCCAACACATTGAGGGACATGCACTTGCTATGGGCATTCGCGCCAAACGTAAGGATACGATCTTTAAGAAGTTACAGTCAAAGATAGCTAATGGCTTTCGTCGTATGATGACGAACGATGGAGTGCAAGACACAGGTTGTCCGCTTAAAGTCATTCGTACAGATTATGCCAAGCGCATTCCTTTCTTTACGGGCTTACACCGTTTCTTGCCAGCCATGATCTTACTTCAAGAGGGGACGTTCGTTCAAGTGCCAGTGCGCCACTACCCACGTGTAGCGGGAGTTTCAAAATACCACTTATGGAATCGTCTTATCTCCCCGTTTGTTGACTGCTTTGCTTATCGTTGGATGCGCAAGCGCTACATTAATTATACGGTGGCTGAGAATAATTTGTAAGATGATTGTATTTTATTAGAACCCCCTTCAACCCTTGAACGCTATATTTATCACCGCCATAGGTTTCTTGGCACAAGGCTTCTTCTCGGCTCGTATCTTAGTACAATGGATTATGTCAGAAAGGGCCAAGCGCGTACTATCTCCCTCCCTCTTTTGGGTGTTTAGTCTGATGGGCGCTTACTTACTGTGCCTATATGGCTGGCTTCGCAACGACTTTGCTATCGTATTCGGTCAGTTTATCTCTTACTATATTTACCTTTGGAATCTTAAAATAAAAGGGCTTTGGCAGAAAGTCCCCTTCCTATTACGTATAGTATTGCTTGTTACGCCGTTGGCCGCTATCGGTATGGTGGCCTCTAACGCTACGGAGTATGCACAACGTTTTCTTTACAACGATAGTGTACCCCTTTGGCTACTGCTATTTGGTTCAGCAGGTCAGTTTATCTTTACGATGCGCTTTGTTTACCAATGGTATTATTCACATCGCTTAGGAATGTCGAAACTGCCAGCTATGTTTTGGATACTGAGCCTTGTCGGTTCGCTTTCTATTGTAAGTTATGGCTTTATTCGCCACGACATAGTACTCATCATCGGACAGTCATTTGGACTTGTGGCCTACACTCGCAACCTATGCTTATTGGCAAAGGCCACCAAAGCCGATAGTGAACAGAGAAACAATAAGTAGGTATTCAATATTAGTTTATATAATTATGTTCAGAATTAGTCGATATGCCTTGGCGCACCAATTCATATCAACCAATTTTGAACACCTACTAAAATAAAATGCTTAACTTACCATTAATATATAAAGTACTCGGCACGCTATTACAAATCGAAGCGGTGCTTATGGCCGTATGTTTCGGCATGAGCTTTTGGTTTAATGAAAGTTCTCACCAGCCCTTTGGACTCCCTACGCTCATTGCTTTTGCTATTGGTGCTTTACTTTTATTCTTTGGCCGTCATGCTGAAAATCGAATGGGCCGTCGCGACGGTTTCTTGATCGTTTCGCTTACGTGGATAGTCTTTTCGGTGATCGGTATGTTGCCCTTTCTGATCGGTGGTTATCAGCCACGCGTGGCAGCTGCCTTTTTTGAGACCATGTCAGGCTTTACGACAACAGGAGCTACAGCCTTTCAGGATGTTGACATTCTTCCTCGTTCTATCTTGCTATGGCGATGTATGACACACTGGATAGGAGGTATGGGTATCGTCTTCTTTACGATTGCCGTATTGCCTAACATCGGTGGTGGCGAGATGAAACTCTTCTCGGCCGAAGCCACAGGACTGAAAATAGGCAAGTTGCACCCACGTATAAGCACTACCGCACGTTGGATGTGGAGTCTTTATCTTCTACTCACCGTCACTTGTATGGTAGCCTACTTCTTAGGCGGTATGGACTTGTTCGACGCTATCTGTCATGGGCTTTCTACGATTGGTACGGGAGGATTCTCGACTCATACCGAAAGCATAGCATGGTTCCACTCCGAACGCATACAATGGATAGCTACCCTATTTATGTTTTTGGCCAGTATCAACTGTACTTTGCTCTATCTCTTCTTTATTAAAAGAAGGGTAAAGGAGGTATTTCATGACGACGAGTTACGTTGTTTTTTAGTTATCTTCTTTGTGGCAGTCTTCGCCATTGTGGGCATTCTGATGTATGCTGACCACATGGACTTCATGACAGCCTTGCGCTGTGCCTTCTTCAATACAGCCACTCTGCAAAGTACGACAGGATTTAGCGACGAGGACTTTATGAATTGGCACCCAACGATATGGCTCATACTGTCGTTTATCAGCATTGTTGGAGCTTGTGCAGGATCAACGAGTGGTGGGTTGAAGTGCATTCGTGTGCTCATGGTTTGGCGATTGACTAAGGCAGAGTTTAAGAAAATGCTTCACCCACATGCCGTTCTACCTGTGCGCATTAATAATAACACGATTACTTCACAGACAGCACGCACGGTGTTTGTATTCTTTGTTATATATTTCATACTCATCATGTTGTCCACTTTTGTAATGGTAGCGATGGGTTTATCTTTGCTCGATTCGTTCGGATTGGCTATATCTTCCTTTAGTAATGTTGGTCCGAGTATAGGCCATTTGATTGGTCCGCTTGGTTCGTGGGGTGTACTGAATGATACAACGTTATGGATAAACTCTTTCTTAATGTTGGCTGGTCGCCTTGAGGTGTTCTCTCTCTTATTGCCACTCACACCAGCTTTCTGGCGAGATGAGTAACGTGTAAGCTGCAATTTGTCGAATAGAACAAGAATGAACATTAATGAAATAATTAACAAAAAAAAAATTAATGGCATAATTAATGTTCAATTAATGATAATTAATGTTCAAAACAACGCGCGAAGCGCATAACATAAATAGTTAACGTTTAAGTTTAGGCGCGCTTCGCGCG
>OOAA01001179.1_pt1 | contig 14037 bp, 12 predicted proteins | sample 1671671 | NCBI WGS metagenome assembly OOAA01 (sample SAMN06348180, study PRJEB24527) | human gut metagenome | biome: human gut; feature: ankylosing spondylitis patient; material: feces | host: Homo sapiens | place: China | collected 2015-10 | reverse complement strand
CCCGCCATGGCGGGCGAAAAACGCCTCCGCCGCCTCATTCAGCGGCAGGCCGCGCCCGAGCTCGGGAGGCGGCACGATGCCGTCAAAGTCGACAAAACTCAGCTCTGCCAAAATCAGCGCGTCCACCTCGTTGAACGGCGAAATTTCGAGCGTCAGATCCCCGCGCCAGTCCAGATAATCCATCAGATTTGCCATATCGTTAACCTCCGTCAATGGGTCTCGTTTTCTTTCATCGTATGGCGCGCATAGCCGCTGCGCCACAGCCGCACGGCGCGCGCTTGCAGCGCCTCGGGCTTGTTGGGGAGTTTTTCCGCCGCGACCTCGTCCAAAAGCCGCGCAAGCACCGCGCCGATCTCACGCCCGTGGTAGCCGAGGGCGGCGAGGTCTTCCCCGCTGATCTTGAGCTCGTGGATCGAGCAGCACGCGCCCTCTGAGATCAGCTCGTCGTAGATTTTCTGTGCTTCGTGCCACGACGCCTGCGCACGCTCTAATCCCGCGGGCGCTTTCGCGGCATTGTCCGCCTGTTTGGTATAGAGAAGATTCTGCACCGTTTCCGCGCCGAGACGCGCCATCTCCTTATGGATGGCCGCCCGCTCGGGGCGGAACATGTCGTCGAAACAGGCGAGCTGCGCGCGTATTCTGTCGCGCAGCGTCTTTTCAAAGTGCAGCCGCGCCATGATGTCCTCCGCCATTTGAGCGGAAATCGCCGTGTGGCCGTAAAAATGTCCGACGCCCTGCTCGTCAAACGTCCGGCACAGGGGCTTACCGAGGTCATGGAAGAGCATCGTCCATCTCAGCTCCCGCTTTGGCGGCACGGCGGCGACAGCGCGCGCCGTGTGACCCCAGACGTCGAAGCAGTGGTGGTAATTGCACTGGTCAAAGCCGACGCAGGGTAAAATCTCCGGAATCGGCACGCCCAGAATGTCTGGAAAGGTCAAAAGCGTTTCCCCCACGTTCTCACCGAGCAGGAGCTTGTTCATCTCCGCATACACGCGCTCATGCGCAACATTGGAGAGCAGGGCGCTCTTTTCGTGAGCGGCGCGGGCAGTTTTTTCCTCCGCAGAAAAGCCAAGCACCGAGCAAAAGCGCACAAGGCGCAGAATGCGCAGCGCGTCCTCTTCAAAGCGCCGCGCCGCTTCGCCGACGCAGCGGAGGACACCCGCTTTCAGATCCTCCTGCCCGCCGAAAGGATCAATGAGCGCGCCGGTGGGCGCAAGCGCGATGGCGTTGACCGTAAAATCGCGCCTGGCTAGGTCTTCTTCAATGCTCGTGCCGAAGGTCACGGAATCTGGGTGGCGGTTGTCCCGGTATGCCCCGTCGCGCCGCATGGTCGTCAGCTCAATGGGCAGTCCCCCGCTCACGACCGTCACCGTGCCGTGCTGTAATCCCGTCGGGTGCGCCCACTCGCCGAAGAGGCGCAGCACCTCCTGCGGCAGGGCGTCGGATGTCATGTCGTAGTCGGACGGCGCTTTGCCTCGCAGCATTTCGCGCACGCAGCCGCCAACCAGGTACGGCGAATAACCCGCGCCTTGCAGCGTGGTGATGACCGTTTCGACTTCCTTCGGTAAAAAGAGCATGGAACCCTCACAAAAAATCAAATTTTTAGCATTGCACTCCGTTCACCGCTATATTATAATAGAAAATCCATAAAAAGTAAATCTCCTGTGCTCCGCACAAGGAAAGGATTTGATACAATGACTAATCAGAAGGATATTTTCTCCTATCTCGTCCCCGGCAAGTGCGCGCATCTGGCCGGCATCGGCGGCGTTTCGATGAGCCCGCTGGCAGAGGTGCTGCACGGCATGGGCCTCAAGGTCCAGGGCAGCGACATGAACGACGGCCCGTCCGTCGAGCATCTGCGTTCGCTCGGCATCCCCGTGGCCATCGGCCACGCGGCGGACAACCTCGGCGAGTGCGACTTTGTTATCCGCACCGCCGCCATCCACGACGATAATCCCGAGATCTCCGGCGCGGTGACGCGCGGCATCCCCGTTTTCGAGCGTGCGCAGGCTTGGGGCGCTATTATGAAGGGCTACAAAAACGCCCTCTGCATCTCCGGCACGCACGGCAAGACGACGACCACTTCGATGGCGACGCACATCTTCATGGCCGCGCAGAAGGACCCGACCGTCATGATTGGCGGCACGTTACAGCTGCTTCATTCCGGTTATCGCGTCGGCAAGGGCGATACGATCATTGCCGAGAGCTGCGAATACTGCAACTCGTTTTTGAGCTTCTTCCCCACCGTCGCGGTCATTTTGAACGTGGAGGCCGACCATCTCGATTTCTTCAAGGACTTAGCGGATGTGGAGCACTCGTTCCGCCGCTTTGCAGAGCTCGTCCCCATCGGCGGACATGTGGTCGCCAACATGGATGATGAGGGTGCGCGCGATGCGCTCAGGGGCATTTCCCAGCCGATCTTCTGGTTCAGCTATGACGATCCCGCCGCGCAGTGCCGCGCGGAAAACGTCGTCTGGACGGACGGGCTTCCGAGCTTTGACATCTATATCCGCGGCAGTTACTACGCTCATGTTTCCCTGCGCGTGGGCGGCAAGCACAACGTGATGAACGCACTGGCCGCGGCGAGCGCCGCATATCTTCTCGGCGTCAGCGGCGAGGCCGTCGGTCTCGGCCTTGCAACGTTCACCGGCGCGGGCCGCCGCTTTGAGTACAAGGGAAGCTTCCACGGCGCGGACGTCTACGACGACTACGCCCACCACCCCGGCGAGCTGCACGCGCTGCTCGAAATGGCGAAGACGCTTCCCTACAAGCGCATCATCTGCGCATTCCAGCCGCACACCTACACGCGCACGAAGGCGCTGTTTAACGATTTTGTCAAGGAGCTGCGCGTACCCGACGTCGTCGTGCTGGCAGAGATCTACGCCGCGCGCGAGCAGAATGACATCGGCATTTCGTCTATGGACCTGAGCCGCGAGATCCCCGGATCCGTTTACTGCCCTACGCTCGACAAGGTGACTGCCGCGCTCGCGCGCATCGCCTGCCCGGGCGACCTTATTTTGACCGTCGGCGCGGGCGATATATTCAAGGCCGGCGAAAAACTGCTGAAAGAAGAGAAATAAAGCAACATGGAAATCTCCCCGATCTATCACAATTCCCGCCCCGAGGGTAAGCTGCCCGCGCAGGAAGCGGCAGCGTTCGACTTTCTGGATTCCCTCGGCATCGACTATGAGCGCGTGACCCACGAGCTGGCCGACACGATGGAAAAGTGCGACGACGTCTCCGCTGTGCTCGGCGTGGACGTGTGCAAGAACCTCTTCCTCTGCAACCGGCAGAAGACGAATTTCTACCTTTTATGTATGCCGCCGCACAAGGCGTTTCATACGAAGGACTTGAGCCAGCAGATCGGCTCGGCCCGCCTGTCGTTCGCGCCGGAAGAGCAGCTTTGGGACTTGCTGCACTGCACGCCGGGTTCAGCGACGATCCTCGGCCTGATGAACGATGATGAAAACCGCGTGCAGCTGCTCATCGACAAGGAGACCTATGAGGCGGAGTACTTCTCCTGCCACCCGTGTCTCTGCACCTCGACCATCAAGCTCAAAACGAGCGACGTCAAAAATATGCTGCTGCCGAAAGTGCACCACGAGCCCATCGTCGTGGAGCTGTAAGAGGAAAAATCAAGCAAAAAAGGTTCCGAAGAGACTTCTTCGGAACCTTTTATATGAGCTCTTTTACTGTAAGGTATATCGGCTTGTCAACGTCAGCGTCAGAGCAGGTACAGACGCCGGCGGTGTAGTCGGGGAACGGTTCGAGCGCGAAAACGCGCTCATTCGGGAAGCTCGGCACTTCCCTGTCCCGCAATGCGACGGCGCTGATCCCCGCGCGCTTGCAGCGGCTCTCCCGCTGCACCCAGAGGCGCCAGAAATCGGCGTCATTTGCCGCGTGAAAGCGCGTACGCATCGCGCCGCTCACAGGGCAAAGACACTCGATATCCGCGCCGATTGGCTCGTTGTGAACAGCCAGCAGCGCAGCGCCGCGCGTGTGGCTCAGGCTGAAATGAACGTCCGGATGCGAAGCAAAGTACGGCTTGCCGTGCTCGCCGTAGGAAAGCTGCGGTAAGTCCTCCAAGCCGTAAAGTTCATGCAGTGCACGGCAGAGCAGCGCGTAGGCGCAGAGGGGTTCCGATGTTTTGATGCGGTCTTGCCGCTCAGGTGGCAGAAAACGCGCGAGCGTGGACCGTTCCGCTTCTGAGAGCGGTCGATCTGATTTTACCGCATACAACCGGATATTCACGATGTTCCGCCCCCTTTGCGCAGCGATTCCTGCGGAAATTATAGGAGAAATGGCACGGTCTGTCAAATTTTCTCCGCGCAGAAAATTTTTTTGGAATTTTTCCGTCAAAAAAGAGGAAAGTAACTATTTTCGGCGTATATATCCATTGACAACAAAAAGTTCCGTGCGCAGAAGTGAGAAAGGAGGACTCCATGGCCTTTGACCGTCAGTTTTTGGACGAGCTCATCGCCCGCAACGACATTGTCGACGTTGTCAGCAATTATGTCTCGCTCCAGCCGCGCGGCGGGAGCCTGTGGGGCTGCTGCCCCTTTCACAGCGAAAAGACGCCTTCGTTCCACGTGCTGCCGGACAAGCAGCTGTGCTACTGCTTCGGCTGCAAAAAAGGCGGCGGCGTCATCAACTTCATCATGGAGGAGGAGAATCTCTCCTTCCCCGATGCGGTGCGCTTTCTCGCACGGCGCGCGAACATGCCCGTGCCGGAAGAAGAGCACAGCGACGAGAGCCGGCTGCGTTCGCGCATCCTGTCGCTCAACCGCGACGCGGCGCGCTTTTACTACGATCAGCTCTACTCGCCCAAGGGTGCGCCGGTGCTCGAGTATATGAAAAACCGCAAGATCACGCGGCGCAATGCAACGAACTTCGGCCTCGGTGCATCGGCGGACGAGTGGGACGGCTTACTGACCGCGATGCGGAAAAAGGGCTATGGCGACGGCGAGCTGCTTGCCTCGGGTCTTGCCATCCGCGGCAAAAACGGCGGGCTGTACGACAAATTCCGCAAGCGCCTCATCTTCCCCATCATCGACGTGCGCGGCGATGTGCTGGGCTTTGGCGGGCGCATCATCAGCAAGGACGATCCGGGCGCGAAGTATATGAACACGCCCGAGACCATCGTTTACAGCAAGCGGCGCGTTTTATACGGGCTGAACCTGGCCAAAAAGAGCAAGCGCAGCAACATTATTTTGGTCGAGGGCAACATCGACGTCGTGATGCTGCATCAGGCGGGATTCGACAATGCTTGCGCCTCGATGGGCACAGCGCTGACGACGGAACAGCTGCAATTACTCAGTCGCTACACGAAGGAGATCGTGCTCTGCTACGACAACGACGACGCGGGCAAGGTCGCGACGCAGAAGGCGCTGACGCTTCTCAATAACACCGACTTTCAGGTCAAGGTGCTCGAGCTTCCCAAGCGGCTCGTCGACGGAGAGTACATCAAACAGGACGCGGACGACTTCATCAAGTTCCAGGGTAAGGACGCCTTTGAGCATCTGCTTTCCGGCAGCGAGAGCGGGATGGACTTCCGCATGGCGCAGCTCAAGTCAAAGTTCGACCTCAAAAGCGACGAGGGACGTATCGGCTTTGCCGAAGCGGCAGCAGGATTGCTCTCCACAGTGCCGAACGCGGTTGAGCGCGAAATTTACACCGTGCGCGCGTCCGAGGCCGCAGGCATCACGCCCGACGCGATGAAGCTCGAGGTCGAGCGCGCGCGAAAACGCGCCCGCTACAAGGAAAAGCGCGAGCAGGAGCGGCGGGACCTGAATCCCGCGGCGTCCGCCCAGCCGCGCGAGCGGTCGATCCGCTACACCGACCTTCGCTCGGCGCTTGCCGAAGAAGGCGTGCTGCGGCTTTTGACGCTGGACGATTCCCTCTTTGGCGAGAATCCGCCGATCCGGGAAGAGGACTTCTCCTCCCCCCTCCTGGGCCGGTTCTTCACGGCGCTGCGCGCGCAGCTGCGCGAGAGCGGGCAGGTGAACATCCCAGCGCTGGCGGAATTTTTCACGTCGGAGGAGATCAGCCACTTGATCGGTATCCTGCAAAAGCCGGAATCGCTCAAAAACGGCACGCAGGCGCTGAAGGACTACTGCACTATCATTTTAGACGAAGCGCACAAGCGCGCGGCCGTCAATGAAGACCCCCTGATGGCCGCGATGGAAAAGAATAAATATAAGGGTAACGGAGGAAAGCAAACATGGAAGAAAAACAGCTGACCAGCAGAGAGCTGGAGGAACAGGCCAACGCGCTGCTCGCCGAGGCGGATTTTGAGGAGATCAATCTGCCGAAGAAAGCGAAAAAGGCCGCAGCGGCCAAGAAAGCGAACGAGGATACCGCGCAGGCGGAAAAGCCCGCGGAGAAGTATCCCCCGCTGGATGAAAAGCTGGTCGCCTCCCTGCCCGCGGCGGCGCTGCTGCAGGGCAGCGAAAAGCTCATGGAGATCTTTGCCAAGGGCAAGGCCAAGGGCAAGCTCAGCTCCAGCGACCTGATGGAGACCATCGACGAGATGAACCTTGAGAGCGAGCAGCTCGACCAGATCTACGACTCGCTCGAAACGCTCGGCATCGACATCGGCACCGCCGAGGCCATCGACAGCAGCATCGACGATGTGGAGCCGCCGATGGAGGAGATCGCCGAGATCGAAGAGGAAGAGCTCGTCGACCCGAACGAGCTGGTCGACAGCTTCTCGACTGACGACCCCGTGCGCATGTACCTCAAGGAGATCGGTAAGGTGTCGCTGCTGTCGGCGGACGAGGAAATTTCGCTCGCGACCGCGATGTCCGCGGGCGTGGAGGCCAAGCAGAAGCTCGAAGAGGCCGAAAAGAACGGCACGGAGCTGAGCGAAGAGGAAATGAAGGCACTCAAATCTGCCGTCAAGAAGGGCGAGCGCTCCAAGCAGCGCCTGGCCGAGGCAAACCTGCGTCTCGTCGTGTCCATCGCTAAGCGCTACGTGGGCCGCGGCATGCTGTTCCTCGACCTCATTCAGGAGGGCAACCTCGGCCTCATCAAGGCCGTCGAAAAGTTCGACTACACCAAGGGCTACAAGTTCTCGACCTACGCGACGTGGTGGATCCGTCAGGCCATCACTCGCGCCATTGCTGACCAGGCGCGCACCATCCGTATCCCCGTTCATATGGTCGAGACCATCAACAAGGTCATCCGCGTGTCCCGTCAGCTCTTGCAGGAGCTCGGCCACGACCCCTCTCCCGAAGAGATCGCCGCCGAGATGGACATGCCCGTCGACAAGGTGCGCGAGATCCTGAAGATCGCGCAGGAGCCCGTCTCCCTCGAAACGCCGATCGGCGAAGAGGAAGACAGCCACCTTGGCGACTTCATCCCCGACGAGGGTGCGAGCGAGCCGAGCGAGGCCGCGTCGTTCACGCTGCTGCAGGAGCAGCTCGTCGACGTGCTCTCCACCCTCACCCCGCGTGAGGAGAAAGTCTTGAAGCTGCGCTTCGGCATCGAGGACGGCCGTCCCCGCACGCTCGAAGAGGTCGGCAAGGAGTTCAACGTCACGCGCGAGCGCATCCGCCAGATCGAAGCCAAGGCGCTGCGCAAGCTCCGTCACCCCAGCCGCAGCAAGAAGCTCAAGGACTTCCTGAACTGAAAAATCGAGAAACGAAACAGGAGACCGATACTTTCGTATCGGTCTCCTGTTTTCATTCGCTCATGCTCACGGCTCCTTGCGGTAACAGTGCGCGATGGCTGCGACCACCTCGTTGATCTGTAAGGGCTTATCGTGACTCATGCGGCGCAGGAAGTTTGTCTTAGCCTCGTTGGCGCGGTGCGCTTCCGCCGCGGCCTCCTCGAGATTTTTCTGGTATTCGAGCTCTTTCGTCTTCTGCTCGTCGATGTTGCGGGCGGAGACGAGAAGATGCGTTACATTAGCACTGTATCGAATGCCTCGACTGCCTGCATCGCCTTGAGCCGCGCACCGAAACGGCTGAAATGGAGCAGACACTTGAAGCGCTGAACACTGAAAAGGCCGAATCGTGACAATTTACAATTGATATTGTAATAGGAAAGACCCGCCTCAGTAAGGCGGGTCTTTTTGATTGAGCTCTGTCAAAAACCGTCCCAGTGCGGGGTTCTGGTTGCCGCTCTGCCAGGCGGCGATGATCTCTTCCTCCTCCCCTTCGCCCACGAGCGGGACGAAGACGAGGTTGTCGGCATTGTAAAGGCGGTCGGTGCAGTAGTCGGGCAGGAGCGAGATCCCCTCCTCCGCCGCGACCATCATCAGGATGCTTTCGGTGTCCGCCGAGCGGAAGAGAATGTTCGGCTTGTAGCCCGCCTCGGCGTAGCGCTGCATGAAAAAGGCGTCGCCGTAGGAATCGGGCGCGGCGTCGGGCGACATATATAAGATGTTCTCCCCGCGCAGCTCTTGCCGCGTGAGCTGGCGGCGCTGCGTGAGCGGATGGCCCGCATAGAGCGCGACAACGAGCCGAGCCTTTTCGACCGTCTGAAACGTGACGCCCTCCTGTGTGCGCAGGTTTGTCGAGTCCCAAGTGAAGACGATGTCATACTCCTGATGCAGTAACCCCGCGGCCAACACATCCGTCGAGCAGCGGTAGAACGAGATGAGCACGTTTCCGTTTTTCTGGTGGAAGTGGCGCATCAGGACCGAGAGGTCGCTGCGCTCGTAGCCGCGCACGTAGCCGACGCGCAGCGTGCCGGTCAGGCCCGTCGCCGCGTCGTGCACGCGCTCCTGCGCACGGCTCATGCGCTCTAAGATCGCTTTTGCGTCCAAAAGGAACGACTTTCCCGCGCTCGTCAGGCTCACGGGGCGTGTGCTGCGGTCGAAGAGCTCGCAGCCGAGCGTCTGCTCAAGCTGCTGGATCTGCTGCGTCACCGCGGTCTGCGAGATGTAATACTGCTCCGCCGCCTTTGTGAAGCTCCGGTGCTCCGCGGCGGAGACAAAATAGCGTAGCTGATTGCGATTCATGTACTCATTTCCTCATAACATAAGTTTTGCTTATTATATCATCCGATAATCGGTCTTGTAAAGCCCATCTTCCTGCGGTAAGATAAGCACATCGTTCATAAATCTTTTACAAATGAGGTCGATCAACATGAAACGCGAATCGTTCCGCTCCCGTCTGGGCTTCCTGCTCGTCAGCGCGGGCTGCGCCATCGGCATCGGCAATGTCTGGCGCTTCCCCTATGTGACGGGCAAAAACGGCGGCGGCTATTTTGTTCTCTTTTACATTCTGTGCCTGCTCATCATGGGCGTTCCCGTGCTGACGATGGAGCTGGCCGTCGGCCGCGCGAGCCGCAAGAGCGCGATCCTCGCCTACAAGACGCTCGAAAAGCCCAAGTCCAAGTGGCACATCCACGGCTGGTTCTGCCTGATCGGCTGCTACCTCTTGATGATGTACTACACGACGGTTTCCGGCTGGATGGTGAGCTACTTTGGCAGGTTCCTGACCGGCAAGTTCTACTCCGGCATGCCCGCGGAGGACGCGTCCGCCGTGTTCGGCCAGCTGCTGTCCGATCCAGTCGAAATGGGTATTTTAGCAGTCGCCATCGTCGTCGTCGGCTTCATCGTCTGCTCGTTCGGCCTGCAAAAGGGCCTTGAGCGCGTGTCCAAGGTCATGATGCTCGCGCTGCTGCTCCTGATCCTCGTGCTCGCCGTTCACAGCCTGACACTTTCCGGCGCGGCGGAGGGCATGAAGTTCTATCTGCTCCCCTCGCTCGATTCCATCCGCGAAAACGGCCTGCGCAGCCTCATCACCGACGCGATGAACCAAGCATTCTTCACGCTCTCTCTCGGCATTGCCTCGATGGAGATCTTCGGCAGCTACATGTCCGATGACCACGCCCTCGCCGGTGAGTCCATCCGCATCTGCGCGCTCGATACGTTCGTTGCGCTCATGGCCGGCACCATCATCTTTCCCGCATGCTTCTCCTACGGCGTTGCGCCCGAGCAGGGCCCGTCCCTCCTCTTTGTCACGCTGCCGCAGGTGTTCGTCAATATGTCCGGCGGCCGCTTCTGGGGCACGCTGTTCTTCCTCTTCATGATGTTCGCGAGCATGTCCACGGTGCTGGCGGTGTTTGAAAACATCCTCGCCGTCTGCATGGATACCTTCGGCTGGAGCCGCAAGAAGGCCGTTTTCATCAATGGTGTGCTGCTGATGCTCCTGAGTCTTCCCTGCGTGTTCGGCTACAACATCTGGAGCGACTTCCACCCCATTCTCGGCAAGGACGTGCTCGACAGCGAGGACTTCCTTGTGAGCAACCTCCTGCTGCCCATCGGCTCGCTCGTGTATCTGCTGTTCTGCGTCAGCAAATGGGGCTGGGGCTTCGACAAGTATGTGGCGGAGGCCAACAAGGGCAAGGGCCTGAAATTCGCCAAGTGGCTGAAGCCCTATTTCCAGTTCATTCTGCCGGCGCTGATCGTTGTGATCTTCCTGCAGGGCCTGCTGTAAAGCGGAACAATATTACAGCAATAGAGGGGGAAATTTTCCCTGTACGGGACATTTTCCCATCAGCCTGCCTAGGGAAAAGACCGGAAAAAACGAAAAATGTAAGAATGTAGGAGGCGTGTTAACAGACACGCCTCCTATGACTTTTATTGGGGGAATTTACAGAGACCGACTCATGCGATGTTACAGCACCAGCGCCTCCTTCAATACCCGGAGGGAGGTCAGGTGGCCCTCCAGCATGGGCATGGTCAGGTCCTCCATTTCCAGAGATACGTCGCCGTCGTAGCCCGCCATCCGCACGGTGGAGAAAAACTCCTTCCACCACTGGGCGCCGTGGCCGCAACCCACGGCCACGTAATTCCACGAACGTACGCGGAACTGGTCGATGGGCTTTGTGTCCAAAAGGCCGTTTGGTCCGGCCATCCGTCGCTCCGGGCGGGAGTCCTTGCCGTGGACGTGGTAGAGAGCGCCCTGCTCCCCCAGCACCCGGGCGGCCTCGATGGGGTCGCCGCCCATCCAGAACAGGTGGGAGGGGTCCAGATTCATGCCTACCATGGGGCCAACGGCTTCCCGCAGGCGGAACAGGGTCTCCGGGTTGTACACCAGCTGCATCCCGTGGTTTTCCAGCGCGATCTGACGGATGCCGCAGTCCTCCGCCATACGGACCAGCTCCTTCCACTTGGGGATGGCCACCTCGTTCCACTGGTAGTCCAGAATATCCTGGGTCTCCGGCGGCCAGCTGGTGGTGATCCAGACGGGGGTCTTGTCGCCGGGACATCCGGCGGGCAGACCGCTCATCATCACGATCTTCTCCACGCCCAGCAGCGCCGCCAGACGGAAGGTTTTTTCCGTCACCTCCCAGTCCTTCTGGAAGGCAAGGGGGTTGCCGGAGCAGTTCAGGGCGCACAGGGCGATACCCCGGCGGCGAAGCTGGTCCATCCAGCGCTGCCGGGCCGTTTCGGAGCCAAGCAGTTCGTCCAAGTCGATGTGGGGCGCGCCGGACCAGTTGCCGGTGCCGATCTCCACGGCCTGAACGCCCTGCGCCACGCAGAAGTCCAGCATGGCCTCAAAGGGCATATCCAGTGTGCAGGTTTTGATAGAAAGCCGCATAGGGGGGACCTCCTTGGTCATTGAGATTGGGTGCCGCCGCAGGGCGGCGCATGAAAAACCGTTTTTTTCGAGGGACAGGACGGATCGCTATTCCTCCGTGAACCACAGATCCAGATCCACAGGACCCTCGATGCCGTCCACAGCGCCGCTCTCGCTGTACTGCCAGAGGGTCACGCCCCGGTCCAGCGCCGGGACCGGGCCGTAGCTGGCCAGCCAGACCGGCAGGTGCGCCAGATCCTCCATGCCGTACATACTTCCGGCCCAGTGGAGGTTCATGTAGACCACTGGCTCATAGCCCGCCTGACGGATCACGTCGCAGAAGGCGATGGCGTTCTGGGTGGCCTGTTCGCCGGTGAGATCGTCGGTCCGGGCCTCGTCCGCCGTGTAAAATTCCAGATCATAGGCGATGGGGCCGCTGACGTTCGTCCCCCGGAGCCGCTCCACCACGAACCGGGCTTCCTCGGCGGCTTCCTCCTCCGTGACGGCCTGAGAGTAGAAGTAAACGCCCACCGTCAGCCCCGCATTGGCGGCGTCGGCGGCGTTCTGGGCGAAGGCGTTGTCCTCCACCAAAGCCCCGGTGCCGTAGCCCCGGAAGCCAACCCGCAGCATGGCGAAGTCCGCTCCGGCGGCCTTCACGGCGGGCCAGTCCACGACACCTTGATAGCTGGAAACGTCCACTCCGGCCCGGGCGGTGACGCCGGGGGCGTCATATTGGTAAAACGGCTCCCTGCGGGTCAGGGCTTCCTCGTTGACGGAGATGCCCGGCCCCGGCGCGGTATGGGCCCGCCATTCCAGAATACCCCAGATCCCCAGGCCCGCCAATACCAGCGCCGCCAGCAGCCAGCCACGGCGGTTGGGCGCGGCCCGCTTGCCGCCTTTCTTTTTTTCTTCCATGTGTTTTCCCCCTCTTTTCTGCTCATAGACTACCACCGGCGGCGCTGCCTTTGGTGAACAAAGTCTGAATTTGCCGCAAAAAGGGGAGGGGACGGCTCAGGTTTCCTGCGTCAGCATCCGCAGGGCGAACAGGGTGTGGAGCGCTGCGCCGGTGGGGAGAACGTCCTCATTGAACACCACCGCCTCGTTGTGCATGGGCTTGCCGTAGCGAGGGTCCTCCTGCGGCGTTCCGGCTCCCAGCAGCAGGTAGGCGCAGGGCAGTTCATAGGTGAAGGAGGCGAAGTCCTCGGAGCCCATGCCCCCCTGATCCAGACGGTACACCTTTTCCTTGCCTGCCAGCTCCTCCGCCCAGCCGGAGACCTGCTCCATCAGGGCGGGATCGTTCACCAGCGGCGGCGCGGAGGCGATCTCCTCCACCGTGGCGCTGCCACGGAAGGCCGCCGCTGTGTTTTCCGCGATGGCTTGGATGCGCTCCATGATCCGGGCGGTGAGTTCCCGGTCAAAGGTGCGGATGGTACCCTCCATCACCGCTTCCTCCGGGATGATGTTGGGGGCCTGTCCCCCCTGGAACCGGCCCACCGTCACCACGGCAGGCTTCTTCGCGGAGATCTCCCGTGCGGTCAGCTCCTGCAGGGAGAGGTAGATGTGGGCGGCGATGTTAATGGGGTCCACGCCGGTCTCCGGCATGGCCCCGTGGCAGCCGGTGCCCCGGACGGAGATCCGGAACAGGGTGCAGCCCGCCATGAACGTCCCCCGGCCGCAGAGCACCATGCCGGAGGGGGTGCCGGAGTTGACATGGAGGGCCAGTGCCGCTTTGGGCGTCGGCGCGTCCTTCAGGATCCCGGCGGCCAGCATAGCCTTGGCCCCGGTGAAGCCCTCTTCATCCGGCTGGAATACCAGCCGTACCGTGCCCTTCAAGTCCGATTGGTGCCGCTTCAGCAAAGCGGCGGCGCCCAACAGCATGGCGGCGTGCATATCGTGGCCGCAGGCGTGCATGGCGTCGTTTTCCGACTGAAAATCCAGCCCCGTGGCCTCCCGGACCCGGAGAGCGTCCATATCCGCCCGGAGCAGCACGCACCGGCCGGTGTCCTCACCGGTGATGTCCGCCACCACGCCCCCGGCCAGCGGGCGGGGCGTATACCCCAGCGCCGTCAGCCGTTCCGTCACATAGGCGGCGGTGCGGGGCAGGGAGGGGCCCACCTCCGGGTCCCTGTGCAGGGTCCGGCGATCCGTCAGAAGCTGGGGCTTCAGGGCTTCCGCCTCCGCCAGCAGAGCTTTGGTATCCATGGTCATAGCACGTCATCCTTCCTTTGAACTGCGCCGTTTCCGGCAAGCTTACAATACGGTTATTATACCGCAGGGCGGTGCATTGTCAAACACCGCCGGAGAAAAAACGGAGCTGCGCCAAGTATCTTTCTTATTTTCCTGATAGGACTTCGGCGAGAAAAGTGAGCGCGGACTGTCCTGACAGCTGCTGGCGGCGCTGGACTGAGCGGCAGAGGCACTTGCCGCAAAGGGCAGAGCTTGGGCGTGCAGATCAGCCAGTTCTGGTGATACAGGCCAGCCAAGCTGTGAAGTAAGCGGGACA
>OOAA01001178.1_pt1 | contig 14041 bp, 10 predicted proteins | sample 1671671 | NCBI WGS metagenome assembly OOAA01 (sample SAMN06348180, study PRJEB24527) | human gut metagenome | biome: human gut; feature: ankylosing spondylitis patient; material: feces | host: Homo sapiens | place: China | collected 2015-10 | reverse complement strand
TTTTTGTGCGTTTATCCGCTGCTTCGTCCCGATTTTGCGGCAAGTGCAGCGGCAGCCATGCCGCTGCGCGTCATGATCGACGCCGGTCACGGCGGAGAGGACGGCGGCGCGATGTCCGTTACCGGCACGCCGGAAAGCGGCATCAACCTCGACATTGCGCTGCGGGTGCGCGACCTGCTGGCGTTTGCAGGTGTGCAGCCGCTCATGATCCGCACGACGGATACGGCGGTCTATACCGGCTCGTGCGCCTCGATCACGGAGAAAAAGGTCTCCGACCTCAGAAATCGCGTGAAAACGGTCAACGACGCCGCGCCGGAGCTGCTTGTCAGCATCCACCAGAATTTTTTCGAGCAAAGCAAATACCGCGGCGCGCAGGTCTTTTTTGCAGGATCCGACGGCGGCAGACAGCTTGCCGAGACGATGCAGCAGACGCTCCGCGCCTGCGTTGACCCTGCAAACCGGCGCCAGAGCAAGCCGGCACAGTCGGTGTATCTGATGGAACACGCCGCATGCACGGCTGTTCTGGTCGAGTGCGGCTTTTTATCCAATGAATCCGAGTGTACAAAGCTCAAGGACGGCGGCTACCAGACCAAACTGGCGGCCGTGATCATCGCGTCCTACTTACAATACCGGCAGTCTCTGCCGCAAACAGGAATGGTTACATGAAAGCAAAATCGAGTACAAAAACCGTTTTTTATTGCTCCGAATGCGGCAATGAGACGGCAAAATGGATGGGGCAGTGCCCGGCGTGCGGCGCGTGGAACACCCTCGTGGAAGCACCGAAAGAGCCCAAGGCGGCGCTCGGCACACGCGCCAAGCGCATCGCGCAGCCCAAGTTGATCTCGGAACTGGATGCCGAGGAGGAACTGCGGTTTTCTACAGGCATCGGTGAATTTGACCGCGTGCTCGGCGGCGGCGCTGTGCAGGGTTCGCTCGTGCTCGTCGGCGGTGCACCGGGCATCGGCAAATCGACGCTGATGCTGCAAATCTGCGGAAAACTGAGTGAAACCGCCAAAATTCTGTACGTTTCCGGCGAGGAATCGCCGCGTCAGCTCAAGCTGCGCGCCGACCGTCTCGGCGTGCAGTCGGACAACCTGTACGTGCTGTCCGAGACCTGCCTCGGTGATGTGCTGGAATCCGTCGAAGAAGAAAAGCCCGACGTTTTGATCGTCGACTCCATCCAGACGCTCTATCAGGACTCGCTCGAATCGCCCGCGGGCAGCGTGGCGCAGGTGCGCGCCTGCACGCTGGAGCTGATGCAGCTGGCCAAAGGGGAGGGCATCACCGTCTTTGTCATCGGGCACGTCAACAAAGAGGGGTCTATTGCGGGCCCGAAGGTGTTGGAGCACATGGTCGACTGCGTTTTATATTTCGAGGGTGAGGCGCACATGAGCTATCGCATCCTGCGCGCGGCGAAAAACCGCTTCGGCGCGACGAACGAGATCGGCGTATTCGAGATGCGCAGCGAAGGCCTTGTCGAAGTGCCGAACCCGTCGGAAATGCTGCTTTCGGGACGACCTGACGATGCGCCCGGCACGTGCGTGACCTGCGTGATGGAAGGCCAGCGCCCGGTGCTGGCCGAGGTGCAGGCATTGCTTGCGCCCGCGGCGCAGTCAGTCTCGCGGCGGACAAGCAACGGCTTTGACTACAACCGCGCCGCCATGCTGATGGCGGTGCTCGAAAAGCGCGGCGCGCTCAAGGTGTCCGGCTGTGACGCGTTCTTGAACGTCATCGGCGGATTGAGCGTGGACGAGCCCGCAGCAGACCTTGCCGCCGTGCTGGCGCTCGCGTCGAGTTATCTCGACAAGCCCATCGGCAATCACGTCGCCGCCATCGGCGAGGTCGGCCTGACCGGCGAGCTTCGCAGCGTGAACCATTTGAGCGAGCGGCTCAGCGAGGTGCACCGTCTGGGCTTTGAAACATGCATCATCCCGAAGCAGCGCAAGGATCAGATCCGCGCGCCGCAGGGGCTCGCGCTGATCGAAGCGTGCAACATCGCCGAAGCGCTGCGCGCCATTGTGCAGGCGTAAACGCCGACGCGCCGATTGTAAAGCAGTTTCTATAATCTATAATATAGTAGCAAAACCGGCAGCGTTTTCACACTGCCGGACCCATAGAATCCCATGATCCTGACAAAGGAGGTTTTTGTCGCCAGCCACGCCAAAACGCTCATTTCCGCAAAAATACGTTTTTCTGCTCCCCTCAATTGAACAAAATTTTTATTTTGTTCAATTTGGTATAGACTTCAAAATGCCCCTCTCCATCGGCTTCTTTATTGAAAACCGCCGTACAGCCGATCAACGGCATGTGCGCTGTGCATCCCGTTCAAAGGATCAATCTCTGCGCAGCTTTGCTCTGCGTCGCGTTTGAACTGCCAACAACGCTCACAGATCAAAGCTGCTGAATTTTTCTTTGCCGACATACCGACATTTTGAAATTCAATTTTGGAGTATCTCTCCGTATTATTTTTGTTGTAACGAATGAGCTCGCGTGAAAATGCGGCTTACTTTATATTATGAACGACTACCGCTTGGAATCGCCGCCGATTTTGCGCGATTTTCTATCCTACCACGAGACCATCAAAGCCCACTCGCAGAAAACGGTCGATGAATATTTCCTCGACCTGCGCAACTTTTTCCGCTATTTGAAGCAGTCGCGCGATCCGTCGCTGCGCGGCCTCCCTCTCAATGAAATTTCCATCATGGACGTCGATCTTGACTTTGTGAAAAAAGTAACATTGACCGATATTTACGCCTACATGACCTATCTGAGCCGTGACCGCGTGCTGCATCAGAACAGCGACGTGTCCGACTACGGCTTAAATGCCGCGTCCAGAGCGCGAAAAATCGCGACAATTCGGTCTTTTTACAACTATTTGGTCAATAAAGCGCACCTTTTGGACACGAATCCCTGCAAGGACCTCGATTCCCCCAAGATCAAAAAGTCGCTGCCGAAGTACCTGACGCTCGATGAAAGCGTGCAGCTTTTGCAGTCGGTCGACGGGCAGAACCGCGAGCGCGACTACTGCATTCTGACGATCTTTCTGAACTGCGGGCTGCGAATCTCCGAGCTCTGCGGTCTCGATCTGCAGGATATTCAGGACGACGCGCTGCGCGTGCTCGGCAAAGGCAACAAGGTGCGCATCGTCTATTTGAACGACGCCTGCAAGGACGCGCTCAAGCGTTATCTCGCCGTGCGCCGCCCTATCACGGGGCGCGACAGCAGCGCCCTCTTCCTCTCCACGCGCAACGAGCGCATCAGCCGCTCGAGCGTCCACGCGCTCGTCAAAAAGCACCTGAGCGCCGCGGGGCTCGACGCTTCAGAATACTCCTCGCACAAGCTGCGCCACACGGCGGCAACGCTCATGCTGCAAAATGGCGTGGACGTCAAAGCCGTGCAGGAGGTGCTCGGGCATGAGCATCTGAACACGACGGAGATCTATACGCACATCGATAACGATGCGCTGCGCGTGGCTGCAAAGGCAAATCCCTTGTCGCATGTAAAGATGAAAAAGAACAAGGAATCAAATTGACTTTCCCCGCCTGATCCGATATACTTATTTGTTGATGAAATGTATTTTTCAAGGAGGGTTTCCATGAATACAAAAGAGCTTTCCCCCATCTGCCGGCAGGTGCGGCGCGACATCATCACGATGACCGCCAACGCCGGCAGCGGCCACCCCGGCGGTTCGCTGTCTGCGGTGGAGCTGATGACCAGCGTTTTCTTCAACCACATGCGCGTTGACCCGCAGAACCCGCACGATCCCGACCGCGACCGCTTCGTGCTCTCCAAGGGTCATGCCGCCCCCTGCTATTACGCGGTGCTCGCCGCTAAGGGCTTCATCTCCCGCGACGAATATGCGAACTTCCGCCAGCTGCACTCCATCCTGCAGGGCCACCCCGACGCCAAGAAGGTCCCCGGCATCGACGCCTCTACGGGTTCTCTCGGTCAGGGCGTGTCCATCGCCGTCGGCATGGCGCTGGGCGCCAAGCATCTCGGCAAGGATACGAAGGTCTTCGCCCTCGTCGGCGACGGCGAGAGCCAGGAGGGTCAGATCTGGGAGGCCTATATGGCCGCCGCGCACTATAAGCTCGACAATCTGACCGTCATCATCGACAACAATGGGCTCCAGATCGACGGCACGAACGACCAGGTCATGAGCCTTGGCGATCTGCCCGCCAAGCTCCGCGCGTTCGGCTTTGACCTCGTCGAGCTGCCCGACGGCAACGATCTCGACGCCGTCGAGGCCGCACTCTCCAAGCCTACCATGCCCGGCAAGCCCAAGGCCATCCTTGCACACACCGTCAAGGGCAAGGGCGTTTCGTTCATGGAGAATCAGGTCGGCTGGCACGGCAAGGCCCCAAATGCCGAGCAGCGCGAGCAGGCTTTGAAGGAATTGGAGGACTAAGAACATGGCTGATAAAATTGCAACCCGTCAGGCTTACGGCGAAGCGCTGATCGAACTGGTCGAAAAGAATGATAAGGTCGTCGTGCTCGACGCCGACCTCGCCAACGCCACGCAGACCTGCAAGGTCGCCAAGGCGCACCCCGAAAAATTCTACAACTGCGGCATTGCCGAGGCCAACATGGTCGACATCGCCGCCGGTATGTCCACGATGGGCCTCATCCCCTACTGCTCTTCGTTTGCGATGTTTGCGGCCGGCCGCGCCTATGAGCAGATTCGCAACTCCATCGCCTATCCCCACTTCAATGTCAAAATCTGCGCGACCCATGCGGGCGTCAGCGTCGGCGAGGACGGCGGCAGCCACCAGTGCATCGAGGACATCGCCCTCATGCGCGTCATCCCCGGCATGACGGTCATCTGCCCCGCGGACGCCAACGAGGCCAAGGCCGCCACCATGGCGATCGCCGAGATGAACGGTCCTGTCTACATGCGCCTTGCGCGCCTTGCCACCCCCGTTTTCGAAGGTGACATGGTCAAGTCCTTTGAGATCGGCAAGGCAAACGTCCTGCGCGAGGGCAAAGATGTTGCGATCTTTGCGACCGGCCTCATGGTCAACGAGTCCCTGATGGCCGCCGAAGCGCTCGCAAGCGAGGGCATCGACGCTGCCGTCATCAATATCCACACCATCAAGCCCATCGACGCAGAGTGCGTAACGAAGTACGCAGAAAAATGCGGCAAGGTCATCACCGTCGAGGAGCACAGCGTCATCGGCGGTCTGGGCGACGCCGTAGCCGACGTCCTGATGGGTAAGGTCAACTGCAAGTTCCACAAGATCGGCGTGAACGACCGCTTCGGCCAGTCCGGCAAGGCGGCGGACGTGCTGCGCGAATACGGCCTGACGGCCGATCAGATCGCCGAGACCGTCAAGGCGAACATCTGATGAACACCGCGCCCGAGTGCGTCGACATGACGGAATCGCTGCGCCGCGGCGCAGGCCGCCTGCTTTATAACGGAGATGAAGGCTCTCTCGTCCTCAGCACGGACGGAACGTTTCTGCTGAGCGACATACAGGACGGCGCGCTTCTGTGCGAAAAGATTCGCACGCTTTGCCCTGCCGCTCCCAAGCTGTTCACCGTCAAAAGTGACGATGCCGCAGCAGCGCTGATGCGGGAATTCTCCCTGCACGATTCCATGCGCTGCACGCAGTGGGTCTATGAAAAGGGCGAGCCGCCCTGCCCCGTCACGGCGGACATCCGCCCGCTGACGCAGGAGCACGCGGCGCTGGCCGCGTCCGTCTATCACGACGGCGACGGTGCGTACATCCGCGACCGCATCGAATACGGCGCACTCTTCGGCGTATTTGAGAGCGATGCCCTCGCAGGCTTCGCCGGTTTTCATGACGACAGCAGCATGGGCATGCTCGAAATTCTACCGCCGTTCCGCCGCCGCGGGTATGCCGCGCAGCTGGAAGCATTTCTGATCGCCGCGGCGCTGAAGGAGGGCCGCACGCCCTACTGCCACGTGGTCGACGGAAACGAAGCGTCGCTGCATTTGCAGCGGAAAATGGGCCTCACCTGCACCCGCCTTCCCGCGATCTGGGTCAATTAAGCAAAGAAAGGAGACAAAGCGAATCGGTTTTGTCTCCTTTTTTCAAAAATATCGCAAATCCTCTTGCAAAATCAAATTTCTGTGTTACAATGTAATTAGTTCCAAACGTACCAAACATTTGAAATAACTTTTTATCAAAGGAGAAGATATTATGCCGCTCGTAACATCTACTGAAATGTTCAAAAAAGCCTATGACGGCGGATACGCCATCGGCGCGTTCAACGTCAACAACATGGAGATCGTGCAGGGTATCACCGAGGCCTGCCAGGAAGAGCACGCGCCCGTGATCCTGCAGGTCAGCAAGGGCGCCCGCGCCTACGCGAACCACACCTACCTCGTCAAGCTCGTGGAAGCTGCTGTCGAGTGCTGCCCCGATATCCCCATCGTGCTGCACCTTGACCACGGCCCGGACTTCGAGACCTGCAAGTCCTGCATCGACGGCGGCTTCACCTCCGTCATGATCGACGCCTCCTCCAAGCCCTTTGCCGAAAATATCGAGATCACGAAGAAGGTCGTCGAGTACGCACATGACCACGGCGTCGTGGTCGAGGCCGAGCTCGGCACCCTCGCCGGTATCGAGGACGAGGTCAAGGTCGCCGCGCACGAGGCGTCCTACACCCATCCCGAAGAAGTCGAGGAATTCGTCTCCAAGACCGGCTGCGACTCCCTTGCCATCGCCATTGGTACCTCTCACGGCGCTTACAAGTTCAAGCCCGAGCAGTGCACCGTCAATGAGCAGGGCATCCTCGTCCCGCCCCCGCTGCGCTTCGATGTGCTGAAGGAAGTCTCCAAGCGTCTGCCCGGCTTCCCCATCGTGCTGCACGGCTCCTCCTCCGTCCCGCAGGAGTATGTCAAGATGATCAACGAGCACGGCGGCAAGATGCCCAACGCTATCGGCGTGCCCGAGGATCAGCTGCGCGAGGCCGCAAAGCTCTCCGTCTGCAAGATCAACATCGACTCCGACCTGCGCCTTGCCATGACCGGCACCGTGCGCGCCTTCCTCGATGAACATCCCGACAAGTTTGACCCGCGCGAGTATCTCAAGCCCGCCCGCGCCAACATCAAGGAGCTCGTCCGCCACAAGCTCGTCGATGTGCTCGGCTGCGCTGGCAAGGCCTAAGCGATAAGGAGAACTGCTATGAGTGAATTGAAAGGCGCGTGCATCATCGGCCAGTCCGGCGGCCCGACCTCCGTCATCAACGCGAGCGCTTACGGCGTCATCCGCACGGCGCTCGATTCCGGCTGCATCACGAATGTCTACGGCGCAGAGCACGGTATCAAGGGCGTGCTCGAAGACCGCCTGTTCGACATGAGTCAGGAAGACCCGAAGGAGCTGGAGCTTTTAAAGTACACCCCCTCCTCCGCCCTCGGCTCCTGCCGCTACAAGATGAAGGACCCCGACGAGGACGACACCGATTACAAGCGCATCCTTGAGGTATTCAAAAAGCACGACGTCCGCTATTTCTTCTACAACGGCGGAAATGACTCGATGGATACCTGCAATAAGATCAGCAAGTACATGCAGAAGGTCGGCTACGAGTGCCGCGTCATGGGCGTGCCCAAGACGATCGACAACGACCTTTATGGCACCGACCACTGCCCCGGCTACGCCAGCGCCGCCAAGTACATCGCGACGAGCCTGATGGAGGTCTATCAGGACGCGCACGTCTACGACACGGGCATGATCTGCATTGTCGAGATCATGGGCCGCCACGCCGGTTGGCTGACTGCCGCCGCCGCGCTCGCGACGAAGTACGGCGCGGGTCCCGACCTCATCTACCTGCCCGAGACTGATTTCGACATGGACACGTTCCTTGCCGACGTCGAGCGCATCTACAAGGAGACCGGCAGCTGTATGGTCGCCGTATCCGAGGGCATCCACTATGCCGACGGCAGCTTTGTCTCCGAGGCCAAGACCAGCGCGACGGACGGCTTTGGCCACGCGCAGCTCGGCGGCCTCGCCGCGCTGCTGGCGAGCATCGTGAAGGAAAAGACCGGCGCGAAGGTGCGCGGCATTGAGCTGTCGCTGCTCCAGCGCTGCGGCGCACACCTCGCAAGCGAGACCGATATCGAAGAGGCCGTCATGGCCGGTCGTGCCGCGGTGGAGAACGCCGTCGCCGGCATCACCGACAAGATGGTCGCCTTTGAGCGTGAGACTGTGGACGGCCACTACGTTTGCAAGACGAAGCTGCTGCCGCTCACCGAGGTCGCAAACTTCGAGAAGAAGATTCCCATCGAGTGGATCAACGACTCTCACAACGGCGTCAAGCAGGAGTTCATCGACTATGTCCTCCCCCTCATCCAGGGCGAGCCCAAGCTCCCGAAGGAGGACTCCCTCCCCCGTTTCGCCAAACTCAAAAAAGTGCTGGCCAAGTAAATTTTCAGTAAAAAAGGAACCGATTCTTTCGAATCGGTTCCTTTTTATATCATTCCGGTCAGTCCTCTGCAAACCACTCGCCGAGAATATCTGTGGTAAGCGGCAGCGTCGTTTCCTTCGTGCCGCTTTCCGTGTAGAGCGTCAGCGTAACGGTATTGTCCTGTGCGTGATAGGTCTCCGCCCGCGCGGTCACGCCGAGGGGCGCACTCAGGCGCGCAAGCTGCGCGTCCGCCTTATCCCAGTCGACCTCACTGCGCTGAGAGCCCCCCTCCGCGGCGTTCCAACGGTAGACAAAAACACACGACATGCCGTCGCCAAAGGTGCTGCGCGTAATGAGTTCGCTGCGCCCATCTCCCGTGAGATCAAGCGGCCACGCGCCGTCGCCCTCCGCCGCATCATCAAAGTCATAGCCAAAGGTCCTGCCCGCATAGACGAAGCCCTGCTCCGTCAGCGCATAGAAGTCACAAACTGTCATAACTATGCCTTGGATCGTTTCAAGCTCGAAGCCCGGAAATCCGAGCACATCGTCCCGTGCGGTGAGGGAGACTTTTTCGGCAGCGTTGCCATTCCCGATCCAAGTGCCGCGATCCACGCCGAACGGTATGTCGATCTCCGCACCGTCCGCGCCAAAGAGCGCGTAGCGCGCATAGCCAGCCTCATCCGGCTCGTAGACCTTCAGCGTGACAGTCTAACCGCCGGCCTCCTCGGTCTGCGTGAGCAGCGCGGTGGGCGCGTCAGCCTCCTCCGGTGGCAATTCCTCTATGATGGGCTGCGGGGTGCGGCTTGCTAAGATGATGCTGACAAGCGCCGCTGCCACCAGCAGCGGCAGCGCGATCTTTCGGCTCATATCCTCTTCCTCCTGTTATCCTTCTTATAGAACAGCATAACAGCGGGCAGCGGAAATGACAAGTTACAAAGTGATGACATTCCAGTTACAGGAATGTAACAAAGCGAGAGGAACCTCCTCTCGCTTTGTTTCTTTACAGGATGATACAGATGAGACCGCCCGTGCCCTCGTTGATGATGCGCTCAAGCGTCTGGCGGAGCTTGAGGCGCGCGTCGTCCGGCATGTGCTTGAGCTTTGCCTGCAAGTCTTCGTTCACGATCTCGTGGAAGCTGCGGCCGAAGATGTTGGACTGCCAGATCTTCGTCGTGTCGCCCTCGAACTCCTGCAAGAGGTAGTTGACCATGTCTTCGCTCTGCTTTTCATTGCCGACGATGGGCGAAACCGTCGTTTCGATGTCGGCGCGGATGATATGCAGGCTCGGCGCGCTCGCCTTGAGCCTCACACCGTAGCGCCCGCCCTGCTTCATGATCTCCGGCTCCTCCAAGTTCAGCTCGTCGACCGTCGGCACAACGATACCGTAGCCTCTCTCGCGCGCGTCGGACACCGCCTGCGCCACCTTGTCGTACTCCGCCTTGACCGACGAGAGCTCAGTGAGAAGGCTCAGCAGATCGCCGTCATCCTTCACATCGAAGCCCGACTGCTCGCTCAGCGTCCGGTAGAACAGTGCGCGCGGGAGCTGCAATTCCGCCGCGGCGACGCCCGTGCCGAGCTGAATGGACGTGATGCGCGCGCTGCTGACGCTTTCGCAGCCGCCGATGGCGCTGATCGCGCCCTGCACCTCTCGGATACAGTGGAGGCTGCCTGTGTTCTCGCGGATGGCCTGATAGAGGCCGCTTTTGATCGGGTGATCGTCGGCAAGCGCCTCGACCCACGGCGGGATGAAGAGGTCCAGCTCGCAGAGCGGGAACTCGTAAAGGATGGCCTTGAGAATCATTCCCACTGCGTTGTCGTCGAGCGTCAGGCAGTTGACGGGCAGACATGTCACGCCATAGCGTGAAGCGATATCCCTTGCCATTGCCTGCACGCGATCGCTTTCCGGCTCTGTCGCGTTGAGCAGAACGAGAAATGGCTTGCCGATCTCCTGTAATTCGCGGATGACGCGGCCCTCGGCCTCTATGTAGTCCTCGCGCGGGATATCGGTGATACTGCCGTCGGTCGTCACAACGACGCCGATGGTCGAATGCTCGCGGATGACGCGCGTTGTGCCAAGCTCCGCCGCCTCACTCATCGTCACCTCGTGGTCGAGCCACGGCGTCGAGACCATGCGCGGGCTCTCGCCCTCCATCTGCCCCGTCGCGCCCGGGATCATGTAGCCCACGCAGTCGATGAGCCGGACCGAGCAGCTGCTGCCCTCGTCAAGCGCAATATCCACCGCCTCTTCCGGCACGAACTTCGGCTCCGCCGTCATCACCATGCGGCCGCTGCCGCTCTGCGGCAGCTCATCCTTCGCCCGCTCGCGGCGGTAGACATTGTCGATGTTCGGGATGACCTGCGTCTCCATGAAGCGCTTGATGAACGTCGACTTGCCCGCGCGCACGGGGCCGACGACGCCGATGTAGATGTCCCCCGCCGTGCGGGTCGAAATATCCTGATAGATCTCCGTATTCATGCTCATACCCTCTTCCTCCGTTCCTCAGCGCCTGCGCGGGATCAGCAGCAGCTTTCCGATCACCGCGGCGGATTCCTCCTTGAGCTCGTTGGCCGCGAGGATGGCCTCGACCGTTGTGCGGTACAGCTTGGCAATATCCCACAGCCGCTCGCCCTGCTTCATCGCGCGGAGCACGAGCGAGGGGACGTTCTCGTCCTTTTTCCCGCACTCCTCGGCCTCAAGCGACTGAAGACAAGGATAACGCGGCGTTTCCGCCACGCTGACGGCAAACGTTACGGGGAAGCGCAGCTCCACGCCGTCCGCGCCGACGGACGCGGCGATCTCGCCCGCGTACATGTCCTGCACCCGCGCCTGTCCGCTGCCCGGAAGGTCGGTCTCGAGCAGCACCTCGCTCCGCCGCTCGGAGAGCAGCGGCACGGCGTTTTCGTCGAGATACAGCACGCGCAGATTCGCCGTCGCGCGCAGCGACGCGCTCTCTCCCCCGCCGCTCACGCCCGCGCTGCTGAAGATCACGTCCGTCGCCAGCACCGTCTGCACCTCGGCCCCGGTCTCGATCTTTTCGCGCACGAGCTGCTCGCGCAGCACCAGCGCCGCGCTGTCGCACAGCTCGACCGTCTCCGTCTTCGCGGTCAGGTCGTAGGCCGTGCTGTAAAGGTCCGCCACACAGCAAACGCTTTTCACCTCGCGCACCGCTGTGAACGCGCTGATGTAGAGCCGCAGCGAGATGGCGCGGTTGTTGTCCGGCTCGCTCTCGCTGCCGACATGGATCTCCGCGCCTGTCAGGCGCAGCGACGCGCGCACCGTCGTCTCGCCCTCCTCTTCGGCAAGTCCGTCTAGGATCTGCGAAAACGGCAATTCACTGCTCATCGACGCAAGGTTCCCGCTCTCATCCAAGTAGATGGCATCCAGCCGCGCGACGCCCTTGAGCACGATCTTGTTGCCGATCGACTTGCAGTCAGTCACGCGCAGCGCACACTTTGTGCGTAAAAGCTCCTGAATGGGCTCCTTCGTGCCCGAAAGCAGCACTTCATCGGAAAATGTGAAGTCCTTTTCCCGAATGGCGCGGATAATACCGATGTCCTTTTTCTCGCACAGCGTTTCGATCTTGTAGGCTTCCTGCTCCTTCACGCCGCTGCACACGCTCAGCGACGCGGGCACGTAGGGCGTAAGCGTCAGCTCCACGTTCACGCGCGTGAACACCTTGCGCGGATTGAGCATGCGCACCTCGCACGAGCAGAGCCGGCCGTCGAGGCAGCTGTCCGCGCTGCCGCTCAGCGCGCGCCCCTCGATCGTCTCGTCGAGCGGCAGCGTGTATTCAAACGACTTCATCCCCTGCGCGTCCTCGGCCACGTACAAAAGCGTCATGCGGACCATGCCCGACACCTGCGCTTTTCCGTCTGCGATCTCACGGCTGCGCAGGAAAAGGCACCCGCTCGCATCCACGATGCGGGCAATGTCCGGCAGATAGTCCGGCACGATGGTCTCCGTTGTCTCCTCGCGGTTCTCGCTGAGCTGCGGTAACGCCTGATAACAGGCAAACTGCTCCTTTTTCAATTCCAGTTCCATTGCAGTCCTCTCCTTCGGCTAAGTGGTTACTGCACTCTATGCACTGTGGACGCGCGTTATGCTTCCTCCCTGACGCCAAATACGCGCCGCAGCAGCGACGAGAGGACCTTGGGTGACTTCCAAACGACAATTTTCATGCTTTTCCCTCCCAATATTCATACCCTTTTCAACCGATGTTAGAATCTGCGCAGGCAGCCGATGCCGCAAAAGATGAGAAGAAATGCGACCAGAAACATCAGCGCCCCCACCGGAAAAACAGCCGCGATGAAAATACCGAGCCCCAGCGCCAGCGCGCAAACACCCACGCAGTGCCACGGGCCGAACAGCGGCGGTCCCGGCGGGCGCGGCGGCGGATTCGAATACATGCTTTTCCCCTCCTCTCCCGGCGTTCGCCTGCTCCATTCTATACAAAAGCGGCCGCCGCGTTCCTGCTTTATCGTGACAAAGCGTCGAACTTCGTCATGTTGTCCCTTGTAATACTTGACATTCTCTCATCTTTATGTAATATTAAGAACAACTTCACTTGATCGCGGCTCTGCGAGCGTGTTCCGCACTGACCGCAACGGAAAGGACGGCACACCCATGCAGGAAATGAGCAGAAGAAATCAGCACTTTACCGACTCCGTCATTCGCAGAATGACGCGTATCTCCAACGAATGCGGCGCGATCAACTTAGCGCAGGGCTTCCCCGATTTTGACCCGCCCAAGGAGATGATGGACCGCCTCGAGGTCGTGAGCCACGAAGGCCCCCATCAGTACCCCATCACGATGGGTGCGCCGAATTTCCGCCAGGCCATCGCGCGCAAATGCGGTCACTTCATGGGCCGCACCATCGACCCCGAGACCGAGATCGTCGCGACCATCGGCTCGACCGAAGCGATGGTCGACACGCTCTTCGCCCTGACGAATCCGGGCGACCGCGTCGTGATGTTCTCCCCGTTCTTCGAAAACTACCGCGCACAGGTCATCATGGCCGACTGCGAGCCGGTCTTTGTCCCCTTGAACCCGCCGACGTTCTCCTTCGACCCGAACGTACTGGAGGACGCCTTCCGCGGCGGTGCAAAGGCCATCATCATCTGCAACCCCTCGAACCCCTGCGGCAAGGTCTTCACCGAGGAAGAGCTCAGGATCATTGCCGAGCTTTGCATCCGCTACGATGTTTACGCCATCATGGACGAGGTGTATGAGCATATCATCTACGATGGCCGCAAGCACGTTTATATGAACAGCCTCCCCGGCATGTGGGAACGCACGGTGTCCTGCTCCTCGCTTTCCAAGACCTATTCCATCACCGGCTGGCGACTTGGCTACGCCATTGCGCCGGAGCCGATCATGACGCGTATCCGCCAGTATCACGATTTCACCACCGTCGGCTGCCCGTCCCCGCTGATGGAGGCCGCCGTCGTGGGACTCAATATGCCGCTGAGCTACTACGATGAATTCGGCACGCACTATGCACACATGAAGAAGATCTTCACCGATGGCATGCGCAACATCGGCATTCCTTTCACCGATCCTGAAGGCACATACTTCGTGCTGGCCGATATTTCTCCGTACCTCAAAAAGGGGCAGAGCGACGTTGACTTCTGCGAGCAGCTCGCGCGCAAGGTCGGCGTCGGCTCGGTACCG
>OOAA01001175.1_pt1 | contig 14090 bp, 8 predicted proteins | sample 1671671 | NCBI WGS metagenome assembly OOAA01 (sample SAMN06348180, study PRJEB24527) | human gut metagenome | biome: human gut; feature: ankylosing spondylitis patient; material: feces | host: Homo sapiens | place: China | collected 2015-10 | reverse complement strand
TGGACGATGAGGTATTCGCCGCCATTATCAAGGAAGCGGAAAAATATCTCGGCTACCCCTACGTTTGGGGCGGCAGCAGTCCCTCCACCTCGTTTGACTGTTCGGGCTTCGTCAGTTGGGTCATCAATCATTCCGGTTGGGATGTGGGCAGGCTGGGCGCGCAGGGACTTTGCAATATCTGTACGCCCGTATCCTCTGCCAACGTCAAGCCGGGCGATCTGGTGTTTTTCACCGGAACGTATGATACCCCCGGTGTCAGCCATGTGGGTATCTACGTCGGCAACAATATGATGATCCACTGCGGAGATCCGATCTCTTATGCAAACTTAAATTCAAGCTATTGGCAGTCCCATTTCTACCGCTATGGGCGCTTGCCGTAAAGGAGAGTGAACGATATGAACCCGAAAATCATGAAGCTCCGTGGGGAGCTGGAGAAGAACAAAGGCAAAATCTCTGATCTGCAAGGCCGCAACCGCGAGCTGGAAAAGCAGATTCGTGAGCTGGAGGACACCGACATCATCGGCATGGTGCGCGAGAACGGCATGACGATGGAACAGTTTGCCGAGCTGTTCCGCCGTATGCAGGCCGCGCCTGCACCGGCCACTTCGGAAAAGGAGGCGTTGAACCATGACTAAGAACACACCGCGCATTTTTATCAGCCTGCTGCTGATGCTCCTGTGTATCGGGATTCTCCCCGTTTCCGCCTTTGCCAGCGGCGGTGATTATCCTGATGATGCGCTGCCCACCGCCGAAAGTAGCGCCGCAGACGCACAGGAAACAAAACAGATCGGCACGGTCACGACCAACGGCGGCAACCTGAACGTCCGCACCGGCGCGGGACTGGACAACACCGCGTTTACGCAGCTCCCCAACGGCACGGTGGTCGATGTGATTGGCAGGGACGGCGATTGGGTAAAAATCCTGCTGCCTGCCCGTGTGGGCTATGTGTACGGCAGCTATCTGACCGTCACCGATGCCGCCGACAGCGCCGTGAGCATCGGCGGCATTACGCTTCCGTTTGATGAAAAAGAGCTGGCCGACCTCTGGCAGCTCCTTGTCGGCAGCATGACGGGCGGCAGCGACGCGCTGACACCGGACGGCAATCTGACGCTGATCGACGATATTGGCTCCAGCACCAAGGCAGGAAAACAGTTCATTACGCTGGAAAGCAAGAACGGCAATACATTTTACCTGATTATTGACCGTGACGATGAGGGCGAAGAAACCGTCCACTTCTTGAATCAGGTGGATGAGGCTGACCTGATGGCGCTGACCGGCGAGGAAGAAACGCCCGCCGTCTGCTCCTGCACAACCAAATGCGCGTCCGGTGCGGTCAATACATCCTGCCCCGTCTGCGCGGTCAACATGACCGAGTGCGTGGGCAAGGAGACAAAGCCCGAAGTCCCCACCGAGCCGACAGAACCCACCGCCGAGGAGCCAGAGAAAAAGAGTGGTGTGGGCGGCATCCTTGTCGTTCTGCTGATTGTCGCACTGGGCGGCGGTGCCACGTTCTACATCTTCAAGCAGAAAAAGGCCAAGCCGCAGACCAAGGGCAGCGCTGATCTGGACGATTATGACTACGGCGAGGACGAATACGAGTTTGAGCCGTATAAGGACGAATCGGAACAGGATACTACGGAGGATACGAACGCATGAGATATTTCACCAATAATCCGCTGGAACGCCTGATGATGCAGAAGCCGAAAGCAGCGCGGGAGGACAGCCCTCCCGACGCTGCCAAGGAACACTTCTGCTATGGCTGTAAGCGCTTCGGGCAGAGCTGCGTTCGTCCCTGCTACCGTGACGTAAAGAGAATGGAGGCTGCACCATGCGCCTTGTGATCGCCGAAAAACCCTCCGTGGCGCAGAGCATCGCCGCCGTGCTGGGTGCTAAATCACGGCATGACGGGTATCTGGAGGGCGACGGGTACATCGTGTCGTGGTGTTTCGGGCATCTGGCAGAGCTGGCCGACGCCGCCGTTTACAATGCCGATGATGCCAAATGGACGCTGGCGGCGCTGCCCATCATTCCTACCTCGTTCCGCTTCATCGTCCGCTCTGAAAAGCAGAAGCAGTTTGACATTCTGCGGGAGCTGATGCGCCGGGAGGATGTGGCAGAGGTGGTCAACGCCTGCGACGCTGGGCGCGAGGGTGAGCTGATCTTCCGCACGGTTTACTGCCTTGCGGGATGCTCCAAGCCGATTCTGCGGCTTTGGATTTCTTCAATGGAGGATGATGCCATCCGCAGCGGCTTCCAGCAGCTTAGGTCTGGGCGCGACTATGATGGCCTGCATCAATCTGCCCTGTGCCGTGCCAAGGCCGATTGGCTGGTGGGCATCAACGCCACGCGGTATTTTTCCCTGACGTATGGACGCACATTGAACATCGGGCGCGTCATGTCGCCCACGCTGGCGCTGCTGGTACAGCGTGAGGCGGAGATCTCCGCATTTGTGGCAGAGCCGTTCTACACCGTCCAGCTTGATTGCGGCTTTCCCGCCGCGACAGACCGAATGAAAGACAGAAAGGATGCCGATGCCATCGCCAACGCCTGCAAGGGCAAGACAGTAACCGTCAAAAGCGTGGAGCGCAAGGAAAAGTCTGAGAAAGCGCCCGCGCTCTACGATTTGACCTCCCTCCAGCGCGACGCCAACCGCGTTCTCGGCTACACCTCTCAGCAGACCCTCGACTATCTCCAAGCGCTCTATGAAAAGAAGCTCTGTACCTACCCGCGCACCGACAGCCGCTATCTGACCGACGATATGGAGGGCAGCGTCCCCGGCCTTGTCGCCGCCGCTGCCGCTGTCTGCGGCATGGAGAAGCCGCCGACCATCTGCGCCAAGCAGGTATGCAGCAGTAAAAAAGTCACCGATCACCACGCCATTGTTCCCACCATCAGCGCGGAAAAGGTAGATATAGCCTCTCTGCCGCTGGGCGAACGCGAGGTGCTGAAGCTGGCGGCAAGGGGCTTGCTTCGTGCGGTGGATGAACCACATCGCTACGCAGAAACGGTCATTACGGTGGACTGTGCCGGTCAGAGCTTCACCGCCAAGGGCAAAACCGTCCTTGCTCCCGGCTGGAAGCGCTATGAGCAGGAGCAGGCAGAGGCAGCGCCCGCGCTGCCGGTGGTGACGGAGCAACAGACGCTTTCCGTATCTGCCGCATCGGTCAAGACCGGAAAAACCACGCCGCCCAAGCATTTCACCGAGGATACGCTGCTGGCCGCGATGGAGAACGCAAGCAAGGAGGATATGCCAGATGATGCCGAGCGCAAGGGCATTGGCACCCCGGCGACCCGTTCCGGCATCATTGAAAAGCTGGTGTCCTCCGGTTTTGTGGAGCGCAGGAAGTCCAAGAAGATCACAAATCTGCTGCCCACCTCCACCGGCACGGCGCTTATCACCGTTCTGCCCGAACAGCTCCAGTCTCCGCAGCTCACCGCTGAATGGGAACACCGCCTGAAAGAGATCGAGCGCGGCGAAATCGCCCCGGACAGCTTCATGGATGGGATCGCCGCCATGCTGAATGAGCTGGTGCAGACCTACAAGCCCATCCCCGGTGCGGAAGTCCTGTTCCCCTCCGGGCGTGAGGTAGTCGGCAGGTGTCCCCGCTGCGGGGCCGAGGTAACGGAATCGCAGAAGGGCTTTTTCTGTGAGAATCGTTCTTGCGCATTTGTCCTCTGGAAAAATAGCCGATTCTTCGCCGCCAAGAAAAAGGCGCTGACGAAATCTCTTGCCGCTGCGCTTTTGAAAAATGGCCGCGCCCCGCTGAAAGGCTGCTACTCGGAAAAAACCGGGAAAACCTATGATGCCAGCGTTTTTTTGGAGGACGATGGGCAGCGCGCGGGCTATAAGCTGGTGTTCGACAATGGCTGATGCGCCGCGTATGGATCACAAGCAGCTCCGCCGCGCCAAGAAGCTCATTCGGAAGCTCTGCTGTAATTACGATCACGGCAACTGCCTCGCGCTGGATGATGGAGAGCCTTGCGTCTGCGTACAGGGTATTTCCTACTCGCTGCTGTGCAACTGGTTCCGAAACGCGGTGCTTCCCGCCGACCATGAGCTGCTGGCCGACGTGATGCGGGAAAGGCCGGGAAAGCGCTGCGCCGTCTGCGGTAAGCCGGTCTATTCTTCCTCCAATCGCACCAAATATTGCCCCGCCTGCGCCAAGCAGGAGCGTCGAAAGCAGGACGCCAAACGAAAGCGTGAACAATACTGGAACCTCCGCAAATAGAGGGCGTAAAAGCCCCGTGCCGCAAGGCTTTTTCCATGCCGGATTGCAAGTGGCTGCGTCATTCTATCCGCAAGCGCAAAAACGGCCTCTATCTGCGGAGAATTGCCCCTGTGCAGGATGTGTTTTCTTCTGCGCAGGGGCGCTATTTTTTCTGAAAGGAGATCATCATGGCTGAAAAACAAACCAGCAAAGACCGGATGCGGGAGATCGTTGACAGCATCGAAAATGGCATCAAGGAGCTGTTCGAGAGCGATAAGTACCGGAAGTACCTTGCCACCATGAGCCGCTTTCACCGCTACTCGGTCAATAATACCATGCTCATCTATATGCAGCGCCCCGACGCCACCCATGTGGCGGGCTTCAACAAGTGGCGCGATCAGTTCGGCAGGAACGTCCTGAAAGGAGAAAAAGGTATCCGCGTCATCGCCCCCACGCCCTATAAGAAAAAGGTCGAGGAAATCAAGACCGACCCGGAAACCAACGCGCCGATACTGGATGCAGACGGCAAGGCCATCATTGAGGAAAAGGAAATCCGTATCCCTATGTTCAAGGTGGTATCCGTCTTTGACGTGTCGCAGACTTCTGGAAAGCCCTTGCCCCAGCTTGCCGCCGATCTGAGCGGCAATGTGCAGCAGTATGAGGTTTTCATGGAGGCGCTGCGCCGTGCTTCTCCCGTTCCGATGGAGATAAAGCCCGTTGCGCGGGATACGGACGGCTTTTTCAGCATTAAGGCGCAGAGCATCACCATCCGCGCCGGTATGAGTGAGGTGCAGACGGTATGCGCCGCCGTCCATGAGATTGCCCACGCCAAGCTCCACGACTACGAACACATGACGGAGCTTGCGGACGATGGTGAGACGATCCTTGTCCCCGGTGAAAAGAGCCGCAACACCGAGGAGGTCGAGGCCGAAAGCATCTCCTATGCGGTCTGCCAGTATTACGGCATTGAAACGGGCGAAAACAGCTTCGGCTATATCGCCACATGGTCAAAGGGCAAGGAGTTGAAAGAGCTTCGCGCCAGTCTGGAAACCATCAACAAGACTGCCTCCGAGCTGATTACGGACATTGACCGGCACTTTGCGGAGATTTGCAAGGAGCGCGGCATCAATCGTGAAGAAGTGAGCGCCACACAAACAGACGAAGCGCTTTATCTTGTGGATGGCTCGGTATATCTCCATGTGCAGCATACAGACGGCGGTTGGGACTATTCGCTCTACGACAAGGAAAGCAAAAAGCTGCTGGATGGCGGTGTTATTGACAGCAGCGCCATTGAAGATTCGCCGGTTGCATCTGTTGCCGGGGCTGTCCGAACGGAGGTATTTGCCATTCAGGGCATGACACCAACCAAGGTGACATTTGCAGATATGAGAATTCTGGAGGACTTGCAGGAGGCGCAGATTACGCCGCCCTTGGACAGCGAACAGATCACCGGCGCAGTCGCTGTTCCCACCGATGCGGCAGATAATATGCTCCCGGAGCTGGAACAGGCCGTCCCGATGCCTGACCCCACGCTGACGGTGGACGATATGCGCAGCTATGGGTATCTGGATAGTGATATGCTCCCGCTTTCCAAGGATCGGGCGGTGGAGCTGCTGGAGCATGACATCACGGTTTATATGCTCCATCCCGACAACGCCGAGGAAATGGTCTTTGAGGCCGAGGACATCATCAAGCACGACGGAATGTTCGGGATCACAAGACCGGATTGGGATGCAGTCAAAGGACATATCCCGCCCCGCGATGTGGAGCAGCGCTTTTTGAACAGTCCCACCGATGCTATGGCGATCTACCAACTGCGCCGGGATGCGCCGGTGGAGCTTCGTTTTGCCAATCTCGGCAGTCTGGCCGCGCCGCCTGACCCTGCCAACTATGAAGCTGTCTATACCCGTGAAGTGTACCCGGACGATGATACCGGCAGAATCCTTGAAAACTTCTACTACATTTTCAACGACGAGCGCCCCGGCGATTTTGTGGGACACAGCCTCTCCGTCAGCGACATCGTTGCGCTGAAACAGGACGGCAAGGTATCCTATCACTACTGTGACAGCATGGGATTTCAGGAGCTGCCCGCCTTTCAGAAACCGGAGAATTACCTGAAAGCCGCCGAAATGTCGATGGAGGACGATTACGGCATGATCGACGGCATTATCAACAACGGCCCCAAACAGCCCACCGTCGCCGACCTTGAGGCACAGGTCAAGGCCGGTATGTCCATCTCCCTGATGGATTTGGCAGAGGCGGCACACCGGGAAAAGAAGAAATCTGTGCTGGAGCAGCTCAAAAGCCAACCGGCCCAAGAACGTCCACACAAAACAGCGCCCAAAAAGAGCGCGGAAAAGGAGCTTTGATATGAACATCACCTTTGAAGAACGCCAGCTTATGAGCCTCTACAACACCGGCACCCGCACGGGCTTGATCGCGGCGCTGGAGGAAATGCGCGGCTACCTCGCTGCGGATGAAACGGAGCTGCGGGAGCTGACGGACAGCGCCATCGCAAAGCTGCGCAGGATGAGCGACGCGGAATATGACGCGCTTGACCTGTTCCCCGATTTTGAAAAGGAGGATATGGATGCCGAGTAAAGTACAGCTCTATGCGCAGATGGCAGACCGCACGGCGGAGCAGATCACGGGAAGCTACCAGAAGTGGACGGCATTTCTGACCACCGCCGCAAGGCTGTATAAGTACCCCTACAACGAACAGCTCATGATCTTCGCCCAGCGCCCGGAAGCCACGGCCTGCGCGGAATACGACCTCTGGAATAAGCAGATGCGCCGGTATGTGCGACGAGGCAGCAAGGGCATCGCCCTTGTGGATACCAGCAGCGACCAACCCAAACTCCGATATGTATTTGATGTTTCCGACACCAGCGGCGGCAAGAACTCTCGCCGCCCTTATCTTTGGGAATACCGGCAGGAGCATCGTGAGGTGGTATCTGCGGCGCTGGAGCAGCGCTTCGACGTTTCCGGTGAAAACGGACTTGCCGATCAGTTGGAGCGTGTGGCGGCGCAGCTTGCAGATGAATACTGGCACGACAACCGGCGCGATATTGTCGGCATCGTTGACGGTTCCTTTTTGGAGGACTATGATGAGTTCAACATCGGAGCCGCTTTTCGGAATGCCGCCGTTGTCAGCACCACCTATGCGCTGCTGTCCCGTTGTGGGATGCAGCCGGGAGAATACTTCGAGCATGAGGATTTTCTGAACGTCTTTGATTTCAACACCCCGCAGACCGTCGCCGCTCTTGGAACGGCCATCAGCCAGTCCAGCGAGCTGGTGCTGCGGCAGATCGAAGTCACCATCAAGAATTACGAGCGCGAGAAAATCGCGGAAAGGAGCGAAAGCCATGAGCGAACTGACCTACACCCGCAGCGGGGATTATCTGATTCCCGACCTGAGCCTGACCGAGCAGCCGCAAACCCCGCTGGGCAAGTACGGCAGGATGCGGAAGAATTACCTGAAGGAGCATCGTCCGGTGCTGTGGAACAGCCTGCTGCTGTCCGAGAAGCTGTACCCCCATCTGCGGGAGATCGACGAGGCAGCGAACAACCGGCTGGAACAGATGATGCCGGAGCTGATGAAGTCGGCGGGCGTGACGGAAGCGCTGAAAGCCAGCGACCCGATGAAGTGGGTAGGGCTGATGAACACGCTGAAAGCGCAGGCCGAGGAAACGATCCTCACGGAACTGGTGTTCAGCTAAATATGTTCGATGCCCCTGCTGGGGCGCAGATGTCCTTCTTCCCCTCAGAGGCAGAACAAATTCAATCCATCGCAGAAGCGGAGAGTGTAACACCCTCCGCTTTTTCTATGTTCATTTCTCAGGATGATATTGACCACATCCTGCGCGCGGGCGGTAATGCGGATGCAGCGCGGATGAAAATTGCTGCGGAATTCTCCAAGCAAAAACCTTTAGAGGATCGCGCGGCATTTCTGAAAGCTCTTTACCACGGCGGCAACGGCCTGATTACGGATAACGGCAGGCTTTCCGCATGGTACGGGGACGATGGTATCCATATTGCAACCGGAGATACCTCTCGCTATCTTCGTTCTGCCCAAGTGATAGGCTGGGCAGATGCGGCGGAGCGTATTGAGGAGCTTCTGGACGGCGGCGCATTTGCCACCAATCTTGAGGTCACGGAAGCCCCGCGCTATGAGCGGCTGGGTATTGCTGTGGATGTCTGGAACCTTTATCACGATTTCTCGGATGAAGCAAAGTCGCTGGGGTATCTGTCCTGCTTGGGTAATATCCATAGCACCAGCTTTCCAGAGGAAACGGAGCGCCTGACGGATGATCTGCTGAATCCGGAGTTTCGGGAAAGGCTTCTGGCAGAACACAGAGTATTTCTTGACGCATACCGTGAGAACCGGGAGCTTCTGCGTTTCCATTTCCACCGTCCGCAGGCGCTTCTTACATGTATGGAAGATCTGTCATTGCCGCGCAAAGAATATCACTCCGATATGGCGGCTGTTCCGAAGACGGGCCGGTTTATCACTGAAGATGAAATTGCGGCTTCTCTTGCAAATGGAAGCGGCTTTGAGGGTGGAAAGACCCGCATCCATGAGTTTTTCCAGACTCCGCACACGACAAAAGAGAGCGCTGATTTTCTGAAAAAGGAATACGGCATCGGAGGACGCACCCATGCTGTATCCAGAGAAAGCGGCAGCTATGAAGATCACGGCAGCAAAGGCATTGTGCTGAAAAAGAACGGCTGTGCAGACATTCAGATGAATTGGAACAAGGTCGCTTCGCGCATCTCGGAGCTGGTTCGGTTGAACCGCTACCTTACGCCGGATGAGCAGGCAGCCTATGACAAGGAAATGGCGCAGGACGCCATGCGGAACGCGGTTTATAACGACTATAACGACGTAAAGGCGGCGTACCCCGATGAAATTGTGCTGTATCAGGTTGGGGACTTCTTCGAGCTGTATGGCGAGGATGCGCGGGCAGTTGCAGATGATCTCAGCCTTGAGCTGACGCGCCGCAATTTGGAGGGAGTAGGCCGTGTTACCATGTGCGGCTTCCCTGCAAAGGATTTGGAGAAATACGTTGAAAAGCTGCGGGAAAAGCATGATGTAACAATTTCGCGCATTGGCGATTCCAGCCATGAACACACGGCATATACGCTTCCGTCCATCGACCACGAGGCAGAACAGGCCATCAATGCCTATGAAGCGGAGTTCGGCGCGGATGGGACGCGGGTGTTCCGCGACCCCGCCGCCGAGCTGCCACCACAGCCTACCGTGCGAGAGCTGTTTGACGGGTACAAGCTGACCGTTGGCAACGCGCTTTCCAAAGATACGGCTTTTGTCAATGCCTGCCGCAATTCAGACCGCCAGAACGCTTATCTGGAGGGTGCGGACGCTATCCGTCGTATTGTCACGGCATCTGATGATCTCCAGCTTGTCCGCCTGTACTTTGATATGCCCGCGTTCCATAACCGGCTGCATCAGGAGCTTTTGGAGGAACTGTATCCCACGCTGGCAGCGACGGTCGCACCCTCTCCCTATCAGATCACACAGGAGGACATTGACAACGCGCTTCTGGATTGGCACGACAACCTAAAGGGCAAGCAGGAAGTCGCACTATATATGCAGGCGCATGGGCGAGAACGCAGCACCGCCGCATGGCTGGCTGCAAAATATGGCTGGGAAGATAGCAAAACTCCCATGTATATCCATGTAGGAAACGCCGAGCCGGTGACGCTCACATGGGCGCAGGTACAGCGGCGGTTGGCACAGCTCATCCGAGAGAATAAATTTTACGATGAGAATGAGCGACTGCGGTTATTTTCACCTGACCGATACTCCATTCGTCTGCATCCCGGCGAGGGCGGAATTACCGGCATTTGGGATGAGGTGTTGGAACGGTTCTGCGGAGATGGGGAACAAACGCTCCGCTTTGCAGAACAGAATAACGCCATTGCTTACTTGGATGGCATCAAACGGGATATGGGAATTGAGCTATCCCCTCCGGCGTTTACAACACCGCTTGGCTATACTTATCATATTGGAGATCGTATTTCATCCATAGAGTTAGACCACATAGCAGCAGTCGGCGCTATCGCGCGTGTAGATGAAGATCACGTCTGGCACACGTTACCGAACGCACCCGGACAGGAGCCGGTCAGCATCGACCGCAATTCCTTTGAACGCTACCTCGACACCAGATATTTCGAGGTTTCTGAACCGGAGCCGCAGCGCGTCATTGCGGCGCAGCACACAGAACAGCCAACCCCGGAGACGCCGCAAGCGGTTCAAACCCTTATGGGGCAGCGCGTGGAAATTGATGGTAAGCTCTATAATGTTGATTCCGCAGATGAAACTGTCGCGCATCTCAGCGTCGTTTCATCCTCCAGCGAGAGCAATCACGAGCCGGAACACAGAACCGAACCGGTTTCTGCTGTCCTCACACGAATTGCAGATCAGGGTCGTGAGCTTGCGCCGAATATTTCGGCATATCAGGCGCTTCGTGCAGAGCATCCCGAAAAGCTCATCGGTGTCCGTGTCGGAGAACGGCTGCTTTTTTATGGCGCGGATGCAAAACGAGCCGCCAGCGCTTTGAATCGCCGCCTGCTGCAACGCGATATTCCCGGTATGGGCGAAACCGCTGTGACCGGCTATGATTTTGGACAATGGGCAAGCGCCGCAAAGCGGCTGCTGGAGCATGGACACAGCTTCGTGTTTGCGCAGCCAAATGAAACCGACGGCTATGATGTTATCAACGAGGCCGATGCCAAGGAGTATATCCCCATTGGCATGGAGCTGGAGATTGACGGACGGAAGTTTGTCATTGACAGCGTAAATTTCGGCACGGATGAAGTATCTCTGCGCGATGTGACTTTTCAAAACAGGCAGGGCTTTCCCATCTTCCGCGCTGAACACATTGCGTTTATACGCTCGTTTGTTGAAGAGCAGGAACGGGAGCAGCCGCAGCCTGTCACCAAACCCGTCGCGTTCTATCCTGCCGAGAAAACGCACTTGCCCTACGACATAGAAATCCAAACGCTGCACATCCCGGAACCGGAGCATGACCCGCCCTCTGCGGAACCCGCCGAGCCTGAACCGCCCGCCATGAGCGATGAAGAAAGGCTGATTCTGGAGCATGAAGGTCGAGCGGCACTCTCGGAAATGGGCGAGTTTGTGCCTGATTTTGATGATGCCATCTCACAGGCTGAGATCGACGAGCCTCCCGCACACCGTCCTGCGGTATCTATCCCCGTTGACGGCGAGTGGCAGGAATTTCACAGCGTTGCCGCTGCGGAGCAGGCCGCTTATGCGGACTTCAAGGCAGCAAGCCACCGCAACGCGCAGAATTTCCACATCACCGATGATGCCCTCGGCGTCGGCGGCGCAAAAGCAAAGTTTCGGGCAAATATGGCGGCGATCCGCCTCCTGCAAGAGCTGGAGTTTGAGGGCTTACAGGCCAGCCCGGAGCAGCAGGAAATCCTCTCCCGCTATGTGGGCTGGGGCGGTCTTGCGGATGCCTTCGACGAGAATAAGCCAAACTGGTCGGACGAGTTTGCAGAGCTTTACGCCACACTTTCCCCGGAGGAATACGCTGCGGCCAGAGCGTCCACGCTGAACGCCCACTACACCAGCCCCACCGTCATCAAGGCAATCTATGAAGCGGTCGGCAATATGGGCTTCCAGAGCGGTAACATTCTGGAGCCGTCTATGGGCGTTGGCAACTTTTTTGGCCTGCTGCCGGAGCAGATGCAGGGCAGCAAGCTCTACGGCGTGGAGCTGGACAGCATCACCGGACGTATTGCCAAGCAGCTTTATCCCAAGGCGGACATTACCATCGCGGGCTTTGAAACAACGGACAGAAAAGACTTTTACGATCTCGCCGTGGGCAACGTCCCGTTCGGACAATATCAGGTAGATGACCGGGCTTATAACAAGCTCGGTTTTTCCATTCACGACTACTTCTTCGCCAAAACCCTCGACCAAGTGCGTCCGGGCGGCGTGATCGCGTTTGTGACCTCCCGCTACACGATGGACAAGCAATCGCCCGAAGTCCGCAGGTACATCGCGCAGCGGGCGGAGCTGCTGGGTGCCATTCGTCTGCCCAACAATGCGTTCCGCGCCAATGCCGGTACGGATGTGGTTTCGGACATTCTCTTTCTCCAAAAGCGTGACCGTCCCATTGAGATCGAACCGGATTGGGTACACCTCGGCCAGAACGAGGATGGCTTTGCCATCAACCGCTATTTTGTTGACCACCCGGAGATGATTTTAGGCAGGCAGACCTCCGAAAGCACCCAATACGGCAAGCAGGATTTTACCGTTGTCCCCATTGAGGGGCTGGCACTTGCAGATCAGCTCCATGATGCCGTGAAAAACATTCGCGGCACCTATCAGGAGGCGGAACTGCCAGAGCTGGGCGAGGGCGAACAGATCGACACGTCCATCCCCGCAGACCCCAATGTGAAAAACTACTCCTACACCGTGGTGAGCGGCGAGGTGTATTACCGGGAAAACAGCCGCATGGTCAAACCGGAGCTGAACGCCACCGCCGCCGAGCGTGTCAAGGGCATGGTCGCACTGCGGGATTGCGTGAATGAGCTGATTGCCCTGCAAATGGACGAGTACAGCGCAGAAAGCCGGATTCAGGAAGCGCAGGCCGAGCTAAACCGCCTCTATGATGCGTTCTCCGCAAAACATGGCCTAATCAATGACCGTGCGAACCGTCTTGCGTTCTCTGACGATTCCTCTTACTACCTCCTGTGTTCACTGGAAGTGCTGGACGACGACGGAAAGCTGGAGCGCAAGGCGGATATGTTCCACAAGCGCACTATCAAGCAGCAGCGCAGCGTAGATTCTGTGGATACCGCCAGCGAAGCCCTTGCTGTCTGCATCGGAGAAAAAGCCTGCGTCGATCTCGACTTTATGGCCTCCCTCATGGGCGGCAGCGAGAAAATCCCGCAGATCGTTGAGGATTTGAAGGGCGTCATTTACAAGGAACCCAACAGTGGTCCGTTTGACTTGCAGGACGGCGGCGAGCATTGGGCAAAGGGCTGGCAGACGGCGGACGAATATCTCTCCGGCAACGTCCGGCAGAAGCTCCGCACCGCGCAGCGCGTAGCAGCGCGCGACCCATTCTTTGCCGGGAATGTGGATGCCCTGATTGCTGCCCAGCCGAAGGACTTGGAGGCCAGTGAAATTGAGGTGCGGCTGGGTGCGACATGGCTTGACAAGAAGTACATCGAGCAATTCATGTACGAAACCTTTGAAACGCCCCGCTATCTGCGCGGACAGATCGAGATCAGCTATGTCCCGTACACCGCAGAATGGCAGGTTTCCCGCAAGAGCATGGTGCGCTACAACGACGTGGCGGCATTCACCACCTATGGCACAGACCGCGCCAGCGCCTACCGGCTGCTGGAGGATGCGCTGAACCTCCGCGACATTCGCATCTACGATACCATTGAGGACGCAGACGGACGGGAGCGCCGTGTCCTCAACGCCAAGGAAACCACCCTTGCCGCGCAGAAGCAGCAGCTTATCCGGGATGCGTTCAAGGACTGGATTTGGAAAGACCCGGAGCGGCGCGAAACGCTGGTACGGCAATACAACGAGGAAATGAACAGCACTCGTCCCCGCGAGTATGACGGCAGCCACATCGTTTTCTCCGGTATGAACCCGGAAATCACCCTCCGAGAGCATCAGAAAAACGCCATCGCCCATGTGCTGTACGGCGGGAATACGCTGCTGGCACACGAAGTTGGCGCGGGAAAAACCTTTGAAATGGTAGCCTCTGCGATGGAATCTAAGAGGTTGGGACTGTGCCAGAAATCCATTTTTGTCGTGCCGAACCATCTGACGGAACAGTGGGCGTCCGAGTTTCTGCGGCTCTACCCTTC
>OOAA01001173.1_pt1 | contig 14114 bp, 6 predicted proteins | sample 1671671 | NCBI WGS metagenome assembly OOAA01 (sample SAMN06348180, study PRJEB24527) | human gut metagenome | biome: human gut; feature: ankylosing spondylitis patient; material: feces | host: Homo sapiens | place: China | collected 2015-10 | reverse complement strand
ATTTATGAGCGAGTCGATTTTCTCTTGTGAGAGAAAGCGGACGTCTTGGGCTTTAACCGCCCAAGCCTGTCCGATTCCTGCACAGAGTATAAATAGCTGTATCCAAGTAATGGGTTTCATTGATAATTTTAATTACATCCAACCGTTGTCGTTAGCTTTCTTGCGAACGGTAACGGTGATGGTCTGTTCCGTACCGTTACTTACCTTCACTGTGATGTGAGTCGAACCGGTTTTTACTCCGGTTACCTTCATCAGCGTACCGTTGACGGTTACTTTCGCAACGGCTTCGTCGCTTGATGTGCACGTATAAGTCAGTTTCTCGCCGTTTATGAAGAAGTAGGCCAGATTGATGGTAGATTCGGCGTTTTCCGCCACATATACATTAGGTACTTTCATGTCCGAACCGCTTCCTTCGATGTTGTTCAGCAATATGCCGGCATTGGCTGCCCCGGTACCCATTTTGTCGATATAGGCAGACAAGTTCATCTGGGTGAGCGAAGCACCATGAGAAGAACTGTTTCTGTAGAACTTTTTAGTTCCCGTATAGTAAGAGTTGACGGGTTTCACCGATTCTTTCAATAGCTTCACAAATTCGTCCGCCTTGAAATGGCGGCGTTGTTTTACGGCGTATGACAATCCTAAAGCTGCTACACCCGATACGTGGGGGCACGCCATTGAGGTACCGTCCATATAGCCATAGGCAGGTTGTCCGTTTTGTATCATGGTGGAAAGAATGGAGCCCGATGCTTCCGGATGCTCTTCCAGCCAATATTCCGGATCTCTTTCTCCCGCCGTAGTATAATACTGTACGTCACCGCCCGGAGCGCAGATGTCCACTTCAGTGCCGAAGTTGGTATAAGAAGCCGGTGTGAAGTCGGCGGCGATTGAACTTACGGATACGCATTTGGAATAGGCGCTGGGGAAAGCCGGTATTTTGGCATATTCATTGCCCGATGCAAAGATGGCGATACCGCCGTCTATCACTCCATTGGGAGAACCTGCATTGTTGATGAAGTAATCCAGGGCTTCTTTTTCCAGCGGATAGAGCTTGATCCATTCTGCCTCGGTTGCCGGACCCGGTACAAATCCCTCTATTGCATTTGCATCTGCCGAGTTATATCCCCAACTGCATTGCAGGATTACTGCTCCGTTGTCGGCAGCATATTTAATGGCTTGGGCTTCCGCGCTCAGCGTAACACCGCCTTGTCCTGCAAATACCTGGCACGACATAATCTTCACACCTGAGTTTGCAGTGCCGTCTCCGCCGGCGATGCCGCAAACACCTTTGCCATTGCCGTTGACAGCCGCAATGGTTCCGGCAACGTGTGTTCCATGTCCGGTGTCGTAGGTATCTGTCCACGAGATAATGGCGCTGTTTGTTACGAAGTTATAACCGTATCTGTCGTCTTTATATCCGTTTCCGTCGTTATCTTCATCGCTATACAGATTTTCCTGTTCGTTCACCCAGATGTTGTCTTTCAGGTCGGGGTGGGTGTACATTACGCCTTCATCCAGTACGGCAACGATGATAGAGGGGTCTCCTTTGCACTTTGCCCATGCCTCTACACAGCCTACGTCGCATCCGGCTATTGATTCTGCTCCATTCTCCGGATTATCAAACGGGTTTGTTCCCGTATTGTTATAGTGCCATTGGAATTGCAATCCCGGATCTGAAAAAGTGCTGTTGGTTGCCGCGCGTGTAGCCGCTTTCTGTTGCAGGGCTGCTTCGCTGATGTAAGTACGGTAGTTTCCGGTGTTATAAGCACGTTTGATGCGGCTGTTTCCCTGTACCTTCGAGATCTCTCCCAAACGGCTGAGACGGTTGGCAGCCTGCTGCAAATCCGTATTTTCATCGAATTTCACCAAGTACCACAGATGCAGTCCGGCGGTGCGGGTACGTTCTTCGTTTCTGGAGTCTACGGGAAATATACGTTCCAGCACCTCATCGGTAGACGGAATGCCCGAACGGGTCATGGCGCTGCCGCTTCTTGTAGCGCGTGTCATCGTCTGGTCGAGGATGGCAGTCATTTCAGGCTTGAACTTTATCAGCAGTTCGCCCGAAGTGACGTCTGCCGGAAGTTGAACTTCCGTCTCCTCGGGTGAGGTAGACGGTTGTTCAATGATTTCTTGTTCCGAGCATGCAGCCAGTGTAAGAGCGAACAGTGCTATGTATAAGAATTTTTTCTTCATTGTTTCGTTTTAAAATTATTCTTGTTGATGATTCTTCTTTTCAGAATATCCCGGTCTGTTATCAGCTGTTATTGAGCTACGTATCTGCGGTAGTAAAGCGGATAGGCGGTACCTTGAATTGTTACCTCCGTTCCGGGATCCTTATCGCCGTAATAATACTTATAGTCGTACTTCTGATTGTCTATATTATCAAACAATACGGGAGCTCCTTCAGAGTTTTTACCTCTTTCCTGCTGATTGAAAACCAAGACTTCCGGATCCCATTCCACAAAGTAGGGGTGGAAAAGTATCCATTTGGGCATATCGCCCGTCATGAAGTTCAGGTTGATGGAAAGACTGCGTGCATTGGGCAATACGCGCGGAACATCCTGTCCCTTCACTGTTTCCGTATGTTGTCCGTTCACTCCCGGATAAGTTACCGGATTATCGTTTGTTTTCAGCCAGATACAGGTGTCGCCTACCAGTTTGTCCTTATAGTCGTCCTTATTATTGGAAAAGTCATCGTCCTGATAGCGGGTCGGTTTACCGGCTTTTTTGAGTGCGGTATCCACCTCATCGTCCGTAGGGAGCTGTCCTTCTATAAAATTGTAGGAGAGCCGCAGGCTTCTCAATTTGTCCCAGGTAAGCAATTTCAGGAATGCTTCTTTCTCTGCTCCTGAAGTGATGTCGATATGCAGTCCGAGGGGTCTTCCGTTATAAGAAGAACCTTGGCTCAGGTCGGAATAAGAGTCGCTCCGGCGGCATCCGGTCAGGTTGAAGGCATAAAGTTCCGGGAAGTTTTCTTCGTTTACTACTTCGGTAATGGCAGCCAGCGACGGGAAATTATTGCCCGACAGGTCCAGCTTCTCCAGTCCCCGATAACTTTTGTCTACCTTGCCTCCCAGCTTAATGAAGTTGTCGGGCAGTTTCTCCATACCATAGGCAAATACAGTCAGCGATTTCAGGTATTTCAGTTCACAGATTTCCTCGCCCAGCGAAACGATACGTGTCTTGTTGTTGGAATTACTTTGGATTTCGAAGGATTCCAGGTACTTGAGATAACGTACTTCTTTAGGCAATATTTCGCCTTCCTGCAGGTTGAACAGGGAGAATTTAACGGAACGTACACGTCCCACCGCTCCTTCGGGTATATCCTTGTCGGTAGCTTCCCATAAGGTTACATAATCCCAGTTCTGCATGTTCTCGCTCGTATCGAACGATATCATACTCTGAATTTTCTCGTTAATGGTGATAATGGCCAACGAGTCGCCCGAACGGTTATCCTCGATTTTGGGCGCTGCCTTTTGGGTTACTGTCAGGATAAACGCTTCGATAGGGTTGCCGTTGTCGTCCACCAGCTGGTCTTCTCCCGGGTTTTGCGGAACAAAACGTATTTTGGCTATCCGGGTGTAGGGAGTTGTATTCATTTCCCAGCGGAATTTGGCTTTGACGGTACGCGGACGTGCTTTCCGGTCGAGGTTCAGTTTCAGTTCCGTGTCTTTGGGGGTTGTAATCCAGCCGGTCTTGTCTGCCTCGAATTCCACTTTGTCCTCATCGGTCATTGTTTCCGCTTCGGCAAAGGAGTACTCAATGTTCTCCTTGTCTATCAGGAAGTTGACATTGCTCGATATGACTGCCTCGAAAAGGCGCTTGTCGTAGGCTGCCGAACTTTCTATTTTCACATCCGGTTCTTTGACTATGATTTGCTTGCCGAAGCCGAATTGGGTAACGGTAATCAGCTTGGCTTCCTGTCCTTCCAAGGCGAAACGGATTTGTGAAGTGCGTGCCGTGTTCTCTAAGGTAGAGTCGATGGCAAGCTGGCATTCCGCCGAACTGGAACCGTTGGCCGGTGATACGAAAATCCATGGTTTGGATGCTCCGGCAACCCAGTTGCTGTAAGAGGTAACGGCAATCTGCTCGGTTCCACCTTCCGGACCGATTGTTATTTCTTCCTTATCCACTGCAATGCCACCGGGGATGCTTGTGCTATCATCGTCTTTACATGCACCTGCCAGTCCCATGAAAAGAATCACTCCCGGTATTATTTTATATACATATTTCATTGATAGAATCTTTATTGGGTTTATCGTTTAATGTCTAATGCATCACAGCCGCGTATATCCTGAGTCTTGTCATATATCAGTTTATACCTGCCTGCCCTGATTTGCGAGCATACGCTTGTTACATCGATGCTGATGTTCGGATTGTCTTTGATATCCAGGATATACAGTTGCGAGGTTAATGTCTCATTGACTTTACGGATGTCGTTTGCACCTATCTGTAACTGAATCAGGCTCGGACAGGTCGTAATTCCGGTCGGCCATTCGCGCAGGATGCGGTTGCCGTTGGCATCGCGCTGGTGACGGATGCCGATGGCTTGCAACTGGCTGCTGTTCAGCGGGGCTGTCGGAAATTTCGAGAAGCAGTTGTAGCTGATATCCATATTTTTCAGGTAAGGCAATGTGGTTGCCCTGAAGTCGTCCGAGAGTTTTGTCAGCTTGTTGAAGCGCAGGTCGATAACAGTCAGCAGATGCGTGTTCTTATAGTTGCCTTCAGGAGATTTCAGAGAGTTCTCCGGTATCTCTGTCATCAGGTTGTTGCTCAGGTCGATGGTAGAGATAGGCGACCCTTTGGCAAACAATTCCGTAGGGAAGTTCTTTATCAGGTTGTTCGATAGACTTATCGTAGCGGCATTAATCCCCTTGAAGTCATCCAAATCACAATTGATGTTTTTCCCGTCATTCTTTCCTATCCGGTTGTATGAGAAGTCCACAGAACCCATTGTGTAGATAGATTCCGCATCGAAAATATTGGGGATGTATTCTATCAGGTTGTGTGCAAAACTCAAATCCTCCGCCTGGTCGGTGAACCCGCAGAAGTTTTCCGGGATTTCGGTAATCCGGTTGTTGTTCAAAGTCAGGGTGGTGAGTTCTACCTCCTTGCCGAAGGCTTCCAGTTTCCCTGTCAGGTTGTTATTGATACAGTCGAGCAGTCCCAGTTTCCTCATCTTGTTCAGCGATGCGTGCGGTGGGAATTTCGTCAGGTTGTTGTTGCTGAGGTAGAGAATCTGGAGCTTGGCGCCTACGGGGGCATTTGCTAATTTATTCCAGTCGGCGGTCAGTTGGTTACCCGTTCCGTCTTTTGCTCCGTTCAGCCCGTCGATACCTTTGTTATTGGCAATGTTCAGCAACTGAATTTCGGGCAGTTCGAACAGGAAGTCGGGCAGTCTCGTGAGGTTCGGACAGTTGTAAAGCTCCATGTCCGTCAGTTCCGTAAGATTTCTCCAGAGCCATGAACCGCTTTCTGCTTCGTACGACCGGGCATATTCGGAATTGGCATTTTCCCACTCCTTGCAAATATCCTCTGCCTTGATAGGCGAATTGGCTATGTAGAACTGTTGCAGGTTCTTCAACCGCATGACGGCTTTTGAAATGAAAGTAATTTTATTGGTCGTTTGCCCTATCTGTACATCTTTCATATCGATGCGGCTGCTCTTCTTTATATCGGGCAGTTGCGGGTCGCGGTTGATGCCGTCCTGCAGGAGTTCCGACAGGTTCTCTCTGGGGTCATAGTCAAGGAACAGTTCCTTGTAGTGCATACGCATCTTCTGTTTTTGCGCGTCGCTCATATCCGGAGTTATTCCACCGGTACCGAACAGTCTGCCGCCCAGCTTTTCGTTGTGCGAACCGAGAGACAGTACCCTTAGTTCCGTCAACTGGCCGATGGCGTCCGGTACTCTGCCTTTGGCTCCGAACCCTTCGAGCGAGAGGCTGATGACGCGTCCTTTGTTATCCAGCGATACACCCGGCTGGTTGCCCCACATATCTATTTCTTTGTTGAAATTCCAGGTTGTCCCGGCGGGATTTGTTTCGCCGTTATACCTCCAGTTTTTTCCGTCGAGCGCTTCCCAGATGGCTTTCAGTGCAATGTAATCTTTGATGTAAGCTGCTGTCGGCGACAACTGGATGGGAACGATAGCATCGTCCGTTTGCTTGTTGTCCTCGATGCTGAACATCTCTCCTGCAAGCTGGCTTCTGGAATCGAGGGCGGTAACTGCAATGCCGCTCTTCTTATAGATAGTATAAGAGGTCACCTGGTAAGTTCCGGCAGGCAGCCATACGACAGAATCGCATTTGGCGGTTCCTATATCTTTATATTTGTCCTTGTGTTGGTTGCTGTCATCGGTGTAGTCCGGATTCGGGTGTTCCTCGTATTCTTCCTTATAAGAAACCTTCAGATTTTTGATGGTGACGGGTACGCGTGTAAATGTATTGGTCACCGTTACATCAATAATCTTTATGTCGCTGAACAGGTAATCGATGTCCGGATCTCCGGCGGCACGTGTGGCAAGTCCGTCCTTTACCAACTTGAAAGTTACCGTTCCGCGTGTCTGCGAGTCTGTAACGAGGTCCTTGGTGGTCAGCCCGCGTGAAACGACTTCGAAGGTCTCGTCCTCGCCGGTTGATATGCCGGTAATGACTTCATCCAGTTTGTCGAACAGCTTATAGCCTATGATTTTGTAACTTCCTGTCAGCAGTTTCAGCTTTTCACTTCGCATGCCGTATTCGGCATTGTTTTCGTTATAGGCGTTCAGAACGAGCGTCTGGGTGATGCTCATGCCGTTGTGCTGCATTTCGATTTCCACCTTTTGGGCATCAATCAGCTTGTCCAGCCCGGAGGCGCGGGTAGACACCGCATCCGTCCGGGTTTTCTCTTCTTGTGTATAGGACGATGACTTGTAGAGCTTGAACTGTACGTAGCCGTATTGCTTGCCTTCCAGTTCATCCTTGTCGTCGGAGCATCCGCCTGCCACCATGCCGCATAGCATGGTGACAAGTACTGCAAGAAACAGTTTTCCTTTTATAATTTTCTGTGAATTCATTTATTTTTTTCTTTTCTGTAGTTTGAGTTACAGTGATTGCCTGTACGTATTCCGTTAGAAGTTTGTTTACTCTTGCGTATCGTCGTACACTTCTACGATACAGAGCGCAAGAATTGCACCTTCTTCGTCCTTAACCACCAGTTGGTAGTCGTTGCCGTACGTTTCGTAGCTGGTATTGTCAAAGGAGATGCCTATTCCGTTGATACGTACTAATCTGAGCGCATCCTGAGACCAGGCCTGTCCTGCCATTTTCTCGGACGAAATATTCTCATAAGAGGCTTTCTCCGTTATTTCCTGGTCGGTAGCGGCATCAACGGCTTCGAATATCAGTTTGCCCGGACCGTATCCCGGTTCTCCCATTTCATCGAACTTTTTGAGCAGGCTTTTGGGAACTGAGGCTTTCCATACATTGTTTTCGGTAACGTTATATGAGTCAACGCCTGCTGAGTTCTTTAAGTCTTCGAATTTGACGAAAGCACCTTCAAAGAAATCCTTTATGTTTCTGAAGCCGGTCTGGTCGTAATCGTACGCATACATAAACAATGCCTGGAATTTGATTCTTTCACCCTGTTCCTGCCAGGCTTCCTGTGTTATACTGGTCATGATGTTGTTTGCATAGCTTACCTTGATGTCTCCCGAGTTTTCGTCGATGAGGTGGCCTGCCCAGTTGCTTTTAATTTCATCATAAACGGCTTTGGGGAATACCATGACGGTGGCAGTTCTTTCTTCGGTATTACTGTTGGGGTCGACAGTAACCGTTACCTTGTCCTTATTGTCGCCTGTTCCTGTAACGGCATGCAGCCAGCTTACCGTACTGCTGAAATCATAGGCAAACTCTACCTCCCCGTCGTCATTGATACTTTTCGTAGCAGCGAATATTACAGGTTGGAATTCATCATTGTACGCTGTAATGGTCGATTGCATATTCTCTACGATTCCGTTGTCGTCTGATAATTCCTCGCCGGATACGCTCGCTACTGCATTGAGATAGGTGGGGCTGATGGCGATGGCATCCCGTTGCAATCCTTCGTACACGACGGGTATCTCCACCTTGCGCACCTTGTCCGTTTGGGCTGTGGCGGCATCTTCTGTAACGAAAGTCAGGGTATAAGTACCTGCGGCAATCGGATACTTGGGATTCAGTCCGCTTGTATTCTCGGTATTGAAGGTGAACTGATAGGTTCCCGCCTTTTCATCGATGGTATAGCTCAGCCATTCCGGATTGGTGAAGCCTATCTTTACACCGCTTTCCGCCTCTGCCTTGATAACGGTATAAACGGGCGAGGAGGCTGTGTTGCCCTTGATTGTCAGCGGATGGGTCTTGTCGTATACATTACCGGCTTCGTCGCTGACGATGAGGTCGGCATACTCTTTTCTGGCACGTGTCACCTTATAGATGATTTGCGATTCGTTGCCAATCTTCAGGGTGATTTCAGCCACGGCGTCTTCGTTGTGGCTCTGTCCGTCGGCTGATGTTGCGATGGTCACGGTCTGCTTTCCTGCCTTTCCATAGATGAGGCTTTCCAGGAATTCGCCGTTCTGGAACTTGCACCATCCGGCACTGCTGGACAGCTCCCAGTCGGCGGTTGTCTCAAAAGATATTTCGGCTGTTTCACCGGCGGCACAGTTTATGTTTTTCAGTTCGGGGAATACAATGGGCTTGTTTCCTTCGCCGTCGTCATCCGAGCATGCGGTGAATGTTGCGATAATCATCATGGCCAATGCCATGATACGGCTCATACTTTTCAGTTCTGCTATTTTCATAATTGTATGATGGTTATGGGGTTAATATCCTTGTTCTTTCAGTTTCTCGGCTTCCGCTTCGCTAATCCACTCGATGATGTTGGCGGGGGTATCCACCACGCCCACCAGCGAACCGTCCTTGTTATCTACACGGATGCTGACGTAGTGGAAGATAAACTTCTCGCAGGTGTTGAAGTAGGCGGGGGCATTTGAGGGTTGTGTCATGACCAGCTTGCCGTTGCCGTGTATGGTATTGAACAGTTCGGCGGTGTTGCCGCAGACATGCTCTTCCATTTCGATGCTTGGGTCAAGTATATCCTCGTTGTTGAATTTCAGCTTGGTGTCGTATCCGTCGAAGTACAGTCCGTGCAGCACAATCGTGTTCTCTTCTCCTTCCACGATTTCGGAAGTAATCAGGCGCAGGGTCGTATTCTCCATATAGGTGTTGAAAAATGTCGAGGTAACCTTGCAGTATCCGGTAAAGGCATGGATGTCGAACGGGCATGCCTTCTGCATCACCACTTTGGTTTCCGTGCCGTATTTGTGCCATTGCTCCACATCGGGGATAATCAGCCGCAGGGCGAATCCGAGCGAATCGTTGATTCCGATGTTCTCATATACACCTTCTATTTCGACATTGGCGGCCACTTCACCCGCTTTGATGGTTACGGTGTTGGAAAGAAGTCTATAGTGTTTTCCTTCCACGGCATTGCTTTCCTTGTCCACCACTTCTACGGCGAACGTGCGGTCATAGTCGGCCCGCCGGGTAGCGGATACGGGGACTTCTAACTTCTCGTTGCTCTCCTGTACGGCATAGTGGTAAAGCGTGTCGGAGAACATCAGGTAGTTGCGTCCGTTGTACAGCACCTTGTCCTGGTCGCATCCGGCAAGTCCTGTCAGAGCTGCCAGGATGGCGAGGGCTACCATACATCCGGTTAATAGTTTCTTCATTATCATAAATCTTTGGGCTTATTTGTTACTTTCATTAGGTTCTATTTCCGAGCCGGGCGCATCCAGTTCGTGCTGGGGTATGGGCCATACAAACAGCGGGTCGTCTTTTTCCACTTTCAGGCTGCTGCCGTTGGACAGCGACTGGTCCTGGGACTTGCGTTCAAATCCTTTGTGCCAGCGTTTCAGGTCGTGCAGGCGGAAGCCTTCCATGTAGAGTTCCTTTACGCGTTCCTGTTCGATGACATCCATTGCATTTTCCTTGTTCATGGCGGTGGAACCTCCGTACGAGGCATAGCGTGCCGTACGGAGCACGGATATGTCGCTTCCCGCCTTGCCGTAGTCGGGATGTTCCTGCTGTACATACGCCTCTGCACGGATAAGGTACTGTTCCGACAGGCGGAGCACTTTCGGCATGCTGACGTGGAGGATGTTGTAATTGACGAACGATTCGTTGCCGAAATATTTAATCAGCAGCGGCCAGGTAAGTCCGTGGCTGTATCCGGTGGTGAAGCTCTGGAAGTAAGTGGAGACACGCAGGTCGTTCAGGTCGTACAGGTTGATGACCCATTCTGCCGGTACATAGTCGGGACGTACGCTGCTGTAGTCGTAGTTGGCGAATACCTGTCCCAGCGCGCCGCCGTAGGAATTGATGGTAAAGCCCACTTTCCAGATGGCTTCGGTGGAGAAGTCGTTGGTCCACATGTATTTGTAGTAGCTTGCGCTCGAAGTGGCTGCCTGTGTGCAGCTCGACAGGGAGTAGTAACCGCTGTCTATGACTTTGGTGGCATACTTGATGGCCTCGTCCCACCGCTTCATATAGAGAAGTACGCGGGCGCGGAGGGCATGCACCGTATATTCGTTGAAGTAGATGCTGTCGTACAGTGTTCCCTGCGTATCGGTATTGAAGTCTTCCTCAAGTTCCAGCAGCTCTGCCGCACGGTCGAGGTCGTCGAGGATAAATTGGTAGGAGTCTTTCAGCGAAGCGCGCCTCATGGTTTCATCGCCCAGATAGTGTTGGCTCAGGATAACTCCCAACTGGCCGGCGGCGTCCTCGTCGCTTTCGTATGCCTTGCAGAACAGTTTAATCAGTTCCGAGTAAGCCAATGCACGAGCGAAATAGGCTTCACCGCAACACTGATCCAATTTGTCGAGGGCTGTATCGTCCGTTGTGTTCTTTCTTACATTGTCTACTCTGTCGAGCAGGAAGTTACAACGGTTGATAACTTCGTACAATGAACCGTATACGGCTTCAATATCGGTATTGGTAGCCAGGATGTCTTTCCAACGCCAGATATCGCCGTAGATATTCGTATTGCCGTTTATTCCATAAACGAGGTCGGTCTGCAAATCGGGCAACAATGTAAGGTTACCGGAGTACAGGTATTTGCTTTTGTAAGCGTCGTAAATACCGATAACAGCCAGGTTTATGTCGGATACCGTTTGCAGTGACTTGTCGAAAGGAATCCCGTCCTCCGGCATCTTGTCCAGACAGGAAGCGGACGACACTGCCATGGCAATCAGTATGATGTATAGTTTGAATTTCTTAATCATTTTTCTTTTGCTTGATAGGTTTAGAATGAAACTTCGATGCCCAGCGTAAACTGGCGCGAAGTCGGGTACTGTGCCCGGTAGATGTTGCTCGACATTTCGGGGTCGAGTCCGGTGAATCCTGTAAAGGTCAGCAGGTTCTGTCCTTGCAGGTACACGCGTGCCGAGGTGAAGAAATTGGTCTTTTTCAGCAGCGGTTGCGGCAGTGCGTATGCCAGTGTCAGGTTCTTGAGGCGCAGGAACGAGGAGTTCTCCAGGAAGCGGTCGTCCAGTTGCGCCGTCACGCCGTAGCGGGGGATGTCGGTGATGTCGCCCGGTTTCTTCCAGCGGTCGTACAGCAGGCGGCGCGACTGGTTATAGGTGCTGTACAGTCCGTTGCTCTCTTCAAAGAAGCGGTCGTTGTTCATCACCCAGCGGTCGGCCATCCAACTGAACTGTGCCGACAGCGAAAGCCCCTTCCATGCGAAAGTCGTGCCGAAGCCGCCCGCCCACGGGGCGTCGAACGTCTTTCCGGTCATCACCTTGTCGCCTTCGTTAAATTCGGTGGTCAGTTCGCCGTCCTTGGTATACCACAGGGCATCGCCGTTGGCGGGGTTCACGCCGGCGTAGCGGTTCAGGAAATATTCGTGTACGGGATGTCCCACGACGAATTTCAGTCCGGTGGTGGAGTTTACGTACTCCTGCACGCCGTTGTACAGTTCCACCAGCTTGTTCTTGTTGTAGGACACGTTGGCGTTGAGGTTCCAGGTGAAATCTTTGGTGCGTATGATGTCGCTGTTGACCGACACTTCCACGCCCCGGTTCACCATCGCTCCGATATTGTCCCAGCGGTAGCCCTCGCCGGTAATGGCATAGCTTTCGGGTACGGACATCAGCATGTCGGTGGTTTTCTTGTGATAGAAGTCGATGTCGAGGTTGACGCGGTTGAAGAAGCCCAGGCGCAGCCCGATGTTGTTGGACCAGGTCTGTTCCCAGCTCAGCTCTTCGTTGCCGCTCTGTTTGGGGTAGATACCGGCTTCGTCGTTATACTTCGGACCGCCGGAAACGAGTGCCAGGTGGTCGTAGTAGGGTATTTCCGAGTTGCCCGATGTACCGGTGCTGAGTGCGATTTGTGCTCCCGTCAGCCATTCGATGTCTTTCAGGAAGGGTTCGTTCTTGATGTTCCACATAAGGCCGAGCGACCAGAACATACCCCAGCGGTGGTCTTTGCCGAAACGCGAGGAGGCGTCGGTACGTACGGCCATTTCGCCGTAATACAAGTCCTTGTAGTTATATTCGCCGCGAAGGAAGAACGAGAGGTAGGAGTATGCACTGGTGGTGTCGTCCCAGGAAGAGGCGCGCGTACCGGAGCTGATGTTCGTAAGGAAGTCGTTGGACTGTCCTTTCGTTACCACTTGGAAACCGCTGGACTGGTAGTCCATGGCCTCTTGCCCCAGCATGAAGTTGAAAGAGTGGTCGTCGTTCAGTGCCCAGCGATAGTTGGCGGTGGCCGTCTCGCTCAGCTTCAGCACATCCGCCGAGTTGCGTCCGGCGGTACCCTGTTCGTTGTTGATGACGTAGCTTGGGAACGACTGCATGAAAGTGGTGGAGTGCGAGTAGTCCGCGCCGAACTGTATGCGTACAGTCAGGTTCTGTATCGGGGTGATGTCTGCGAATACGGTGGAGAGTACTTTGTATTTCTTGTAGCTTACCGGGTTGTTTGCCATCCATTCGATGGGGTTCTGTCCCGTACCCGTCCATGTGCCGTTGTTCTCGGATGCCAGCGAACCGTCTTTGTTGTACGGGCTCCAATAGGGGAGCATGAAGCGCGAGCCGGCTATCGGCGTATAAATCGCCATGTCTCCCTCTTCCGCCTGTTGCACTTCCTCGTAGGCAGACATCGTGCTTGTGCCTATCTTCAGCCAGTTGCTGGCTTTCACTTCGGCATTGGCACGCATGTTGTAACGGCGGAAGGAAGAGTTCTGGGCAATACCGTCCTGGTCGTAGAATCCGCCCGAAACGTAGTAGTTCAGTCGTTCGGTGGCGCGGTTCACGGAGAGTTCGTAGTTCTGCAACGGTGCGCGGTCGTTGAAAATCTCTTTCAGCCAGTTGACGTTGGTGCGTGAGAGCAGTTCGTAGTCCTGTCCGGTGTCCAGGCCTATTTCTTTCTCGAACTGTATGCGTTCGGGGGTGTTCATCATGGTCCATTTGCCGTCGGATGCCAGTTGGGAGAAGCCGTATTGCGCGCGTAGCGTAACCTTGGCCTTGTCTATGGAGAGGCCGCGTTTGGTGGTGATTACCACTACGCCGTTGGCGGCGCGTGCGCCGTAGATGGAGGTTGAGGAAGCATCTTTCAGTACGGAAATCGATTCGATGTCGCCCGGGCTGATGGCGTTGAAGTCCGAGCTGGCAATGGGCACGCCGTCCAGGATAAACAGCGGTGATGTGCCCGAATTGATGGAGTTTGTACCACGGATTTGGAATACGGCTGCCTTGCTGGGTTCTCCAGAGTTGGAGATGACCGACAGGCCCGGAGTCTGTCCCTGCAAAGCCTGGTCGAACCCGGCTGCCGGTACATTTTCCATCTTTTCCGCTTTTACGGTAGATACGGAACCTGCTATGGTTCCTTTCTTGCGTACGCCGTAGGCTACCACTACCACTTCGTCTACCATTTCGGTATTCGGTTCCATAATTACATTGTAACGGGTTGCCGCCGTAAACAGTTTTTCCACTGTTTTCATACCTACGTACGAATACTGCAAGGTGGCGGGAGACTTGCTTACCGTGATACTGTAATTACCGTCAATATCGGTAATTACACCGTTTGCTGTGCCTTTTTCAA
>OOAA01001162.1_pt1 | contig 14261 bp, 7 predicted proteins | sample 1671671 | NCBI WGS metagenome assembly OOAA01 (sample SAMN06348180, study PRJEB24527) | human gut metagenome | biome: human gut; feature: ankylosing spondylitis patient; material: feces | host: Homo sapiens | place: China | collected 2015-10 | reverse complement strand
TGCTGTGCGCAGTACAGGTAGCCCTTGACATTCAGGTCAAGGCACTGATCCAGCGTTTCGGGCGTGAGCATCAGCAGGTACTCATCGCGGACAATTCCGGCGTTGTTGACCAGCAGGTCGATCTGCCCGTATGCCTTGCTGACGTCGCGCATCATGGCGCGCACCGCCGCCGGAGCGCGCCATCTGCGCGCGGTGATGCAGGAGGCGGAGATCACCGCCCCCATCGGGATCGGCGGGGCCTATGCCGGGCTTGACGGCCTGCGGCAGTCCGCGCAGGAGGCGCAGCACGCGCTGGGCTACGCGTTTTCCACAGGCGAGACACTGTTGTTTGACCCGGAGCTGCGCAAATCCTCCGGCTCTTTGCAGACGGACGACTGTCCGACTGCGGCGCAGATCGCAAGCACGCTCCAATCCGGCAGCGGCAGCCGTGCATTGGAGCTGACCGGGACGCTTTTTACCTGTATGCGCCGCCGCAGGGTGCATGAGAGCGAGTGCCGCCCCGTTCTGCAGCGCCTGCAGATCCTCGTGGCCTCGCATCTGACGCGCGAGCAGCTGCTGCGCGCGCCCGCCATGCTCCTTCCGCAGCAGGGCTATGCGCTGGAGGAGGTACGGCTGTCCGTCGAGCGGCTTGAGGGCTATATTCTGCAATGTCAGGCCCAGCAGAACGACACGCCTGCCGCCCGATGCGGCCGTCTGGCCGTCACGTATATTAACGAGCACTATGCCGACTGCGATCTCAAGCTGCCGGACGTGCTGGAGCATCTCGGCGTCAGCCGCAGCTATTTTTCAACGGTATTCAAGGAAAAGACCGGCCAGTCGTTCGTGGAATATCTGACAAACCTGCGTATGGAGAAGGCCAAGGAATATCTGCGTGAAACGGGGCTGTGCACCTATGAGATCGCCGAGCGCATCGGCTTTGCCGACCCGCATTATTTCTCGCTCACCTTCCGCCGCAGAACCGGCATGACGCCCCGGCAGTACAGGGAGGCGGAGAGCGGAACATGACCGAAGCACGACTTTTTTCCCGGCACTCCATCGGCACGCGGATCGCGGCGCTGTTCATGCTGCTGATCCTCGTCATTACGGCAGCCATGACCTATGTGTCGATCAGCGTCTCGACGAACGAGCTGCTGGACAGCTCGACGGAGTACACCGAGCAGCTGATCCGCCGCGTCAACGCCGAGCTTGATATGTACGTGGAGTACATGAAGGATATTTCCGATTTTATTGTCGACAACGGCGCGGTCGCGGCCTATCTGCGCGCGGCCAACGAGCACCGGCTGACGGACGCGGCCTGCCGCGAAGCGCAGGAGCAGCTGGCCGCCGCACAGAAGATCCGCTCGGAGATCACGGCCATCGCCCTGATCCCGGAATCCGGCGGCGCGCTGTTCGGAAGCGAGGGTGCGTCGCTCAACACCTACTCCAATTACCGGGACGCAGCCTGGTACCAGGCCGCGCTGCGGGAGCCGAACGAGGTGCAGGTGTCGTCCTCGCGCGTGGAAAACCTGATCGCGGGCCAGTACAACTGGGTCGTTTCGTTCTCCAAGGCCGTGCTCGACCGCGCAGGGAATATGCAGGGCGTTCTGCTCATCGACCTTAACTACCAGATCATCGACCGGCTCTGCGCGGATATCCAGCTCGGCAGCCGGGGCTATATCTATCTGATCGACCAGAGCAGCGGCATCCTCTGGCACCCGCAGCAGGATCTGATCTATGCGGGACTGAAGGAGGAAAACGTCGCGGAGGTGCTGGCAGCGGCGGACGGCCGCACGCTCTCCGGCAAGGGCAGGATGCGCAGGCTCTATGTAGCCTGCGCATCGGAGGCCACCGGATGGACGGCGGTGGGCGTTGCCTACACGCAGGAGCTGCTGCGCAGTCAGGACAGGATCTACAAGACCTATCTGCTCATCGCAGCGGCGGCGCTCATTCTTGCGCTGGTGTTCGCGCTTCAGCTCTCGCGCTCCATCGCAGGACCCATCCGCCGTCTGATGCAGACGATGCGGCGCGTGGAGGACGGCGATCTGCACGTGCGCAGCCAGGTATCCTCCCGCACGGAGCTTGGCCAGCTGTCCGACAGCTTTGACCACATGATCGCCAAAACTGCCGAACTGATGGACGAACGGCTGCGCAGCGAGGAGCAGAAGCGCAAGAGCGAATGGAAGGCGCTGCAGGCGCAGATCCAGCCGCATTTTCTTTACAACACGCTCGACTCTATTATCTGGATGAGCCACGCCGGACGCAATGCGGAGGTCGTGGAGATGACGAGCGCGCTGGCGCTGCTGCTGCGCTCGTCCATCGGCGACGGCTCCGACACCAACACGCTCAAAAAGGAGATCGCCCATGTGCGCAGCTATCTGACCATCCAGAAGATGCGCTACAACGAAAAGCTCCGCTACGAGATCGACCTTGACCCGCAGACGGAGGACTGCCTGCTGCCGAAGCTCATTTTGCAGCCGCTGGTGGAAAACGCGATCTATCACGGCATCAAGGTCAAGCAGCAGGGCGGCACGGTGCGCATTGAGTCGCTGCTGGAGGAGGACCGCCTGCTCATCACCGTCGAGGACGACGGCGTGGGCATGACGCCGGAGCAGCTGGAAACCATTCTCGACAAAAAGGAATCCGACGCGGAGAGCACCAAGATCGGCGTTTATAACGTCAACGAGCGGCTGCAGCTGTTCTTCGGCCCGGACGCCGTTATGAAGTATTATTCTACGCCCGGTGTGCGCACAATGGTCATGCTTGTGCTGCCCATTGTACGTGGAAAGGAGGAGGACAGCCATGCGGAGGATTAAAAAATGCACCGTTTTTCTCCTGGTGCTCTGTCTGCTCCTGAATCTTGCGGGCTGCGCGGCAGCACAGAAGCCGCTGCGGGTGACGCTGGTTCTGAAAACCGTGACAGAGGTCGCGGAGTTCTGGGGAACGCTCCTGTCCGGCGTTGAAAAGGCGGCGGAGGAATACGGCGTCGAGCTGAAGGTCCTGACCTCGCCGCGCGAAATTGACATTGACAAGCAGATCGAGCTGATCCGGCAGGTGACAGCGGATAAGCCGGACGTCATGATCCTCTCTGCCGCGGACTATGACCGCTGCGCGGAAGCAACGGAGGAAGCCATCGCTGCCGGGATCGGCGTCGTTGCGATCGACACGGACGTCAATGCCGCAGGCCGCGCCTGCTTTGTCGGCAGCAACAGCTATGAGATCGGGCTGGAGATGGGCCGCGCCATGGCATCCTATCTGCCGGAGGGCGGAAAGGTCGCGGTCATTCAGCATATGCTGACGACCACAACGGGCATTGAACGCACGCGCGGCGTTCTGGACGCACTGAACGAGGCAGGAAATATCGAGATCCTCGGCAGCTTCTGCTGCGACAACTCGACCGAGCAGGCGCAGACGATCACGACGGAGCTTCTTTCCGCCGACCCGGAGATCCGGGGCTTTGTGTGCACGAACGAGGTCTGCAACGTCGGCGCGGCAAACGCGCTGGTCGAGCTGGGCATGGGCGGGCGCGTCTATGTCGTCGGCTGCGACAATTCGCAGCGGCAGATCCAGTTTTTAGAGCAGAACATCATTCAGGCCATTGTCACGCAGCGGCCGTTCAACATGGGCTACGTGGCCGTCCAGCAGGCCGTTCGCGTGGCAAACGGCGAGCAGACCGACGATTTCGTTGAGGTTTCCTGCGTCCTCATCACGCGGGAAAATATGTACACGCAGGAAAACCAGAAGCTCCTGTTCCCAGTTTTGCGCTGAGCGGATTCGACCGCAGCAGATTTCGGAGCACCCCCAAAAATACGCACAATTTTGGTAGGGGCGGGGCTCTGCTCCGCCCGGCAGAATGCACCGAATCATCGGAAATCCTCGGCAAATTCGTATGCATCTGCGCATTTCGGTGTAGGGGAGGACGACTCTGTCCGCCCGCAGGACGCAGCATTTTTACGGAAATCCATGGCGAATTCGCAGCATTTTCAGGGCCGACAGAGTCGTCGGCCCCTACAACCAAGTGGGTAACTGCATACGAATTTGCCGCAAGTTCTCACGCGAACGCAGCGTTTTCCGCCGGGCGGAGCAGAGCCCCGCCCCTACCAACTGCGTCTGTTTTTGCCGTTTTTGCACAAAAACCCGCTGCACATTATGTGCAGCGGGCGGTATTTTATCCGATGCCGAGCATTGCGGTCGCAAAAGCGAAATAGACAAGCAGGGACAGGAAGTCCACGATCGTTGTGATGATCGGCGAGGCCATCACAGCCGGGTCGAAGCCGAGCTTTTTAGCCAGCAGCGGCAGCGTTGAGCCGACGATCTTGGCAAGGCAGACCGTCACGGCCATCGTCGCGCAGACGACAAAGGCTACCAGATACGTCACGCTCTCGCTCTTTAACAGCAGCATATCGACCACGATGATCTTCGCGAAGCAGGCGATTGCCAGGCACACGCCGCAGAGGACGGACACGCGGATCTCCTTCCAGACCACGCGTCCCAGGTCGCGGAATTCGATCTCATTCAGGCTGATGCCGCGGATGATGGACACGCAGGCCTGCGAGCCGGAGTTGCCGCCGGTGTCCATCAGCATGGGGATGAACGCCGTGAGGCACGGCAGGGCAGCCAGCGAGTTTTCAAATCTTGTGATGACGATGCCCGTCAGCGTCGCCGAAACCATCAGCAGCAGCAGCCACGGGATACGGTTTTTCCAGATCTCGACAGGGGTCGAACGCATATACGGGTGTTCGGACGGCAGCATAGCGGCCATCTTTTCCATGTCCTCCGTGGCCTCGTCTTCCATGACGTCCATGGCGTCGTCGAAGGTCACGATGCCGACCAGCCGGTTCTCCGTGTCCACGACCGGCAGAGCGAGGAAGTTGTACTTGCTGAACATCTGGGCGACCTGCTCTTTATCGTCGAGCGTGCCGACGGTGATGACGTGCTCCTGCATGATGGACTCGATGGTCGCGTCGTCGTCCTCGCACAGAAGCAGGTCCTTGACGCTTGTGAGGCCGATGAGCTTGTGGCCGCGCGTCACGTAGCAGGTGTAGATCGTCTCCTTGTCGATGCCCGTGCGCCGGATGCGCAAAATCGCTTCCTCGACCGTCATATTCGGGCGCAAGGAGACATATTCGGTGGTCATGATCGAGCCGGCGGAATCCTCCGGGTAGCGCAGGATCTCGTTGATCTGCTTGCGCATATCCGGCTCGGCCTGAGTCAGGATGCGCTGCACGACGTTCGCGGGCATTTCCTCCACGATATCGACGGCGTCGTCGACGTAAAGCTCGTCGATGACCTCCTTCAGCTCGGAATCCGAGAAGCCCTGAATCAGAAGCTCCTGCGCCTCCGGCTCCATTTCGACGAACGTTTCGGCGGCCAGCTCCTTCGGCAGAAGCCGGAACAGAAGCGGCAGGCGCGCCTGATCGAGATCGTCAAAAATGGCGGCGATGTCGGCGGGATTCATGGTGCTGAGGATGTCGCGCAGAGAATGATACTTCTTCTCGTCGAGCAGCATGGTCAGGGTCTTTTGCAGGGAAAAATTGCTTTCTGCCATGTCTTGTTCCTCCTAAATGTAAAGAATAGGAAGGTAAAGACACAACGCAGGCACATCAATCGAAGAATGACAGGGGCTGCAAGCACCGGACGCACAAAGGCGGCTGGTGCTCGGGCCGACTTCGGCCTGCGGATGTGCCGCTACTACTTCCTGCGTCCATTTGTTCTTCCCCCTTTTTGTTTCAGAATATCGGGCGCTTTTGAAATCGCCCAACTTATATAATAGGTTGATTTCCCCGGTTTGTCAACCAAAATCCGAACGAATTCCAGTGGAATTTTGACGGATTGTGTGCTATGATAGTTAAAAATCTGACAAGAGGTGTCAATATGGCAACAGAAAAGCTTTATTATCAGGACGCGCATCAGGCAGCGTTTGAAGCGCGCGTTGTATCCTGTCAGCCGGGAAAGCACGGCTATGACGTTGTGTTGGACAGAACCTGCTTTTATCCGGAGGGCGGCGGCCAGCCGGGCGACACCGGCTTTCTGTCCGGTGTCCGCGTGACCGACACGCACGAGCGCGGCGGCGAGATCGTGCATTTCTGTGAGCAGCCGCTTTCCGAAGGGCAGAGCGTCGAGGGCCGGATCGACTATGCGCGCCGGTTCGAATTCATGCAGCTGCATTCCGGCGAGCATATTCTCTCCGGCGTGATACACCGCCGCTTCGGCTATGAAAACGTCGGCTTCCACATGGGCGCGGATTTTGTGACCATTGATTTTTCCGGTATGCTGACGCAGGAGGACCTGTCCGCCGTCGAGGCCGAGGCCAACGAGTGGGTCTGGAAAAACGTCCCGATCGAAATTACATACCCGGATGCCGAGGCGCTGAAGACCATCCCCTACCGCAGCAAGAAGGAGCTGACCGGTCAGGTGCGCATCGTGACCATCCCCGGCGCGGACATCTGCGCCTGTTGTGGGACGCACGTAAGCAGCACCGGGGAAATTGGGCTGATCAAAATTTTCTCCTGCGTGAAATTCCATGACGGCGTGCGGCTGGAAATTCTGTGCGGCAGACGTGCGCTTGCCTATTTGAGCGAAATTGCCGAGCAGAACCGGCGCGTGTCAGGCCTGCTGTCGGCGAAGCCGCTGGAGACGGCTGCCGCCGTGCGGCGGCTTCTGGACGCGGAGGCCGTGCAGAAGCAGCGCGCAGCCGGGCTGGAAGAGGCTGTGTTTGCGCAGAAGGCGCAGGCACTTGCCGGGGCAGGAAACGTCCTGCTGTTTGAGCCTGCGATGAACCCGGACAGCCTGCGGCGGCTGACTGATCTGGTCATGTCGGCCTGCGGGGGTCGTGCGGCTGTTTTTGCCGGCAGCGACGCGGACGGCTATAAATACGCCGTCGGCGAACAGGACGGCGATCTGCGGCAGCTGGTGAAGGAGCTGAACGCGCAGCTGCATGGACGCGGCGGCGGAAAGCCGTTTTTCGCGCAGGGCAGCGTGCAGGCAGGCCGGGCGGAGATCGAAGTGTTCTTCGCCGGGCGCTGAGGAGGGAAAGCTATGCTTCAGGATCTGTATCCGCATATGTATCACAATGAAATGTCGTGGAAAGCACCGTCGCCGGATGATATTGCGCTGGTTTTTGAGCCGGATCATACAGTTTACTGTAATTTGAGCGGCGAAACGCTCACGCTGCCCCGGATGTGCGAGATCCCGGACGGCGGCGAGGCGCAGTACGCCTTTTCCATTGACGAAACGGCATATTATCTCGTCTCCGCCCACCCCGGCGAGACAGACACGTTCCGCTATGCTCCCTCTTCGTCGCTCCGCGCCATGACGGACGGGACGAGTCTGGCGCTGTTCGCCGCCGCTGCGGGCGAAAGCCTGTACCGCTGGTATGATTCCCAGAAATTCTGCGGCAGATGCGGCGCGCGCATGGAGAAAAGCACGGTCGAGCGCGCCATGGTCTGCCCGCATTGCAAAAACACGGTCTACCCGAAGATCTGCCCGGCTGTGATCGTCGCGGTGCACGACGGCGACCGGCTGCTGCTCACGCGCTATCGCGGACGGCCGTTCAAAAAATATGCCCTCATCGCGGGCTTTAATGAGATCGGTGAGTCGATTGAGGACACGGTGCACCGCGAGGTCATGGAGGAGGCTGGCCTCCGGGTCAAAAACCTCCGCTTTTACAAATCCCAGCCGTGGGTGTTCACGGACACGCTCCTGATGGGCTTCGTCTGTGAGCTGGATGGCAGCGACAGGATCACCGTGCAGGAATCCGAGCTGGCCGAGGCGAGCTGGCACCTGCGCAGCGAGCTGCCGGAGGATCACTCCCACATCAGTCTGACCGGTGAAATAATCGAGCAGTTCCGTCTGGGCCGGTTATAACGCGCAGCGTCCAAAAATAAACAGCTTCCCCCAGCGGCAGTCCGTCGTGGACTGCGCCGCCGGGGGAATTTTTCAGCCCCTGCCACCGAATTGGCGGCAGGGGCTGATTTGGATTATACCGGGGAATTGCGTCCGAAGAGGCTTACTCGTACAGCGACCAGTTGGGGTCGGAGGTCAGAGCCGTCCAGGTTTCGGAACCCTTGACCGTGTAGGAATGGCTGTTGGTAGCTTCCTGCACGTCGAGGTAGTACCACTTATCGGAGGTGTTGTCGATCCAGGTCTTCATGCCGGGCAGGAATGCGTCGGCGGACTTGGGTGCACGGCCGGTGGCACGGTTGATCATAGCCATGAGTTCAGCACGGGTCACGTTTTTGTCCGGACGGAAGGTGCCGTCTGGATAGCCGGTGATCCAGCCGAGCTTGGCGCAGATCGCGATGGCGTTGGCCGCCCAGTACTTGGCGGACACGTCATTGAAGTAGTTCGCAGCGCTGGTCGTCTCGGAGAACTTGGCGAGCATGGCGGCAAGCTCTGCACGGGTGATGGCTTCATTCGGGCGGAAGTAGCCGTTGGAGCTGTCGGTGATGACACCGGCGTTGTTCAGAGTCGCAACGTAGGTGTTGTACCAGCTGCCGGAGGCGACATCGCGGAAGCCGCTCTTGGTGGAGTAATAGGTCTTGCGGGAGCCTTCGTCCATGAGACGGAAGAGGATCGCGGCCGTCTCAGCGCGGGTGATGTTGCCTGCGGGCTTCACAGTGCCATCGGGATAACCCTGGACATACGCGAAGTGGTCGGAGGTGTTGAGCTTCGGGGCAGTCTTCTTGACGGTGGTGCCGGGCAGGACGATCAGGAACCACTTGGCATAGATCGTCGTATCCTGCGTCAGCGGGGTCGCGAAGTTGTACGGGGTCCTGTAGGTCTTGTCGGTGTACCAGCCGTCGAACCAGTAGCCGCCGTTGACGGGATCCTTGGGCTTCGCAACCGTCAGGCCATGGCGAACCGTTTCCGGCGCGATCTTGGAGCCGCCCATGGTGTCGAACGTCAGGGTATGGAAGTCCAGATCGTAGTAGACCGACAGGATGGTGTAGACAGGCTTGCCGTCCACGCCCATGTAGGGCTGGATAGCCGTGCCGGTCAGCTTGCTCAGCGTGCGGTTGACATTGACGTGATGCGTTGCTCTGTAATCCTTGATGACCGCGGTGACGGTGCTGTCCTTCTTGGCGCTCAGGTGCTCGACCTCAGCGTTGGCCAGATCATAGGTGCCGTCGGGCAGCTGCTTGATGTGCAGAACGTCGTAGCGGACATAGATGTCGCCGATCGGGGTGGACGTCAGTTCAAACTTGGCGTAGATGGTCTTGTCTGCTTCCAGAACCGTTGCGAAGTCATACTCCTCGGTGAATTCGGGGTCGGCATACCAGCCAATGAACGTGTACTTGTCCTTGGTCGGGTCAGCGGGTCTTGCAACTGCATTGCCGTGGCGGACCGTGATCGGGTTGATGGCGGAGCCGCCGTTAGTTTCGAAGGTCAGGGTATGCTCGTCGAGATCATACTTGACATCGATCGTCAGACCCTTTTCGATCTTGATGTTCTGCTTCGTGTCAGCGTTGTTGGTCGGATAGTGAGAGCCGTAGTCCTTCGCAGTCACAGCTGCGAGCGCTTCAAACTTGCCGCTCAGCGTTTCGACCTCAGCGTTTGCCTCGTCATAGGAGCCGTCGGGCAGCTGCTTGATGTGGCGGACGGTGTAGTCGTAGGTGTTGCGGGTGTAGAACAGCTTCAGAACCAGAGAGCCGTCGCCAGCGATGTTGCCGGAGGCAACCGTGTCGGGAACTGTGCTGTCATAGGTGAAGTTATCGTAGGACTTTGCGGCTGCGGTCACGGTCGTGTCGGTCGTGCCTTTCAGATGCTCGGTCGTGTCCAGAGCATAGTTACCATCGAGATTTTCCAGATAATGCTCGACCGTATACGGGGTGTCGGTTCTGGCTTCCCACTGTGCAGTGAAGATCACGCCGCCCTTGGTGATGGTGTAGGTGTCGCCAGCCTTGAGGAGCGTTTCATCGGCCGCATCGTCTGCGCCGTCAGCGTCAAGGTGGTCGGCATCATTTTCAGCCGGAAGGACTTTAACGCTCCAGCCCTCGAAGCTATAACCTTCGCGGGTCGGGTCAGCGGGCATGGTGATGGTGTCGCCAGCGAAGTAGAAGTCGTAGAAGTCGATCGCGCCGTCGTCATAGGTGTAGTTGACAGCGGGCATATTCTCGACGTTCTCAGCACCGGCTCTGAATGTAACGGATGCGAGGTTCAGGTTGCCGGAGAGCTGGTAGCCGGCTTCTGCCGGATAGCCGGGCGCCATGTCCTCTCCGTTTACGGTCTTGTACAGGGCCGTCCAGGCGATCTTCTCGGCAATCTTGTCAGAAACGCCGGTTTCGAGGGCGATGTCGGTCGCCAGCTTCTCAGCAACTGCGCTCAGTTCTGCATCATCGCCGAAGTACAGATCGCTCGTCAGCGGCATTGCATCAAAGGTAAAGCTGCCGATAGAAATGTAGCCGAGGCTGTTGTAGCTGCCGAGGCCGAGACGGGAGAGAGTCGCATCATTCAGGGTGATGGGCGTGTCGAACTCGCTCGCGGTCAGCGGTGCAAAATAGCTGTTCAGTCTTGCATACGCGTAGATGTTGTGCAGGGTGACATGCCACTTCGCCTTCAGGGTGATATCGGAGGTGATGGTGGTTTCAAAGCTGAACGGTTCTTCCGCCTCGTCCAGATACCAGCCGTCGAAGGTATAGCCGGTCTTCTCGGGGTCGGGGGTCGGCTTGATCGCTTTGCCTTCGTATTCCACGTTCTGCTTGAAGGTATCCCCGCCGTTGTCCGGGTTAAAGGTCACGACCCAGTTGTGCGCGATCGTGCAGACATCGTCCTTGCCCGCTTCGACAGGTTCTGCCTCCCAGACGTGGTTCAGAACGTTGTTGCCGATCTTCTCATCGGCCTCGGACGTCGCGTACAGTCTCCACTGAACCGTATCCTGCGTCAGCAGCTTGTGTGTGCGCGGTGCGTCCTTGAAGTTCTTGTCGTTGCAGGCCTTTGCGCAGGTGTCAATGTATCTGTCGACTTTGAACGTTGCAATGTAGCTGCCGGGAACGCCGTCTTCCGGTTCCACAGACACAACGTCCGTCGCGGAATAGACGAACGGTACGGTGATGCCATAGTCGCAGACGCCTGTTTCTCCGTTCACGCAGGAGACATGGATGCAGTCGGACTTGCCGCCGGTCGCGATCTTGGCAACCTCGCGCCAGTCGGTCGGCGCATGGGTGAGCTTGACCAGATCGTCAACGCCGGATTCTACAGGCGCGGATTTCCACGCATTGTTTTCCCAGCGGATGTACCAGCTCAGCGTGTTCTTGGTGTACAGGTGGTGCGCCGGATTCTGCTTGAACGACTTCACGAAGTTTGTGACCGGGAAGGTCACGATCCATGTGCCAGCATTCTCGCCTTTTTCAAGCGTATACTCCTGCCCGGCAATACCCGCCTTTGCGGCATACTGCCCCTGACCGCAGTCCATGTTCTTGTTGCCGTCCTTCCAGAAGCGGTTGATGCAGGTGACGGTAACAAGGCCATTCAGCGCGTCGAAGATATCGTCGCGGGTTGGCTCGACAGGCGTCCACTTCGCGGTGTAGGTCGCATTGGCGGTAACAGTCTCAGCAACTTCGGGATCCCAGCCTGCGAAGGTGTAGCCGGTGCGGGTCGGGGTGCCGTTGAACGCGGGGGTCGTGGAATCCTTCCTAAGGTCAGAATAGACCTGATCGGCGAAAACTTCTTCGTTCTCAACGCCGTCGGTGTAGGTGACGGTGTATACCTCCGTCACAAGCACGCGGCCCTGAGTCTTGATCTGCCAGCTGTCCCCGACCCAGATCAGCGTGACCGGAACGATCTTCTCATCGTTTTGGATATGTTTCGGGGTCGGGAACGCCTTGTTGAACTCGGCCACATAGGGGTCGGGGTCATAGCTGATGTCGCAAAGCCAGTCGTCCCCGACCTTCTTCGGCTCGCCGACGAAGTAGTCTTTATCGTACTCGCCGAGCAGGCCGTAGTCTTGCGTATGCTGCTGCGAATCATCTACGACGCACTTGACCAGAACAGCCATTTCAAGCTTTTTCAGCTCGTCAGCCGTCGGGGCTTCGGGCTTGCAGGTGACCTCGATGATCGCGCCGACCTTCGACAGGCCGTTCACCGGGACAAGCTTCCACTCTGCATCCTTCCAAACCCAGCTCATCGTGGTGACTGCGTTGGGGTCGGTGTCTTCGTGGCCAGGAAAGTCTTTGTTAAATTCTTCTACGTGCTTATCCCGAAGGATCGTAATGGTATACGTCCAGACGCCATTGACCTTCTGAACCGCTGGGTCGGATTCTGTGTAGCGGCCAAACTTCGGCACGTAATTCCGCTCTTTATTCGGCTCGTTCTTGCATATTACCCGAATATACTCCTGCCGGCCGGTAATGATCGGCTTTGTGGGCGGGGTCACTTCATGCGTGGCTTCGATCCGCGGGTTCGCTGCCGGTTTCACCCACGTCTTACTATTTTTATCATAGGTGAGGTTGAACGTGATGGTCTGCGCGGTCGGGGTGTGCTGCACCTTCCAGACCAGATTGCTGGCCTGCTGCACGAACCATGCCGTCCGGACAGTCACCGGGCAGATATATCCGCCCGCGCCATCGCTTACGACCTCGCCGATCGTATGTTGTGCGTCGGTCGGGTATCCGAGCGGATACTGTACCATAACATGCGTTCCGGTTGTCGTAACGCAGACAATATCTACAACAACGCCGGTCACGTCGTTTTCCGTGGGCTTGGCGGGCTTGTCGGTGGGTGGGGTGTTCGACTGCCAAACGGCGTAGAGCTTGGTGGTCGTGGCGGTTGTTGTAACCCAATTACCAGGTTGGACGGTGGGCGTTGTTGCGTCCGGTTTCCCATTCCAGCCGAGGAAGTTGTAGCCTTCTCTGACCGGCCGCGCGTTGGAAATGGGGAACGTCACCGTGCCGGTGTTGGACTTTTCAGTCTGCGGGTTGGGTACCGGCATATTGGTGACTGTGTCTGTCGTGTTTTTGTAGTAGGTCAGGGTGTAGGTCTTTTCGGATGTATCCCTTGTAATATTAAATTGTATTGGGGGATTTTCTAGATATTGCCATCCGTATGTATTGTGCCAAAACCAATGAAGGGTGGCTGTTGCATTACTGGTTCCGGCAAGTTTGTGTACACCATACCTTTCGCTGAAGTTGCTGTTATATAGCTCGATGAACGGAGCAGCATGAACTGTCACCACACACATCCACGGGAACTGTTCCTTTGTTATCTTGCCTCCGTCGACGTTATAGTAAGTGCCCGGGTTCTCTACAACCTCGCCAACAGAATAACCGTTCTGCACCTTATTTAAACTACTAGCCGTAGCATCATGCCCCCGAGCACCCGCGTCTACACAGTGGAGCAGTACAGCGTTGCCTGCATCGGGGAAAGCGCCAATGTCACTCGCTGTCGGCGCATTCGGTTTTCCAGACGGGTCAGTGGAGCCACCATCGCCAACGGTGACGTTGTAGATAAGCAAGCCATTCGCTACCGCATTTTTGGAACAAGTACAGGTATAATCAACTGTAATCTTTGCGGTACCATTTCCAACGCCCAGAAAATTGATCGTCAGCACACCGCCGCTCCAACTGCCGGTCGCTTTTACGACATTCTCGTTGGAACTTGTAACGGCGCAATAAACGCCGCCCTTACTTACCTGAACACCTTCGATCGCACTGTACGTCGAAAAAGTCAGTACGCCGGAATCGGTGACAGTTTCTCCAACAGGAACCTGTACACTGCCATTACTCGTCTCTGCCTGATTCCCAGAGTTTTCATAAATCCTTATTGGATTTTCTGCGCTGCCGCGCGCAGTAACTACGCTGCCAGCCGCCATCGCCGATACCGGCAGCATGCCGAGTACCATAATCAGAACCAACAAAAAAGCAACGAATCTCTTTTTCCTTCTTTCGGATCTCCTCCTTTTTATTGTTTGTTTCGTGTTGTGGAAACGGATCTATGTTGAAAATGGCTGCGCCATTGGATTTTTTCGATGCTTCGCGCCGGGCGGAGGCTCCTTCGTCCGGCATTCTGGGCACACGTCTTCATTTTTTCTTTATTATAACACATCCTGCCGCAATGCGCAAGGAAAATCAGGAGAAGTTTTCCAAGAATTTATGGGCGCTTTACGCGCCGGACGTCACTGCAGCGCAGGGGCTGCCGGCAGCGCCGTCAGGACGGCGGCAAGCAGCGCGCAGAGCGCGGGGGCTGCGCCGAGATCGAGCGCCGGGGCAAGCAGGCCGCCCGCCGCGCCTGCCAGCAAAAGCGTGCAGACCGCGCCGAGGCCTTGCAGGCCGCGGCGCATCCGGACGGCT
>OOAA01001154.1_pt1 | contig 14343 bp, 11 predicted proteins | sample 1671671 | NCBI WGS metagenome assembly OOAA01 (sample SAMN06348180, study PRJEB24527) | human gut metagenome | biome: human gut; feature: ankylosing spondylitis patient; material: feces | host: Homo sapiens | place: China | collected 2015-10 | reverse complement strand
ATTCCCTTTACTCTCGCTGCTTGAATTTTATCATAATTACGGTATGCTACAGCTTCGTGTGCAACGCTTCCCTTTCCATGATTCAGATTTTTGCTAATAAATACATCATATACATAATTACTGTAGAAGAAACTCTCCGTAATTATGCCCAGCATAGGTTTTTTGCTTTTTAATTCATAGACATTGATAGTATCTCCATCTACTGCCCAAAAATCTATTGCAGATTTTCCACCTGTAAAAACTCCAGTTGTATTTGATTTAGTAGCATCAAATAAGCTTACAGGTAATTGTCTGTCTATCGTAGTCCCACTAGACAACCCTAAAATATCTTTTTGTGCACTAATTGAGTCACAAAACAAGTATTCAACATAGCTTTCTAGCCCCATATTTAACAAGTTTGCGAGATCCTCTTCTGCTTCTTTTACAGGCTCATTTGCTACAAAGCTATGACCAGCCAAATATATTTTAAAATTATCCTTTAGTGCTTCTAAAGTTGGGGCAAGCTTAAACCACATAGTGTATTGCTCGCTAAATTTCAAAATTCTATATAAAAACTTTCCCATATATCCGTTAGCTGGCTTTCCACCAGGGTAACTAGCATTAGTTATGCCTTCTACATCTAGCTCAATTTCTAATTCTGGCTTATTAGTTTTGGCTTTGATAAGCAGGCACCAAGCTTCAAAACAAGCTCTATCATCTTGCATAGCAAGAGGCTGCTTGGAAAAGCCCGCCGCTTCTTTTTTTAATTTCATTAACAATTTATTGGGTTCAATATAATCTAACACAATATCTTCGGGAAAATTAGCTATTTTGACTCCAATGTAGCCCAATATTAATTTTTGTACACCTGTCATCTTAAAGTCCTCCTCACATCTCGGTTATCGCTTATTTCTAAGCTCTCAGCCAAAACTGCTCCTGTCAATAAGCTCTGCCCTCTCTGAATGAATCACCGCCGTATAATCCTGAGCATCAACTAGCCTGATAATTTCTTCTATCACCTTCTTAGACGCATGGCCACTAGTATGTAGCTGCACTGTAGGATATTGTGTACACAGCCTTGCTAAATCCTCTTTATAATATTCAGCTCCCTTATCCTTAATATAACCTTGCCACTGAGAGTATATTATTAACGGTTGTAATTCCTTATATTTTTCCCAGAGCTTCTTTACTGTAGCTACTGCCATCATCCCGCTCACGAAAATAACTGCTCCATGTTCCTGCAGATGCCTATCTTGTATTTGGTAGGTGCTGTTATCATGCAGATAATCCTTATCCAGCAAAAGCGTATACATTTTATAAGGCTGCCACGGCTTCTCGCCCTGCTTGTGATATAAGCGATTGCAAAGCTCTTGCTTATATTTATAATAGCTTTTAAACTGCGCCAGCATATAGCCATTTAACAATACAACCTTATGCTCCTGTCTAGCCATGCGGTAAAACTTCTGTAAACGCGTAAAATTAGTAGATGCACATAGGCAAAAAATCAGCTTATGCTGCTGCATCAATTCCCCAGCCTGCTGAGCCAGCTCCTCCTCAGTTAAATAGTTATCTTCCCGCGTAAGATTTGTTCCTTCTGTAATAAGCACATCCACAGGTTTTTCCAGAACATAGCATTTTAATAGCTTTTTCAGCTTATCTCCAATATAACCATGTGTCCGAAAATCACCCATATGTAAAATACGCTTATCCGGCGTTTCTATAAGATACATCATCGCCGCTGTTGCAGAATGATCAATCGTATAGGGCGTAACCTTAATATCCCCAACCTTGATCACATCCTGCGCCCAAATAATATGCGTGTGTGCTGCGTCCTGCAAAAGCTCCACCTGTTTACTATACTTGTTATCGTGTCTAGCCAAGGCTGCGTATGTATTAATAAGTACATCCCTACACAAGCTGCTCATATAAAGCGGAATTTCTGGCAGCAGCTTCTCAAAGCAGCCAATGTGGTCACCATGATAATGGGTAAAGAACACTGCGTCATACTGTGCTTCACCAGACGTCAAGCCAACAACCTCTACATCATCCTTATACCTGCTTCCTGGAAGATTTTTACCAAAATCAATACAAATTTTCGTTGTCTCTGTGCTAATTAAAGTTACACAGCCACCAATCTGGTCTGCATGTAGATATTCAATATTCGTAGCCATGATTACACTCCTTTCGTTTACTTGCTTATATAATACTAAATGCGAGATACTAAAAATGCCATGCATTAGTCCATTACTTGTGGTTGGGTCGACCTAGTCCAATTTTTGTGCTCGATTAAGACCTGGTACATTTTGTGGTTTCGCTAGTACATTCTTGTGCTCAAGCTAGTCCAAATCTGTGGGTCAACCTAGTACAACTTTTGTGGTCGTAGGCCAAAATACCCTATTCAACAATAAGCAAAAATGGCTTGTACAGACTAAAATTTCTGTACAAGCCACATCTAAACAAATAAACCCTCCTTCGTTAAAATAGTAATTGCCTATATGACTAAGACGAAGGAGGATTTTTATCTATGCGTCAGTTTATCACAAATATGCTTAACATTCAAGAGGATAAGATTGAGGAACTACAAACCATTGCGCAGTCCGACGGCTCAATCATTATTAATCTTAAGCTAAAAGTTACCTCTAAGATCTGTCCGTTCTGTTCCGGACCTGTAAAAATTCATGGATACTACCCACGAACTCTCACACACTCTACACTGGTCAACCGTAAATGTAGCATTGTTTATCGCCAAAGAAGATTCCGTTGTCCCAAGTGTTCTTATTCTTTTAACGAACTTAATCCCTTTACTAAAGCCAATGACGGACTAACTCACGAAACCAAAATTAATATTTTGAAAGATTTAAAGCATCCCGAAGACACTTATACCAGTGTTGCTGAACGATACCATGTTTCCAAAGCTACTGTTCTAAGATTATTTGACAAACACGTAGATATTATGCGTAAGCCTTTACCAATGGTATTATCCATGGATGAGCACTATTTCCCTGAATCTGATATGGATTCTCTTTACTGCTGCCTGCTCATGAATTTTATCACGGGTGAAGTAATAGATGTACTTCCTACTCGCAGAAAGCATTACCTTATTGACTATTTTGCCTCTATCCGTGGAGATATACAGAATTACACTCTCAAACGCAGCGAACTCAATAACGTAAAGTATATATCTATGGATCTGTATGACAATTTTAGGGATGTTGCACAGATATGTTTCCCGGATGCCATTGTTTGTGCAGACAGCTTTCATGTAACCAAACATCTTACAGATGACTTTAATAAGATTAGGCTAAGATGGGCACGAAATACTGAAAACCATACCTATGAGTATCTTCTAAGAAAATTTAATTTTGTATTTAACCATACTACGGACTTAGATAATGAACCAAAATACAACAAAGCCTTAGGCCGTTATGTCAATTTAAGAGATATCCGAGACTTACTGTTTGCTCAATTTCCAGAGTTGGAAATTGCTTATAACTTAAAAGAATTGTATCTGAAATTTAATCAGAGTGGAGAATATTACAAAGCTTTCGGCAGTCTCGAAGAAAACTATGATATACTTAAGAACCGATTTGGTGACTTCGGAATACCTGAATACAATGAATTTTATGGCCTTCTAGTTAATTGGAAACAAGAAATACTAAACTCATTTACAACGATTAATGGCAGGCGCATAAATAACAGTTACATTGAATCGAAGAACAGAATTTTGAAGAAACTTATTATAAATGCCAACGGCTTTAGAAATTTTAAACGAACCCGTAACCGAATCCTTTATTGTCTCAACAAATACGATAAATTCACTCTTTAAAGACGAAAATGGCTGGAGCAATACGCTCCAGCCATTGAAACCCAATAACATGGACTAGGTCGACCACAAAATTTGTACTAGCACGACCCACATATTGTAATAGGTCTACCCACAACTACGGACTAGGTCGACCCACACTCATGTAACAGCCCAACCCCAAAATTTGGACCAATGCCAAAATATCTACAGCAAGCTGGGTGTAAAAACCCGTAAGGAGCTGCTGCAGTATATCGAACTGATGCGCAACGCAGAGCATTGACGCACCAAAGCAAGCAAAAAGCCTCCGGCGAGTTTACTCGTCGAAGGCTTTTGTTATGGTTTAGTGGTTAGCTTCTGTCATAGAAGTATTCTTTAGATAATATTTCTTGCTTCTATTTTTACCATCTGACACAATGATATCCATTTTAGAAAATTTAGCTAAATATCGCCTTGTTGTTGCCTCAGGCATTCCAGCTGCTTCGGCAACAACTTTAGTAGTAACAAAATCATGCTGTTTTGCAAGCGTCATCAAGACATTGATAACGTATAATAAGTTGCGCAAATTCAATTCAAAAAGATAGACATAGAGACTACCTTTGCTTACAATTAAGTTACCACACAAAACATGAAAGAAGGTAGAATCTATGTCTGGTAACATTATACAATTAAACGAGCAATTTATCCACAACGAATTGAAAACTATTGTAAAAAATAGTGTAGAAGAAACTCTCAATGCTCTTTTGGATGCAGAAGCTGACAAACTTGTACAAGCTGAACGCTACGCACGTGAGCAAACAAGAAAAGGTTATCGCGCCGGTCATTACGAAAGATCATTCTCTACTCAAGCTGGTGACGTTACTTTAAAAGTGCCTAAATTAAAAGGTCTTACTTTTGAGTCTGCTATTATTCAGCGCTACCAAAGACGTGAATGCTCCGTAGAAGAAGCCTTGGTAGAAATGTATCTTGCCGGCGTTTCTATGCGTCGTGTTGAAAGTATTACAGAGATTCTCTGGGGACAGAAGGTTTCAGCCGGAACCATTAGCAATCTGAATCAAAAATGCTTTGCTCAAATTGAAGAATGGCGCTCCAGGAAGCTTACAGAAAAGTACCCCTATGTCTTTGTAGACGGTATTTTTCTAAAAAGATGTTGGGGAGGTTCCTTTGAAAACGCCTCTGTATTAGTTGCTATTGGCGTCACAGAAGACGGATACAGAGAAGTTATAGGTACAGCCGAGGGCCTCAAAGAAGATACTGAAAGCTGGAAAAATTTCTTTGTATGGCTGAAAAGCCGTGGCTTAGATGGCGTAAAACTTATAATTGGCGATAAAAATTTAGGCATGGTAGAAAGCATAGGTGAAGTGTTTCCAAATGCCAGATACCAACGCTGCACGGTGCATATGTACCGTAATATATTCTCTGTAGTACCACGTAAAACTGTCAAGGAAGTTGCCAAGATGCTCAAAGCAATTCATGCTCAGGAGAATAAAGCAGCAGCTAAAGAAAAGGCAAAATCAGTAATTTCCAGATTACGTGAGATGAAACTTAACAAGGCTGCAGACAAACTAGAAAATGGTTTAGAGGAAACCTTGACCTATATGGATTTTCCGTCAGAGCATTGGCTACGTATACGTACCAATAACGTTATTGAACGTGTAAACAGAGAAATAAAGCGTCGCACAAGAGTGATTGGCACGTTTCCTGATGGTGAATCAGCATTGATGCTTGTATGTGCAAGATTGCGTTATATAGCCAGCAATGATTGGGGCAAAAAACGTTACTTGAACATGAAACATCTAACAGATATGCTTGCCGAAGAACTGTATTGTGAAGCAAAAATATCTTAAAAACAGCTAACTTAATAAGCAAAGGTATCTAAAGCAGAAGCTAGTTGATATTTAACGGTGAAGTGCACTAACCGTTAAACTTATATAACTAAACTTCTGCTAGGATGTCTGAAGAAATTTGCGCAAAACTATTGACAGTACCGGAATTTCTGGTTACGGATATACTCTTTTCCGCTAGCATCTGGAGTTACTGTCTACAGGCTTAACTCCATGTGAGAGCGACATGAAGTTTACTCGCTCTTTTTGAGAAATGGCGGTTGACAAAATACAGATTACAGCGAAAACAGGTTGTAAGCATCCAACGTGTCTGTCTGCTACCTCCTTTCCCCCTTCATCAGCCCCTCATTATAAATCGCCGGTGAAGCGCCTGCTTCCGTAATGTGCGGCGTTAAAAGCAGCAAAACCTCTGTCTTGCTGTGTGAACGCGAACGGTTTTTAAACAGCTCGCCCAAAAGGGGAATCTTGCTCAAAAAGGGCACCTTCTGCATAGTACGCTGCTGTTCCTCGCTTATCAATCCGCCGATAACTAGCGTTTCGCCGCTGTACATGCGCACGTTGGTGTCAGCAGTACGACTGGTGATGCGGTAGTTTTTCAGCTCGCTGATGAGCACAGGCGTGCTCACCTCAGTGTGGACGCTGGCGGTCACCATTTTACCATCCTCGCTGATGATGGGCGCGTATTGCAGCTTGATGCCGGCGTCAAGATATTCCGTTGCCGTGTAGCTGCCGCTGCTGTCATGCTTTTCTGTCTGCACGGGGATGTGGTCACCGATGAAAATGCTGGCCTCCTTGCCGGGTATGGTGATGATGCGCGGTGTTGCCAAAATGCGCGCTTTACCGTTGCTTATGAGAGCATTAAGCGTAGCGTTGAAACGGAAGGCATACCCGCGCCAAAATTTAAAGCTGCCGTCATAATTGCTGCTGTCACTGTTACTGTCGTTCGTTTCCTGCTTGCTCTGGGGAATAGTGTCCCAGTCCCAGCGTACGCCCAGGTTTTTACTGTCCTCGCGGCTGACGGCGATGATTTTTGCTTCTAGTGTTACCTGCCTTGTAGGGATATCCAGCTTGGGCAGCAGCTGCTTTAAGCGTGCGTGGCATTGTTCGTCGCCCAAAAGGATGAGGCTGTTGGTGATATTGTCAAGACTGAGCTTGGAGCCGAAATGCGGAGCCAATGCTTCCTGTACATCCTTGGCTCTGGCGTAGCTTAAGGGATAGCAGGCCAGGCGTTCGCTGATGGGCTGCGGTAGTGCGGGAACGTTTACTGCAACAGTTTGGCCGACGTTGGCGGGGGAAGGCAAAAAGGGATTGGCGAGCTTATTTTGGGCATTGCAGGGCAGAGCTAAGGCAAGCAGCAGACTGCTGAGTATTAACGGGAAAAATCGTTTTAGCATAATGGCTCCTTTCAGTGTTATCCGTTAAGATGACGGCAACAAGCATTGCATAGTAAATTTCATTTTTCATTTTAGCGCAAGCAGGGAATAATTTCAAGTGAAAATTTAGAAAATAGAGAAAATTTTGAATTATCATATTGCATTTCGCTTTTTTTATGCTACAATGAATGCAACACAAGAAAAAATGAGGTGATACAGTGGAGGGTTTGCGTAATAATAAACTGGCGGAGGATTTGCTGCATCTGGCATTGGTTCAGGGAGCGAGTGATTTACACATCGAGCCTGACGGACAGGGAGTGCGTGTGCGCATCCGTGTTGACGGCCTGCTGCAACAACTGTGCGTGCTGCCGCACTCACAGCAAAGTACGCTGCTGACGCAGCTGAAGGTGTGGAGCGGTATGGATATTGCCGAAAAAAGAGTGCCGCAGGATGGCAGGCTGCTGCTGGAGCATGAAGGCAGCAAGGTGGATTTGCGTTTATCCAGCCTGCCGACAGTGAACGGCGAAAAGCTGGCGATTCGTTTTTTGCAGCGTCAAGATAATTTGCTGCAGCTGGAGCAACTGCAATTCAGCGATGATAATTTGCAGCGTTACCGCCGGCTTTTTCATCAGCCGAACGGTTTAGTGCTTCTGACGGGACCGACGGGCAGCGGCAAAACGACGACGCTTTATGCTACGCTTCAGGAGCTTGATGCTGCTGCCAGTAATATTATAACCTTGGAGGATCCGGTGGAATATAAGCTACCGGGAATCAATCAGGTGGCAGTCAACCGCAGGAGCGGACTGACTTTTGCGGCAGGATTGCGTTCGGTGGTGCGTCAGGATCCGGATGTTATCATGCTGGGTGAAATCAGAGATGAGGAAACGGCGGCGATGGCGGTGCATGCAGCGCTGACAGGTCATTTGGTGCTGAGCACACTACATACGAATGATGCTATCGGTGCGGTCTATCGTCTGCTGGATATGGGGATTGCAGATTATCTTTTGGCTGCCGGTTTGCGCGGTGTGCTGGCACAGCGTTTGGTGCGCCGTCCGTGCCGCTATTGCGGCGAACGGCGCTTGGCAACGGCAGCGGAGCTGCAGTATCTTGGGTACAGTGCGGATGAAAAACTGCAGGTGGTGCAGGCTCACGGCTGTGAGCATTGTCACGGCACGGGCTACAGAGGGCGTTTGGCCTTGCATGAGCTGGTTGTGTTTGATAAACGAATGCAGCAGCTTTTGGTAAACGGCGCCGATGAAGCAGAGCTTTTGCAGGAGGCGCGCAAGCAGGGATGGCGCAGTCTGTACGCCGATGCAGTAGCAAAGGTACTGCAGGGTGCAACTACGGTTGAAGAATTGTGGCGCGTCGGTATCACCGGGGAGGCTGATTATGCTTGATAAGCTGCTGCTCTGGGCACGGAATATGGAAGCAAGCGATTTGCATATTAGGCCTGCGAGTGTACCGATGGTGCGCGTAGATGGCAGTCTGCAGCCTTTGCAAAACGAATTTATTTCCCGGGAAAAGCTGGAGAAAGCGTTGCTTGCCCTGCTGCCGGAGCAGGAAAAACAGCAGCTGCTGCAGACAGGTGAGATTGATACTGCTTTTAGTGACAGTTTACAGGAGCGCTGCCGTCTCAATGTTTATCGTCTTGGCGGCGGCTATGCGGCGGCGATTCGTCTGCTTCCGAAGGAAATTCCTGACTGCAACAGTCTTGGCCTGCCGCAAACTGTTTGTCAGCTTGCTGAGAGCAGCAGCGGTTTGCTGCTCGTTACAGGTGCCACAGGCAGCGGCAAAAGCACCACGCTTGCCTCGCTGGTACAGCAGATAAATCAAACGCGCGCTGTACACGTGCTGACGCTGGAGGACCCGATAGAGTACGTGTATCCTCCTGGTCTGGCGCTGATTAACCAGCGGGAGGTGGGGCGTGATACAAGGAGCTTTGCCAGCGGGTTGCGCAGTGCTCTCAGACAGGACCCGGATGTGATTATGGTGGGCGAGCTCAGAGATGCGGAAACAATCGGTATAGCACTGACGGCGGCGGAAACAGGTCACCTTGTTTTAGCTACGCTGCACACGCAGGATGCGGTTGGTACGGTAAACCGTATTCTTGATGTGTTGCCCGACAGGCAGCATGTGTGTACGCAGCTGGCTGACTGCTTGCTGGGAATTTGCTGCCAGAGGTTGCTGCCGCGCTGTGACAGAGCAGGCAGAGCGGCGGCCTTTGAGGTGCTCGTTGCAACGCCTGCCTTGCGCAATCTTATTCGTGAGGGGCGCACGCATCAGCTACAGTCCTATTTGCAGACCGGCGCGCGCTACGGTATGCAGACAATGGAGGACGCAGTAAAGGCCTTGCAGCTGCGAGGAATAATCGCATGAAAAAAGCCGCTGCGAAAACAGCGGCTTAATATATACAGATATACTGTAAACGGTATTACAAAATTTCTTCTCTGATTAAAGTGTTCATCATTTTTTGCTTGCCTAATACCCAGAGCAGGTCGTTTTCTTCGAAAACAAGTGAAACGTGGGGGTTGGTAATGGTAAAGGCACCACGCTCCAGACCGACAACGAGGCAGCTCCACTTGTTGCGCAAATCGGCAGCCTTCAGTGATGTTCCCAAAATAGGAGAATGCTTGTCAATCGTAATTGCCAGGGAAAGGAATTGCTGTTCCGGTTTGTTCCGGTGGTTATCCAGCATGAATTCACGCAGGCTTTGCGGCAAATCGCAGCGTTCAAGGCCTAAGCTGCGCTGTCTTACGGCAGCGTCAAAAACCTGCAGCTGGCTGCTTGTACCGATGAGCAGCAGCTTATCTCCCTGCTTTACTATCTGCTCGCCGCCGGGCATATCAACAGTGCGGTGGGTACCAAAAAGCTGCAGAACGTTGCAGCCGTAGCTTTCGCGGAAGCCAAGACTGCGCAGGCTGCGTCCTTTGATGGGAGAATCCTTTTGCAAATCGTAGTAAACAAGCTGCAAATCCTCGTCGAACCAGGTACGGCTGTCATCGGGAGCGCTTTCGCGATGCTTGCGCATGTGCTTTTCGTTAAGGTTTACCAAAAAGCGTGATTCGATACGCAGGTATTCGCTCATCAGCCAGTCGGAGGAGGAGATGAAGTACGCTGCCAGCAGGACAGAAACGCAGGCCAGGAAGCCGTGCAGATTCAGCAGAGTGTGGAAGATGAAGTACAGCGAAGCAGATGCTACAAGCAGCTTGCCGAATACAAGGAACATTAACGGCAGATGGTTAGCACGCTTTTTGAACCAGAGCTTGGAGAATAAATCACCGTTGCCGGCGCGGTTAACCAAAACGGCACGCAGAATCGGCGACATAATGATAAAGGTGGCAGCGGCGGTCAGCAGTCTGCTGTACGGCAGCTTCAGCGTGTTGCCCAAATAAGGCAGCAGGTAATATTCCGCACCCAAGGCAATGGCTGCCAGCAGGGTGATGAAAATCAACATACGCATGGTGTAACCGGTCAGCAGGTTCTTCCAGTCCTGATCCTTGTCATCGTCAGTATTGGTGCCGGTATAACGGTCAAGCCAGCTTTTAGCCTGCGGCGGCAGCAGCTTCAGCACCAGCTGGTAGAAGGGCTCGGCTGCCATGATGCAGAAGGGTGTGGTAAAGGTAGTGATTACGGATACCGCTACGATAATCGGATATAAAAAGCTGCTGATTACGCTCAGGCTCATGCCGAGGGAAGCAATAATAAAGGAGAATTCACCGATCTGTGCCAGGCTGAAGCCGCAGTGTACAGAGGTGTTGAGGCTCTGGCCGGAGGCCAGTACGCCGCCGGTGGAGAAAATCAGCTTGCCGATAATTGTTGCTACTACCAGCACGAAGATGGGCAGCGCTTGCTCCAGCAGGATAGCGGGATCTACCATCATGCCGACGGATACGAAAAAGATTGCGCCGAACAAATTCTTGATAGGAGCAACGAGGTGCTCGATTTTTTCTGCGTTAGGTGCTTCGGCAATCAAAGAGCCCATGATGAAGGCACCCAAAGCGGAGGAGAAGCCGAGCTGAGTTGCCAGCACCACCATACCGAGGCACAGGCCGATGGAAATAACTACCAGAGTTTCTTCGTTCATCAGCTGTTTGGCCCATTTAAAGAAGCTGGGGACAAGGTACATACCCAGAACAAACCATAAAACGAGGAAGAAAATCAAGCGTCCGATGCTGAGCAGCAGCTCCGTTGTGGAAACATTGGCGCTGGCTACGGCCATGGTTGCAAGCAGTACCATCATCACGATACCGGCGATATCTTCAATAATCAGCACGCCGAAAACAATTTCCGTAAAGCGCTGCGCCCTGAGCTTTAAATCGTCAAAGGCTTTGATGATAATCGTGGTGGAGGACATTGAAAGCATGCCGCCCAGGAAAAGGCTGTCCATATGGTTCCAACCGAGCAGCATACCGGCGAAGTAGCCCACGGCCAGCATACCGCCGATTTCTACCGCGGTGGCGATGAAGGCTGTACTGCCTACGCTTTTCAGCTTGTAAAAGCTGAACTCCAGTCCCAGTGCGAACAGCAGGAAGATAACACCGATTTCGGACCAGGCGTGGACGTTGGCCTTATCGGTAATCGTCGGGAAGAAGTTGAAATGCGGACCGGTGATGAAGCCGGCAACAATGTAGCCAAGTACCAACGGCTGATTGATTTTCTTGAAAAGAATTGTTGTGACGCCGGCTACGAGCAAAATCATTGCTAAATCATTAATAATAGTAGGCAGATGAGTCATGGTAAGCTCCTTTGAGATATTTTTTGCCAAAATGGCTTTAACTGGTGTATAATAATTGAAATGTAGTCATTAGCTTTTTACAAGCCCTGCAGACTGCAAAACAAATAATCTCAATTATATTATACAATATTTTTGACTGAAATTATTGCATAAATAATGCTTTATTATGTTAATTTATTGTGACTTGCGCAATTGGAGGAATAAAGATGAACGAAAATCAACAAGAAAAATTAGTTTTGGTAGACGGCGAGATTATGCCGGAAGCAGAAGCATTTATTGACGTTAACGACCGCGGTCATAACTTCGGCGATGGCGTTTTTGAAATTGTACCGGTTTATAACGGCCGCTGCTTTGCTTTGCTGCCGCATATGAACAATTTATTCGATTCTGTAATCGCAGTAAAAATTCCCGGCGTTTATATGATTGAAGAGCTGGTAGAGTTCCATGAAAGCCTGTTGGCCGCAACCGGTCTGAAGGACTGCGAAATCTATACTCAGGTAACTCGTGGCAGCGGTGCTTATGCCCTGTCCTATCCGGAGCAGAGCATTCCGCATCTGACTATGTATGCTGTACCGGTTGACCGCGAGGCACTTGCTGAGAAACGTGCCAAGGGCGTAAATGTTATCACTGTTGAGGATGTGCGCTGGGCACGCTGCGATATCTGAACCGTCTGCCGGAAGTAATGGCTAAACAGAAGGCTGTTATCGGCAATGCTTTTGATTCCCTGTTTGTTCGCGACGGCAAAATTACCGAAAGCACGGAAGCAAGCTTCTTCATTTATAAAGACGGTATTCTGTGGACTCATCCCGAAAACAACTTTATCCATAAAAATATTACCCGCCGTCTGCTGATGGAACGCCTGTCCAAAGACCTGGATCTGCAGATTATCGAAAGAGCTTTTGATAAGGATTTTGCACTCAAAGCAGACGAAGCCTTCCTTTGCGGACCGCGTTGCGAGTTTATGCCTGTTACAAAAATTGACCGCAGCTTCGTTGCTGACGGCAAGGTTGGCGAGCTGACACAAAAGCTGCAGGATGCATATATGGCATTTGTAGCTAAGGAATGCCCTGCTAAGCATGAATAACAGCAAGCTGGTGCGTGGAGCGTTATTGGTGGCTTTGGCGCTGGCGCTGCAGTCGCTGCGTCTGGTGCTGCCGATGCCGCAGCTGCTTTCCACATTTATCATCGGTACTCTGGTGCACATGATGCTGGTGCTCACGCTGCAGCTCAGCGGCCTGAAGACAGCGCTTTTGCTGGCGTTTTTGCTGCCACTGACTGCTTACGTGCAGGGGCAGGTGCTGCTGCCGTTTCTGATTCCCGTAATTTGGCTGGGTAATTTTATCTTTGTGCTGCTTGTGCGTCAGTTTAAGGACAGTCGTAAGCTGTCTTTATCTATACCGCCACTGGCGAAGGCCTGTGTTATGTTGCTGGCAGCCTGGGCTGCGCTGAGCTTCTTGGCGCTGCCGAATCCTGCGCTGCGCAAGACGGTTATGTTTGCGATGAGCGTACCGCAGCTGCTGACGGCTGTTGCCGGTATTTTGCTGGCAGAGCAGGTCAAAAAGCGTCTGCGTCAGTTTGATTAATACAGGTTTGGCAATAATATAATGTATTTATGCGCGTAGTATTTAACCGACAGCGAAAATAACCGCCGGTGTAAAAGCTGAGCGGTTATTTTGTTTAATGCTTCGGCTTTGCTCAGTAACCTTTTGGTAACTGAAGCACTTTTTTGTGCATACTTTACAAATGAACGGCAACAGCATATTATAATATAGGCAATGGATAGTAGTTATCTGTTTTGTGAAGTTAATGTTAAAAATGCCAATGCAGTGCCGCAAGCTATATTTCATATGCTATAATATACAAGCAGTAATGAGTTTTAGGGGGTTATCAGTATTTTAGAATTTAAACCTGTAACATTGGCGGAAAAGCCTTTGTTTGAAAGCTATATATCAAAATCACATCAAAATGGCAGCGAATGTGCCTTTTCCAATCTTTTTGTCTGGCGTGACTGCTATCATATTTATTGGTGCGTAGCGCACGATTTCCTTTTGCTGAAGGTTAAACGCAACAACGTTGATTTTTATATTCAGCCCTTTGGCGGACGTGATGAGGATTTGCCGCGTCTGATGCAGGAGCTGAAGGAGGAGCATCAGGGTAAACCGTTTGAGATGCACGGTATCTATGATTTTACCAAGGAGCGCTTTGAGCGCGTAATGCCCGGTCTGACATATGAAGAAGACCGCGATAACTGGGATTATGTATATCTGCAGGAAAAGCTGGCAACGCTTTCCGGCCGCAAGCTGCACGGGCAGAAGAATCACTACAATGCTTTTGTCAAGGCGCATCCGGATTTCGTTTATGAGCCGATTACTATGGATAATATGATGGAATGCCTGAACTTCGGCGAGCGCTGGTGCGACGAGCATATGGCAGAGGACCCTTCGCTGCTGTGCGAAAAATATGCTATCCAGGAGGCCTTTCTGAGCTTCGAGCAGCTGGAGCTGCGCGGCGGTGCAATCCGTTTCGACGGTAAAATTCAGGCCTTCAGCTTTGGCAAGAAGATTAACGACGATACAGCGGTGCTGCATGTAGAAAAGGCGCGTCATGATG
>OOAA01001132.1_pt1 | contig 14526 bp, 9 predicted proteins | sample 1671671 | NCBI WGS metagenome assembly OOAA01 (sample SAMN06348180, study PRJEB24527) | human gut metagenome | biome: human gut; feature: ankylosing spondylitis patient; material: feces | host: Homo sapiens | place: China | collected 2015-10 | reverse complement strand
ATTTCAGCCACATCAAACAGGCGGTGAAAGAAAAACTGGATCACCGGAACATCAATGAAGTCCTTCCCTTTAATCCGACAGCCGAGAATATGGCACGCTGGATATGTAGCCAGATACCTACTTGCTTTAAAGTGGAAGTGCAGGAATCCGGGTCGAATATAGCCATCTATGAGGAGGATTGACAGGAGCGCTTATGAGGAAGATTAACGAAATATTTTACAGCTTGCAAGGAGAGGGCTTTCATACGGGTACTCCGGCTGTTTTTGTGCGTTTCTCCGGTTGCAACCTGAAATGTTCTTTTTGCGATACACAGCACGAAGAGGGTGTGTTGATGTCCGATGAGGAAATTTTGGACGCGGTAGGGGAGTATCCTGCTACAACGGTGATACTGACGGGCGGAGAGCCTTCGCTCTGGATTGACCGTGAATTTGTGGACTGCCTGCACCGGATGGGGAAGTATGTCTGTATCGAAACGAACGGTACGCATTTCTTGCCGGATAATATAGACTGGGTGACTTGCTCGCCCAAGCAAGGTGCAAAATTGTGCATTTCCCGTATGGATGAGGTGAAGGTAGTGTACGAAGGACAGGATATTGCCGTATATGAATCGCTTCCTGCCGGACACTTTTTCCTGCAACCCTGTTCTTGCAGCAATACTGCGGAAACTGTGGCTTGCGTGATGCAGCATCCGAAATGGCGGCTGAGCTTGCAGACGCACAAGCTGATAGAAATAAAATAAGACCTTGTAATTTTTTAAATTTACAAGGTCTTATCATTGCACGGGAGGAGAGGCTCGAACTCCCGACACCCGGTTTTGGAGACCGGTGCTCTACCAACTGAGCTACTCCCGTGTTTGCGGCTGCAAAGGTAGTGTAATATTTGGAATATACAAACCTATTTATGAAAAAATATTGTTCATTATTCGTTTAATAGGCCTAACTCATTGAACATGACCCGGTATATTGCTGATTTTTTTTCAATGGGCAACGGGTAGGCACGGCTGGACGAAGGCATTCTGTATAATCGCATTGTCCGGTCTTCGAATTCGAAAGGTTCACTGGTTCCTACAACGGGTTCTTTTACCTTTATTTGTTCACGAATAATATCCGTTGCTTTTTGTCCTGTGGTTACAATGGCCTTGCACATTGGAATCTGCTTCAGTAGCAAACTGATATCTGTCTGTTCTACAACTTCCAGAAATTTGTCTGAGGCATTGTCCTGTAAACGGCGAACAGCTGAAGCGGTATCATAAAGTGCGATGCCTTTTTTGTTCAAAAGATCAATAATACGTTCCTTGTCAAATACCTTTTTGTCAGGATTCAGAAAGTGGTCTTTGTTTTGGAAAAATATTATTCCAAAAATACGCCACATATCATTTTGCAGATTGGGATAAAAGAATTCCATGCTCCATCGTTTCTTTTGTGGGGGAAAACTGCCTAACATCAGTAGTTTGGCGTTAACCGGTAAAAAAGGCTCTAATGGATGTTCTTCTATATTTAATAAGGATTTCATAAAATCTTTAATGATTATTCTTTTGGCTTTGGTTCTTTTTTAGCCAGTAATACAATGTTATACACATATTCCGTCATCCAGTTTTCAGAATATCCTAAGGCTTGTTTGTATTTACGGATGGCAACACAGGTCTTGTGTACGCTTTCGTCTTTCCAGTCGGTCTTGGTCATGATATCATGAATTGTTTTCTCGGTCATGTTACGTAACATTTTTTTCATTACGCTGGGCATACGGAATTTCCATTGCATCAAATTACCTATCAGCATCATCAAGTCATTGCTGAATCCTTGGAACATAAAAAGATAAGTCTTGACATCATTTACATTCTTGCAATTCTTTTTTATAGAACCGTCAATTTCTTTAAAGAAATCATCACTTAGACCATAAAGTTCTACTAACATCTTTTTGCAGCGTGACTTCTCAGCAATTCCCAACTTGTTGTTTTGGGTCGGTATTTTAAGGGTGCGTTTGAAAACTGCCATGTCTGGCAAAAAATTAATATTTGTGATACCTATGTTGCAGGCCATTACAGACTGATAATATACACGGATTAGTGTCATGAAGTCTTCCATACCACCTATGCGGCTTGTTTCTTCTCCTTCTGTCTGTTTTTTACCAAATAATTTTGAAAATATGCTCATTGTGTTCTTAAATTATATTGTTTTCCTGTCTGCAAAGATAGCGATAAAAACTGAAACATTTTTGATTAAAATCCTTTTGTTTTACTATTTATCATTTTTATTGAATGGTTGATGCCGGGGGTATTGCTTTGTGTTACCAGCATTCCAAATCATTTTCAATATCTTTCATTCTGTCTTTGGTGAAAACTGGATTTTTGACCCCGTTACGTTTCTGAATTCGATAGTCTTCCAATAGACGGAATGCATATTTCCCTAGTAAAGTAATGGCTATCAAGTTACAGATAGTCATAAATCCCATTGCCATATCGGCCAGGCTCCATGCCAGTTCCAGACTGGCCAATGCCCCAAACATAACCATTCCTCCCACTGCTATACGATAAATGGGGATAGCCCATTTCCGATGAGTTATGTAACGTACATTGGCTTCACCGTAATAATAATTTCCCAAAATGCTGCTATAGGCGAAAAACAGAATTGCCACCGCCACATAAATAGTCCCGATGTTGCCTATTTCATTATTCAGTGCCATTTGAGTAAGTTTTATTCCATTGGCTTCTTTTGTGGAGGCCACTCCGCTGAAAAGAATGATGAAAGCAGTGCAGGTACATATGACAAGTGTATCGGTAAAAACTCCCAATGTCTGAATTAATCCTTGTTTTACAGGATGGGTAACATCGGCACTTGCCGCTACATTGGGTGCGGAACCCATACCGGCCTCATTGCTGAATAATCCACGTTTGATTCCTTGCATTAATGCCATGCCTATACCTCCGCTTAATGCCTGTTCCCAGCCAAAGGCATTCGCTATAATCAATTCAATAACTTCTGGCAAATGCTTTGCATTTACAATTACGATGAAAAGGGATAAAAAGATGTATCCCAATGCCATGACAGGAACAATAATGCTACTTACTTTAGCAATACGCTGAATGCCTCCGAAGATGATAATTAATGTGAGCGAGGTCAGTATCACTCCCATTAGGCTGGGAGGAATATTGAATGCTTCTTCGAAAGCGGCACAAATGGTATTGCTTTGTACTGAATTAAAAGCAAATCCAAAAGTAAAGATAAGCAAAAAGGCAAACAAAACTCCCATCCACGGCTGTTTTAATCCTTTTTTCATGTAATAAGCTGGCCCGCCAACGAAAGAATTATGTCCGTGTACTTTATATAATTGGGCCAATGTGGACTCAATAAAAGCGCTGCTGGCCCCCAAAAGAGCAATTACCCACATCCAGAAAACTGCACCCGGACCACCCAAAGTAATGGCGGTGGCGACTCCTGCCAAATTGCCTGTTCCTACGCGGCTAGCTATGGAAACGGCAAAAGCTTGAAAAGAGGAAATATGGTGTTCGCGACCTTCTGTCTTGCCTGTAGAATCACCTAATAGACGTATCATTTCTCTTATCATGCGGAATTGTACGAAATTTGTTTTAAAAGTAAACCAAAATGCACATCCTAACAGCATGATGATCAAAATATAAGTCCAAAGCACATCATTCACTCTGCTGATTAATAGGGTCAGTATATCCATTTTACTTATTCCTTGTTTAATTTAAAATAGAACTTATGTCCATGGAAAACAAGTTCCACTAGACCAAAACGGATAAAGTCTGCTAATAGTTCACAAGTTGTCTTGTGGTTTAACCTGCAAAGTTTGCAACATTGATTTAATGAAAGTTTTTCTTTTTCTTTCAAGACATCCAGTAACCGTTGCTCTCTTTCGGTAAATGTTACAAGTGCTCCTTCAGGTTTCTTGCTGTGTTGCCACATCTTTAGATGGACGGGAGTGGCCAGTATGTTTTCGTCTTTGATGCGGATATAGGCCCATGGCTTATTCGTTTCATCTAGGGCATATACAGGTTTAGAAACCGTTTCGTTAATACGTATTTCCAATACAGTCTTTCCTTCTACCTTGTAAGTCTGCGTTTCCAGTTCTACTTTGGGCTTGCAATACATGGTTGCTGCTGCTTCTATCATATATATTTCTTCGTCAGAGCGGACTCCTGCTATTTTGCCATTGTCCTTTACTCCTATTAACAGCCTGCCGCCCTCGGTATTGGCGAATGCGGAAAGGCTACGGGCTATTTTGCGTGCGTCCGAAATCTCGAATTTGAAATCCTGATGACAGTGTTCTCCCTCCGAGACAAGCTGTCGTATGTATTGTGTATCCGTTAATGCTTTCATTTCAATTGCAAAAATAGGAAAAATGAAACATATTGTGGGTATCGAATGATAAAAAAGCCGATATTAGTTTGTCTGTTATCAAGCTTTTTGCTTCATTTGCAGTGGAATAAAAATAATTAGCCTTTAAAATCTATGGGAATAAGAAAAAAATGTTTGATCATTACATTATTATGCTTTTCTAGTCTGATGCATGCAAGTGAATTCATGTTTAAACATTTGGAGGTGAAAGATGGTCTGTCAAACAATCAAGTCCTTGATATATTTAAAGATTCCGAAGGTTTTATGTGGTTTGCCACAGCTTCCGGTTTAAATCGGTATGACGGGTGCCAGATGACTTTGTTTCGTAGTAATAATGCTGATCCGGCTTCTTTACCTGATAATTATATCAAAAGCATACAAGAAGATTATAAAGGAAATTTATGGATTCTTACCGGTGTGGGTTATGTCATTTACAACTCGGAATCAGAAACATTTGATAGGGAGGTGCATGCATGGCTATGTGAAGTCGGTATTGACGGAACTCCAGCATTAGTATATATAGACCATAATAAAAATATGTGGTTTTATATAAAAGGAAAAGGCTGTTATTTGTACATTCCGGAATCTCAATTACTGTATCCGCTTTTGTTTGATACTCATCAGTTGCCAGAAGGTGATATTACGGACATTGTAGAATGTAGCAAGGGAATCTTGTTGGTATATAATACCGGAAGACTTGTTTGTTTGGATACTCGGACAAATGAGATTAAATGGCAGCAGGATGATTTGGTTGGGGAATTGGGAACTGACAAGCAGGGAATTTTCACTCTGTTTGTAGATCGTGATAATGATATATGGATGTACAGTCCGCTTGGAATATGGGTTTATAATCCGGAACAGGAAAAGTGGCTGTCTTGGCTGACAAATATTATCAAGCGTCGGTCTCATAACATGGTCCGTGCTGTATCACAGGATAAGCAGGGGCGTATATGGATAGGAACAGATCAGGATGGCATTGATATATTGGATAAGAAGACAGGGGAAGTGAGGCAGTTGCGGAACAAGGCAGGTAATGAACGTAGTTTGCAAAATAATACAGTAATGGTTCTATACGAGGATTCCAGTGAAACTATGTGGGTGGGGACTTATAAAAAAGGAATTTCCTATTTTAATGAGTGTGCTTTTAAATTTGGTGCAGAGTATATAGGAGATATTAGTTGCATTGAAGAAGACAAAGAGGGGTATGTGTGGCTGGGTACCAACGATGTCGGTATCATATATTGGAATTCCGTGACTGGCAACCGGGCTGCTTTTCCACAGAAAGGTATGGATAAACTCACTACTGATGCCATTGTTTGCATTTTGAAAGCCGATGATGGGAAACTTTGGATTGGTACTTTTGGGGGAGGCTTGATTTGTTATGATAACGGTCGTATTATTCATTATAAAAAAAACATACCGGAACGGCAAAATTCTTTGGCTCATAATAATGTATTGGCTTTGGCTGAAGATAAGCAGGGGATTATATGGATAGGTACATTGGGTGGGGGAGTGCAGAGTTTGAATCCCAAGACGGGTTTGTTCACCACTTATAATACAACTTCGGCCGGCTTGATATCCGATTATGTTTCCTCTTTGTGTATGGGAAAAGAGGGCTCTTTGTGGATTGGTACCGCTCAGGGACTTTCGGAATTGGATATTGAAACTAAAAAAGTGGTTAATCTGGAAGGTACTAAATCTGGTAAGGAATATTTTTCTGATCAGAATATAAGTCAGGTGTATGAGGATAGCCGTGGATTGATATGGATTGGTACATGTGAGGGGCTGAATGTTTATAATCCCAAAACGGATGAACTGATTATATTAGGAGTGGAGCAAGGAGTTTCCAGTCCTATCATTTCTGGAATAGTAGAAGATGGTAATGAAAATATATGGGTGACTACAGCACGTGGAATAACTAATGTCATACCGGCAGTAGATTTAAAAACAGGGCGCTATATTTTTCATAGTTGTGTTTATGGTGACAAAGATGGTTTGCAAAATAGTGGGTTCAACCTGCGTTCCATTAAAAAATTGTCTTCTGGAGAAATTCTTATGGGAGGGCTGTATGGTATTAACCGCTTCCGTCCGGATGATATAAAATACAATAAAAAACGTCCCAGCGTGATGTTTACCCGTTTGTTCTTGTTCAATGAAGAAGTAGGGGTGGGTGAGGAATATGAAGGTAGGGTGATTTTGGATAAGGCGTTGAACAAGGTAGATCAGATAAAATTGAGTTATGAACAGAATATGTTCAGTGTACAATTTGCTTCTGATAACTATATTTTGCCGGAAAAAACGGAGTATGCTTATAAACTGGAAGGTTTCAATGAGGGTTGGATGACTACTGCCTTTGGCAAAGTGACTTATACTAATCTAGCTCCCGGAACTTATATGCTGAAGGTGAAAGCAGTCAACAGTGACGGATATGGTGGAGATGAAGAAGCTTCATTGAAAATTGTTATCTATCCTCCTTTTTGGCGTTCCGTTTGGGCATATGTTGTTTATAGCCTTTTGTTGGTTGCTGTATTGATATTGGGACGCTATTGGATTCTGCGTGGAGAACGGGATAAATTTAAAAAACAGCAAATAAAGCAAGAAATAGAGAGGAATCAGGAGAAGGCAGATATGAAATTGAAGTTCTTCACTCATGTCGGCCACGAATTACGTACTCCGCTCACTCTTATTATCTCACCGTTGGAAACACTGATGAAGGAATATCAATCGGATGCTGCTCTGATGGATAAATTGAATATAGTGCAACGCAATGCATTAAGGTTGTTGAATCTTGTAAATCAGTTGTTGGATTTTAGGAAAATTGATGTGAATGGATATTATTTAAGTCTGTCTGATGATGATATCATCTCTTGTATTCATACGATTTGTGATTCTTTTATCTCTTTGTCTGAAAAGAAAGATATTTCTCTCATTTTTCATTCAGCAGTTCCTTCGTTGAATATGTTGTTTGATGGGGATAAAATGAGGGAAGTGATGATGAATCTGCTTTCCAATGCTTTAAAATTTACTTGCAATGGTGGACGAGTTGATGTGTCTGTCGGTTTAGTAGAAGGACAGGATTCTCGGGAAATGCTGGAAATCAGAGTGGTTGATACAGGTGTCGGCATTAAAGAAGAAAACAGAGAACGCATTTTCGAACGTTTTTATCAAGTGGATAATCCGGATATGAATATCTCAGATGGCGGAGGTGGTCTAAATATTGTACGTGATTTTGTCACACTTCACGATGGCACGGTGAACGTAATGGATAATACTCCTGTCGGTTGTGTTTTTGTTATCCATATCCCGGTAAAGCGTTCCGAGAGTAAACCGACGAAGATAGAACAGGTGCAAGTTACAGATAAGCCGGTAGAAGACATTTCCACACTTCAGATTCCGGAGTTTTATATGGCGTCTAATGCCGGGGAGGAATCGGAAGAAGAACCAAACCATATAATAACAATAGAAGGACTGGAGGAGGATATCCGAAGATTAGAATCTGGTAATACGGAAGAAATTGCAGAAGAAAAAAACATAGAAACAATCTCAGCCGTTGCTCCACAAAGAGCAACGGTGATTCAATTGATTGAGGGTGAGGATAATGAGATGATAACTCATATTATTCCACCGGAGGAGTTGCCGGAAATGGTGACTGCTGTTCCTGAAGAAAAAAGTGAACAGAAGTTGAAAACGGTTTGGAATCATGCTTATATTGATTTCAAACCTAGTGGGACTGCTATAACTTCGATGGATGAAAAACTGATAAATCATGCTGTGAAATATGTAGAAGACAATATTGCACGCAGTGATTTGTCTGTAGAAGAGTTAAGCAAGGAATTAGGGATGAGCCGCGTTCATTTATATAAAAAGTTATTGGCTATTACCGGTAAGACTCCTATCGAGTTTATTCGTATAATTCGTTTACAGCGGGCTGCCCAATTACTCCGTGGAAGTCAACAGAATATTTCGGAAATAGCCTATCAGGTGGGCTTTAATAATCCGAAATATTTCAGTCGGTATTTTAAGGAAGAATTTGGTATACTACCTTCGGCTTTTCAATATAGACAAGGCAGATAGTTCTCAATATTTTATAGTGTCATTTAAAGTGTGTATCGGAGTTTCGTCAACAGACATACGTTCTGTAACAGATTTCATCTATGAGTAAAAACAATTCCATTTTATTATTGTTTTTATTAGTAATAGTCATACATTAAAACCAATATAGAATGGAACATACAGTTATACATGACGAGAAAGTAGACCGTTTCGAAGTATTTGAATCGGGACAAATCGCCTATTTGCAATATGATGAAAAGAACGGAGTTTTGGATATCCTTCATACCATAGTTCCCCCACAGTTGGAAGGGCAGGGAATAGCTCAGGCTTTGACCGAGGCCGCTGTGAGATATGCTTCGGTTGTAGGGCTTAAAATACGTCCTACTTGTTCTTTTGCAAAAATGTTTTTTACCCGGCATACCCAATATAAAGACATGTTGGTGGAGTGAGAAATAAAATCAGACACGGATTGTATAAAATGCCGTGTCTGATTCGTTTTTAACTCTCTTATCTTTATATATATTTAATCACATTGTTTGTGGGTCATAATATCCAATACTAGTTTATCGGTTTCATTCATGCCTTGTGAACCAATTCTGGTCAGGTTGCGGATGCTGCGGTCCACATCATTGTCAATGATACCTTCTACAGAAGATACACATTTATGTTCCATCGCTAATATAGCTGAAAATACAGCAGTAGAAACACCGCTGCTTAATTTCAGAGCACAACTGGGCTTGGCTCCGTCACAAATCATACCTGTCAGGTTAGCGATCATATTCTGTACGGCAAAAGTGATTTGCTCGTAAGTGCCTCCCATCAAATAAGTGATACCACAGCTGGAACCTGTTGCAGCCACTACACAGCCGCATAGTGCAGACAGACGTCCCAAGCTTTGTTTGATGTAAATCGCTGTCAGGTGGCTAAGTGTCAGTGCGCGGATCAATTCTTCTTCTGATTTATGGTTATCTTCGGCATAGACTACTACCGGTAAAGTAGCTGTAATTCCTTGGTTCCCACTTCCTGAATTGCTCATGACAGGAATCATAGCTCCCGCCATACGTGCATCGCAAGCTGCCGAGGTATAAGAAAGGATGTGGGTAAATGTATTACTTCCCAATATTTGTTCTTCGCTTTTGCTGCTTTTCAGAATCTTGCCTAATTCGTGACCGTAGTTTCCTTTGAAAGAACGTTCTGCCGCTGCTTTGTTCAAACGTTTGGTCTCAAGAATAAAACGAATTTCATCCAATGGTGTGGTGGTGGCAAAATCGTACACTTTCCGCAAGTTCAACTCCGGCTCTTTTGCATCCTCATTGCAGGTGGAGGTAGTTTGTTTGTTTAGTAAAACTTGGTTGTTTAGGGCCACATATATAAAATTGGTATGCCCGCAAGCAATAATGGCCGTCGCTGTATCACCATCAGCTTCACAGATAATTTCGATATATAACTTTTCTTCTATATTCTCTTTCAGCCCGATAGAGATAGCTTGTGAGTCAATTAGTTTTTTACCCTCTGCTACGGCGTCAGGAGTGCTGTCTTTTAAGACTTCCAATTGATATTCGGATTTTCCGATTAATGCCCCTAAGGCGATAGCGATAGGTAGCCCAATCATTCCTGTTCCCGGGATGCCTACTCCCATGGCGTTCTTAAGAATATTGGCGCTGAGTAAAGCTTTAATCCTTTCAGGTCTTTTACCTAGTGTTTCTGTTGCTTTTGCTACACAAAGGGCTACGGCTATGGGTTCTGTGCACCCGATAGCCGGAACGACCTCGCGATTTATAAGGGCAATGATTTGCTCTCTTTCTGGTTTGGCGATCATAGTAGATAATTATTAAGGGGTCTTGCAAAAATCTTTTTGAAAGTGTGTCAAAACTCGAATAAAACTATCGTTTCGTTTGTCTTTTCCTTTTTGTTGATTTTCAGAATATTTTTCATTAAAGAATATTCTGAAAGAATAAAATGATAGGTTTATTTAGTTTTGACACTCCTTCGACTTTTGACACACTTTGGTTATTTTTTATAGTTTTGTAATCCGGTCTGGAGGAAATCAACATATTTGTCTATATCCTCATCATATGAATATGATTTATTCAACGGTTTTCCCTCATTGTCAATCAATACATAGAAAGGTTGTGCATTGGCACCGAATTTAGAGCGTTGCAGGTAACTCCATTTATCACCGATCGTGCGTAGTGTACGTTCCTTACCGTTCTCCATCACTTTGATGTGTTCGGGCAATGGGGTTTTGTTATCAACGAACAATGTAATCAGTACATAGTCCTCAGTCATCAACTTGTTTACTTTCGGATCAGTCCATACAGCAGCTTCCATTTTACGGCAATTTACACATCCGTAACCTGTAAAGTCAAGCATTACCGGTTTTCCGGTACGTTTTGCATATTCCATACCGGCATCGTAGTCATCAAACTGCGCATGTACTTCATTGGTGTATAAGTTGAAGTCTTGTGTATTCATGGGAGGAGCAAATGCGCTGACAGCTTTCAAAGGAGCACCCCATAAGCCCGGTACCATATATACAGCAAATGCAAGTGAGATAAGAGCCATAAAAAAACGGGCAACACCTACTTTATCATCATCATCATCGTGAGGGAATTTGATCTTACCCAGCAAATAGAAGCCTAGCAAAGCGAAAATCACAATCCACAAAGCAAGGAATGTTTCACGGTCTAGAATTCCCCATCCATAAGCCAAGTCAGCAACCGACAGGAATTTCAAAGCAAATGCGAGCTCAAGGAAACCTAATACTACTTTAATTACATTCATCCAACCACCGGATTTAGGCATGGATTTCAGCCAAGACGGGAACATGGCAAACAGTGTGAATGGCAACGCTAATGCAAGAGCAAAACCTAACATGCCGATAGCAGGGGCAACTACACTACCTGTAGTGGAAACTTCTACCAACAAAAAGCCGATGATAGGACCTGTGCATGAGAATGAAACCAAAGATAGGGTGAATGCCATCAGGAAGATACTTAACAAACCACTGGTCTGTTCCGCTTTACTGTCTACTGCATTGCTCCATTTTGAAGGAAGAGTAAGTTCGAATGCTCCAAAGAAAGAGGCTGCAAACACAATTAGCATCAAGCAGAAGAATATGTTAAAAATAGCATTTGTGGAAAGTGCATTCAAGGCACTGGCACCGAATATCAAGGTTATGGCAAGACCTAATAATACATAGATCACTACGATAGAAGCACCATATGTCCATGCATCACGGATTCCTTTCTTTTTGTCTTTGCTACGTTTTAAAAAGAAACTTACCGTCATTGGGATGATAGGCCATACACAGGGCGTAAATAAGGCAAGTAATCCACCGATAAACCCGGCAAAGAAGATGTAAATCCATGAACGGTCTTGTTGTGATGTCGTTTCGCCAAATGCGTTCAGCTCTTGGATAACCGGAGTCCAATAATCTTGGACAGCAGTGTCATTGCCGATCAGGGCGGCAGTTGTAGCACTATCTGTTGCGGTAGTTGCAGTAGCTGTTTCCGCTACAGGAACTTCCGTTATGGCTGTTTCTGTTTTTGCGGGTTCAGTAGTCTTGCTTGTAGTGGCAGCGGCAACTCCTTTTCCGGAGAAAGAGAAAGAAACTTCAGTAGGAGGCAGACAGTTTTCATCGTTGCAGGCACCGAATTCCATATAACCTTCTATCATATAGGTAGCGCCCGTTATTTTTAGTTTCTGAATGAAAATGGCAGTGTTCTCAAAGTAACGTAATTTCATTTCAAACACCTTGTCGAAGTTTTCAATTTCTTTACCTTGTGGAGTGAGCTTTCCTACTAATTCTACTCCTTCTATCTTGTCTACGTTGAAAGTAGCGGAGATAGGACCTCCCGAAGGAAGATCAGTGGAATAAACGTGCCATCCGGCATCAATCTTACCAGTGAATACTATTTGTGCTTCCGTATCGGAAATCGTCTTTAACTCGGTTTTGAATTGTACCGGATCTTGAATCTGGGCAACTGCCGGAAGCAATGCCATAACGATTAAGAGGCAACTTAAAAAAAACTTCTTTTTCATTACGTATTATTTAAATTTGGATTAATGTTCATACCGCAAAGTAAGGGATAATATCTTAGATATGCCTCTTTATACCTATATTAATATCGGCAATTGCTGTTTTCAGAATAAAAAAAAGAGCAAAAAGATAACCTATTGCTCTTTTTGAAGTTCCATAACTTTGTTCCTATATTGGGAGGGAGTCATTCCCACTGAGGATTGGAAAAGGTTATAAAAGGTGGAAATGGAGTTAAATCCCAGCTCTGTAGAAATGGCTTTCAGCGGAGTTTCGTTATTGGGGTCGGATAATAGACGGATAGCTTCTTCAATACGGAAACGGTTTACATAATGAGTGAAGGATAGTTTGGATTGTTCATTGATGATACGTGATAGATAAGTACGGTTAGTTCCTAATATTTCTGCTACTTTGTCTTTTGTTATAAAATTGTCTTTGTAAATTTTTTCTTCTCTCATAATACGCTCTAATGTACGGAAAAGTTCTAAACTTTTCTCGTCGGTGAGTGAGGAGGAAGCATATTTTTCGGAAGTAGAAACCATGGAGGGGGCATTGGTTTCCAATTCTTTTATACGGCGATGCAGTTCCGTTTCTCTTTTGATTGCTTCTTGATTTTGCTTGACTATACTTAAATAAAGTTTGTTTTTACGGTGGTAGAGGTAATAAAGCAATCCTAGAACAATCACAATGATAATAAGAATAAATGTCTGTTGTTGTATACGCTGTTCTTTCTGCATTACATCCAGTTTGCTTTGTTTTATCAAATTTTCCTGCCGCTCAGAGTCGTATTTGAATCGCATTTCACTTAAATCTCTTTCTTTGTCCTTGTTGAAAAGACTGTCGTTTTCCAAACGGAATATTTTATAATATTTCAGTGCGTCATGATATTGGTGCAATTGCTCATAGCAGGTGGACAGATTTTCGTATAGTTCATTGCGATGGATGGCGTTGACGCGTGCATAAGAAATAGCTATTCCTTGTTTTAGCAATAAAATAGCTTCTGGTTGTTTGTTTTGCTGCATTAGTATACGTGCATATCCCAAATGGGCATAGACAATAGAGGAAGTTTGTGCCGCCTGTTTGTCCTTCATGGCTTTTTTGTAATATTCCAAGGCCTGGGCATATTCACCCATATCATATAATATATTGCCAAAGAGATTGTAGGTATGGGCTTGGTCGTAGAAATCATTTTCCAGCATCAATGTTTCGGCTTCATGTATATATTTCATTGCTTCCTCATTCTGTTTCATTAAAAAATACATATAGGCAGAATTTACTGCACCGGAATAAATGATGTATGGATTACGCATACTGTGTCCTAATTCATAACATTCTAATGCGTATTTGATACCGGCTGTATCTTTTTTGAGGTAATAGATGTTTGCTAAATTGCCTAAAAGCAAAGCGTATTGTTGTTGGAAATTATTTTGTTGTGCCAACTGGATACCTTTATAAAGCCATCGTATGGCACGGTAATAATCGGTTTCAATATTTGCAGAGTAGAGTCCGAGACTACCATAGACGGAACAAAGGGTGGAGTCATTATTCAGTTTGGTTGCTAGTTCAAGAGAAAGGTTCAAGTTTTTTTTGGCTATTTTTTCCCGTCCGCTCATCATTTGTGCTTGTGCTTGGTAGATATATGAATAGAGTTGGAGTAGAGGATTTTTAGTCTTGTCCGCTACGTTTTTCATAATCTCGGCGTAAGTGATGGTTTTGGAATAATCTCCTTTATTTAAATAGTATTGGCATAGAAACTTTAATGCATCCCCGTTATCAGGTTCTTTCCTAATGATCTCCAACTGTTTCTCAAGGATGACGGGGCGCTTTTGTGCATGTACACAAAAGGATATTCCCAAAAGTAACAGTAAGAAAAGACATTTTAGTTTCATATGCTTTTTTTCGGTTGAGAGTGCAAATATAATAAAACCTTTAATTTTTCTTGTTCAAAAGTCTTGCATATTTAAAATAAAGTCGTACCTTTGCAACGCTTTCAACAAAAAGCACTTCTGAAAGGAAGTTTTGGAGAGGTGGCAGAGTGGTCGATTGCGGCGGTCTTGAAAACCGTTGTGCTGCGAG
>OOAA01001121.1_pt1 | contig 14691 bp, 13 predicted proteins | sample 1671671 | NCBI WGS metagenome assembly OOAA01 (sample SAMN06348180, study PRJEB24527) | human gut metagenome | biome: human gut; feature: ankylosing spondylitis patient; material: feces | host: Homo sapiens | place: China | collected 2015-10 | reverse complement strand
TAAAAAATCTATCTGACTGTATCATAAAATCACCTCTTAAAAGATTTTCTCGACTGAACGAATTTTACATATATTATCGTAATATCCCATATTGAAATTGTATGTTACATTTGAGTTTGACACTTCATCGTTGTATATGATTGTCTGACTGCAAATAGCCATAACATTAAACGAACCGTTATCCTCATAGTCAGAAACATACAATTGTACCGAACCTGTAGCTTGCTCATAATTATCATCGTATGTGCTGTGACCTATTGTTGTTTGTAATTGATTATAATAATCATCTGATAAGTAATTCTTGAGCTGAGAAATATTATTACTTTGTGAACCGGAGTAGGAGAGGTAAAGCTGACAATATTTATCAATGACATCTTTGACTTCAATATTAAACAGTCTGTCATATTTGAGCTTTTCACTTTCCAATTTCTCAATCCTTTGCTGCAAATTTTCCGTGTTCATAGTTGTGGTTTCAACTGTAACAGGAGCAGTAGTCGATTCTGTTTTATTAGTATCATCTTTCAAACCACACCCTGTTACAATAACTGTTATTGCAGAAATAACGACCGTTGCTATAATAAATTTCTTTTTCATTTTTCTTCCTTTCATATACCAAAGTAGCAACAAGTGTCCCACCGTGGGACACTTGTTAGCTGAAATCCGTGTCAGATAAGCCTTTTAGGTAGTCATATGTCCATTTTCGTCTTGTTTCATAGCTGTAGTTGCTGTCACTCCAAGCCCTTTTAGAAGAATAAACAGAATCAAGAGTTGCGTTAGATACACCGTATAAAACACCATTATGACCGTTGCCGTAAACATTTTTATCAAATGAACCTGTGCCAAATTGATTTAATATATCTGCACAGTAAACGATAGCTCGCTTATCATTGATATTATTTTCCTGACAAATTGCGATATATTCTTCCGCATTTTCTGTTGATGTTTGATTTTGTGCGTCTATGCCTGCATTCGTAAGCAGCATTGCTTTAATACATGAGCAAGTATAGCTGTCAGGGACATAACTTGACCAATCGCTTCCGTTTGTTATAGCGGCAATAACTTTCCTACCGGTATTTGAGTAAGATAAAGCTACTCGGCTAATTTCTGCATTGCTTATACTGTATGCTTTTCGCAAGAGTGATAATGCGTTATTACCGTGCCAACCGTATGCACCTACTGACAGAGCACCGTTATCATTAGCTATAACAGAACCGAAATCGCTGTTATCAAGTTCGTTGTAAAATACACCTACTTCATTGTGAGTAATAACATTTCTTGTTACATTTGCAAGACCTTTTTCAATTGCTGAACCAACCGCTCCATAGCAAGCTATGCTGTCATCGTTTAATTGTAATATGTATTTATTTACATAACTTACAGTTGCCCAGTTGGAGGTTTGGCCATTGTACTCATTGCCGGCAATTACTGTAACAGAATTATCTTTTACTTCAACAACTATGCCTATATGGTCTACATTACCGGTTGCTTTATAATGGCTTCTGCCACCGTAATCGAAGAAAATTAAGTTGCCGACTTGCGGTGTATAGTTATCGGCACTTTTTAATTTTCCAAGCTCTTTTAGGTCGTTTGTCCACATAATAGTTCCCGGTGCAAAGCCAAAATCTTTGGTTTCATAGCCTGATTCCTGAATACAGTAACCGACAAAATAACAGCACCAATCTGTCACAGAAGATTTAAAATATGAGCAATAGCGTTCACCTTGACAGGATAAATTTTGACTGCCTGGAGTGTGAGTTTGCCAAAAACTGTACTCTTCTTTTGCTTTTTCTGCAATTGGTGCTGCATTTTGTTGTGTAGATTCATATGTAAACATCAACAGAAATAAAACGGCGGCTATAACACCTATGACTATTCCTATAATTGTATTTCTTGCTTTCTTGTTATTAATGATAAGCAAAAAATACTTAACTGCTGTAGTCATTTATTTACCACCTGCTGTGCCGAATAACTCTTTTTTGTATTCCGGTGCAATAATTTGTAAGTAGTAGCGTTCATTACCGCAGCAGTACAGACAATGACCTCTTTTACTTATTTGTATAAGCTCCCATTCTTCATCAAGCATATTAGTTATAGCTTTGTACTCCTTAATATTGACAGTGCCGGGATAGAAGAGAAAACGGTGAGTAGGTATTGAGAAGAACGGCTTTGTATATTCAACAACCCCCGGAATCATTAAATCCTCAATATTTTGTGAAGCGATAACAAGGTTACTGTTTTTCTTTCTGCCACGCTTAACAAATGATCGCAGATACATAATTACAATTAAACTTTTAATTACCTCGTGCAGCTCGTCAACGATTACAACCGTATTACCTTCTGTCAAAAATTTATTATTCATAAACGAAAGAATATTGAAATACATTGCATTTTTTAAGTTTTCGTTTGTGTTTAATAAATTCTTTACATCAAAATTTATGTGGTCTGCATTCGGAATGTTTGTATAACCGTTAAAGAATGTAGAGTCCGTACCGATACATATTGAACGAATACAAAGTGCAAGATTACGGAGAGTATCTTTCGTAAAAAGCATTTCTTTTCCGTTGATTTTTGAAACTTCATCATAAATATTAAGCTGTCTTTCAACTTCTTTGAACAAATCTGAAAGTATAGGATAATCAACATTTGTAAGCTTGTTCAAATCGGTACGGTCTGTAATATGAAATTTTTTGTACAGTTCTTCAAGCATTATTTCAAGAGTATCAAGTTCAGCTGTTGTAATAGCAGGATTATATGTTTTAAAGAAATCTTTGAGAAATGCTATATGTTGAGAAATAATTGTTTTATGCTTAAACGCAACAGGTTCATCATCAGTATAGCTGTCATCAAGAGGATCATTCAAAAGGCGAGGCTGCATTACATTTATAAAATACTTGCCTGACAGCATATCAATGTTTGTGCCGCCGAGTCCGTTAGTTACATCTATACATTCTTTGTCAGAATCCATACTGTAAACTTTTTTCTGCTGTTGTCGGAAAAGACATATAAGCAATTTTATAAGGAATGACTTACCTTCACCGGAGTTACCGAAAATTGCTATATGACCGTTGGTTTTATCGGTATCTCTATGGTCAATATCGGCAAGAATATTTCCACCGTGTACGGCTCGACCAAAGAACAGTCCTTTAGAATCAGTTTTGCCTGAATAGCTGAACGGAAATAAATTAGCCACTGAACTTGCAGGTAATACTCTTGCAAATTCTTTATCAAACATATCAAGTCCAAAAGGAGCTACCGAAGCAAAACCGTCACGCTGCTGCATATACAATTCATCGTATTTTACATGATTTTTATTGAGCGTTGAACATACTTTTATTTGCATATCTCTTAGTTCATTAAGAGAATTAGCTATTACTTCTACATAAACAGAGCAATGTATAAACTCTTCTTTTGTTCGGTGCGATTCTTTGAGTATTTTTTCTATGTCTAAAATATTTTCCTTGCTGTCTATTGACTTAGACATAGTTTTTGCCTCTGCAATATCGCCCATATTTTTTCGTTCTGCTTTTTCAAAGATTTTTTCTTGCTCTAACGGTGTAACTCTTTCATTATATATATGTAATGTTACACCGCCCATTTCACCGATTTCAGACAGTATTGCAGTTTGTTCTGTTTCGGTTTTATATCTTCTGATAGCAAAAACTTTTCTGTATGTATTACCTACTATGTAATATCGCCTGTGCTTAAAGTCCATAATTGACGGTGCAATTATATCCACAAAATTTTTAAGGCTTTCATTTTTAGATAATCCGTATTGTTCGCCGTCATAATCAGGCAACTCTTCATCGTATGATGTATGCTCAAGATAAATTGACAACATCTTTTTAATATCTTTTTTCTCTGCAAGCTGTACATTGAAATTTTGCTCGGCACATAGCTGCAATGCGTGATTTACAAGCTGTCTGCTGTCCTGCTGAGAAGTTCTTAAAATAATAAAAAATGATCTGCTTGTTGACATAGCAGATTTTATATTATTCATATATTCAATGTCTTTGATGTCAAGAGCTGCAATGGCTGCGTTATTTTCTTTGCTTTTCAGATTTTCGAGATGTCTTATGTTATTTTCATAGTTTTGTGAATTATTAAGACACAAAATTTCAGATTAGGCAGTTCAGAAATGATATTTGTAAGTGAGTCAATAATACCAAGTCTTATGGGCTTTGAGAGAACAGTAATGTTTTTTGGCTTAACTTCAAGAAAATATTTTTCCTCATTGCGTGTAGTAAGAATATGATCTTCTTTAATCTCAGCTATTTCAAAGAAATTCTGCACTCTTGTATTATTGTTCTTAATTGCTTTGTTAAGTTTGCGATCTTTTTTTGACAAGTTTATCGCCTCCATTTCAAAATAAGTACATCAGTAAACAAGAACCTTATGAACAGCACAAATAATCTGATTACTGAATAATCCACAAAGCGGGCAGACAAAAATGCGTATGCAGGCAGAAAAGCTATAAAAAACCAAATATGCAATGACAAAAACATTATTATTGAAAAAGCAAATATACTTACCATTACAAATAAATCTGTTATAGTCCAGTATTTATATAGCTTTACTGCCGTAAGATTATCGGGATAGTAAAATTTTCTCATTTTTAGCCTCCTTTTAGTGAGCAAAAGAGCGGATTATTGATGTAATACCGCTTGTAGCAAAAATAGCTTGAGATACATTAGCTTTTACGCTTGTATCAAGTCCGAATTGCTGTAAAATTCTCGGAGCTTCTGCCGCAGCAAGCATAACACCTGTGGCTAAAATCAAATCCCATACATCTGCACCGTCTTGAGTACAATATACAACCGCACCTAAAACGATTAGTATATTTGATATAAAAGATGTTGCACAAATGCCGATTACTTGTTTGCACCACCCTGAAAACGAATCTAAATATCCTCGTGGTACATTGAATAAGTGCAAAGAACCGACAAACATTTGAATTATTAAAATTCCGCCTCGTTTTATATTTGCAAGGAATACTTTAATTACACAAACAAATGTAATCAGCATAAATATAGCGAATCCCCACCCGGAAAAGAAATTTGCTGAACTTGTACTGTTATCTGAATTTATTTGGACGATAAAATTTATAGTAATATCATCTGTAAATGCCTGACAAATAATGTTACAAATATGATTTGTAAAAATCAGCAAGGATACAGGCAGGGTAGTTATTAGTAATGAAGCTAACAGACCTTTGAAAATATTAAGCAGGAGATTAATAGGAGAAACTCGTTCTCCCTCACCGACTGAAACAGCAAAGTCAAATACTGCAAAAGCTATACCGGACACTAAAAGCAATCCGGCAAAGCTTTCTATAAAAAACAAAAAATTTGTAACCATACTATTATCAAAAAGGCTTGTTGTATAATTATTATTTTGATTGATTATGTCGGTTGACCAACTTGCAAGACCAATAGACATAAACTGAGCAATTGTATAGTGTAAGTCTTTTGTTAAATCCATACAAAATATATCAGCAAGGATTAAAAGTAAAGAATCTATCATATGCTGCTCCTTTTAGCTTAAACCAAACCAACCAAAGAAGCCTGCTCCGGCAACCACGCCACAAACAATAGTAGCACCAAATGCCATTCCGATTCCTGCCCATGGAATTTCAGTTCCCTGATTACGATGGCTGAGCAATCCTTTAACAAGCTTTGCAACTGCGACTGTTAATGCTACAAGTGTCAAAAATCCAAAAATGACTGCGACTACATCCTTAAATTGTACTTTTACTTCATTAATTGCTTTATTAATGCCGCCCGAAATATCAACACCGGCGTTGTTATCGGCAGCATAAGCATTAATTGCTGTTATAGATGAAATCAATGCTGATGTGATTGAAAATGATAACACTTTGTTTTTGATTTTTTTAAGATTCATAAAAATTACCTCCGTTAATTAACTGTTACATAGCAGGTATATGACCTACCGTTATATGTTGCTGTTACTGTTGTTGACCCTTTTTTCAATGCTTTAAAGCTGCATTGATTTCCACCTCCTCCATAATTTTGAAGAATATACGAGTTACCGACTGACCATGAAACTCCGTTATCTGCTCCGATTAAGTTAAGAAACAAAACATCATCTGTATGTATAGAAACTGACGAATAAGACAAATATATATTATCTTTAGTTGTTTCTTGCGGTTTTACAGTAGGTTTTGAAGTTGGCTTCTCAACTTTTTTAGTCGTTTGAGGCTCTTGAACCTTTGTCGGTTCAGGTTTTGGTGTTTCAGATTGCTGTGGTCGGTAATAGTTGTTATTGCTTTGTGATGAATTATGAGAACTGTTGTTTATGCTGTTTTCGTTAGGTTCTTGTGATTGCTCGTGCTCTGAATCTTCAGATTTACTTTCACTTTTTGATTGTGATTCTGATCTTTCGGAGCGTTCACTATTAACGCTTTGAGAAGATTGTTGTGTTGCTAATTCACTGCTGTTTTGCCACTTAGAAATACTTTGTGTTGTTTCTGCGGCATTAGTGAATTTTATAACTGAACTTGAATAAGAAACTGTAGTATTTACTTCTTCTTTCTCTGTTTTGCCATTAACCGCAAGACTTACGATTATAACAACTGCAATCATTACTACAATAATTCCTGCACATACAATAACGAATACAGGGTTGATTTTTCGCTTGATGATCTATACCTCCTTTTTTATTTGTTATATATTAAAAGCAGTGCATATTTTAATACACTGCTCCTAAATATCGAAATCAATTTAAGTTATATATGTAGTTTAAATCAACATCACCTCTTATACCGTCAACCTTGCCGTTCCAACTGTACTGATGAATGTCAACAAATGCCGGAAGCTCATTGTACGAATTATTTGGTGCTGCCATCCAAATTAAATATTTACTTGCAAGCTCATCGGGATAAGCACTGTCAACAAGCATTGATTTTGCCGAATACAAACCCGACTCGAAGCCGTTGCTTTTTATGCCGTCACAAAATGTTGAAATTATATCAGTTAGTGTTCTGCGTGGCAAAACAGCTTGTCTGTATTCTTCTACATCAAGAAAAACAGGAAGGTCAAATTCCTTACCGCCAATGGTTTTCATACAGTTTTTAACTTCTGCTTTAGCTGCGTTAACCGATGTAGCGTAGCTATACCAGTATGCTCCAACATTCAAGCCTGCTGACTTTGCTTGACGATAATATTCTTGAAATTTATTATCTTCTTGGTTCGGGTCTTTGCCGTAGCCTGCACGAATAATAACGCAAGTGACACCTGTATTTCTTACTTTGTTGAAATTAATATCACAGTTCCATTCAGAAACATCAATACACTTCGCTTTTTCAACTTTTACTTTTGTTGTAATTATTTTATTACATTGTTTTATAGTAACAGTTGCATTGCCGACTTTATTAGCCTTAATTTTTACTGAGTGCTTGTCCGTTGCAACTATTTTTGCAACTGAGCTGTCAGATGATGTAAAGGTGATCTCATTTACATCATTATTTGTATCAACAGAAATCGTAAAAGTATCACAGACATTTTTACAATATTCTTTTGTTGATATACTTATCTGCGTATTATTTTTTACGCTCTGATTGCTGATTTCAATTTGTAAAAACGATACATCGTTTACATCAATTCTGCCGTCATTGTTCAAATCAAGTTTTGTATCTTCTGCAAAATCAGACAAAGCATTTTGCAAATATGTAACATCATTCACATCAATTTTATTATCCGCATTAATATCAAAACCTTTTGCAAGTACAGACATTCCACAATTGATAAGTACAATACTCGTAATTACACCAATTATTATATTTTTTATTTTCATTTATCCATTAATCCTTTATTTAATAAATCATCACATTTATTTGAAGCAATAAACAGTGTGTACACTATAAATGTATCAGTTATCGCTAAAAAACTCATTACACACCAAGTTAAAGCCATTATGCTCACCTCACATATGTTCCTCTTGCAACATTTTTTGATAGCAATATAAAGTAGCTTTACAATCAGCCAAACTATCGTGAGCAATGTCTGTTCCCCAATCATATCCGTAATATTCTGCACATTTAGTGAGTTTTTGGCATTTGTGACAGCCGTATTGCTCGCTCCATTCTCCGTATATATCAGCAAAATCCTCCATAACATCTACTATAGCAGCGTTTTCATTTCTAATCCCTATATTGGAAAGAAATCCTAAATCAAAATCTACATTGTAGCCTATGATAGTATGAGCAGAATTGATAATACGACTGATTTCCTGCTTCACTTCAAGAATATTCGGTGCAGTGGCAACCGTTTCGGGGGTTATGTGATTAACCGCCATAGCTTTATTCCAATTATCTGTATAAAGCGGCTTAATATAGCTGTTGAAAAGAGTGTTGCCCTGACCATCAATGATTGACACCTGTAACAGCTCATCGTCATAAGGATTAAGACCTGTTGTTTCGGTATCTATGACTATTTCGTCATAGATAATTTCGGATTTATACGGAACGCTGAAAGTCTTTTTTATAATATTCTGAGTAATTTCTTTTTTGAACAACTGTAATTCTTCTTGTTTTTTCGCCTCTTTGCACTTTAGAAGAGCTTTTCTCTGAGCTATACGCTTACTTTTTTCGTCTGCTTGGTATTTTGCAAGCTCCTGCTCGGTCATATGGCGAACTTCCTCGTCCCACAAGTACAGCTTTTTAAACGGACAATTAGCATTAACCCATAAATACTTACCACTCTGTTCGTCAACCTTTATAAAGTGCTTTGCTTTCCATTGATTTTCAGTAATTAAAGTCCTACCTTCCGGAACACTGATATGTGTTCTGACCGTTGATTTATATTTATCCCAAACATTACTCATTATGTACGCTCCTCAAACAAAAATCATATTTTTATATACTTCTTCTCTTGTAATCAAGCGAAGATTATTAAGTAATTCCTGCAATCTCATATATAATTCCTTTTTTACTCCGCTCCTAATGTTCTTTTTAAACTCACACAAATAAAAATAGCAACTGCTATTAATGGAATCATTCCTAATGTGATATACAAACCCATTTGAGCATATTTTGAATAGCTTTTAGGTTCGTCTGTAGTTGCAAGTTGCGTGACATTGCTTGTAACCCTTTCGCCACGCACACACAATCTGTGCGTATTAATTGAGTACGGATAGCAAGTGACCAATGTCACATAGTCTTTGCCGTTCTCAATTTCAAGTTTACTTGAATCATCAGGGTCAACTATATTAATCTCACACACCTTGTATGTGAGTGTTTTATTCAGTACATTTATTTTAAAGGTATCTCCGATTTGCAGTTTGTCCAACTCATCAAAGAACACCTGTTCAGGATAACCGGAGTGAGCGGATATAACAGCGTGTGTGCTTGCACCGCCAATGGGCAAGGAAGTGTTTGCCAAATGTACACAGCCGTTTTTGAGTTTTTCTTCTCTGTTGGTGCTGTCGTGATACACCGGTAAGTCAACATTTATCTTTGGAATTTCGATAGTACACATTATATCGTCATAGTTGAGAATGTTCTCATACTCTGACATTGCTGCATTGTATTCGTTTTTTTCTTCATCGTTTAACGCACTCTTTGCGAGCAATTCGTTAAAATTTTGAGCTTTTGCAAGCTCGCTGTTAATCTCCTCGTCAGACATTGTCTGAGTGCTTGTATTGTAATTTGATATTACAGTCTCGTTGTTCTTGCTGTTGATGTAATCGGCAATATCAGGATATACTATAAAGCCAATCCCAACTACAGCAAAAACACCGAGAACAATAAAAAATATTTTACTTTTCATAATCTTTTTGTAATCAAGGGCCACCGATAAATCGGCAGCCCTTTTGTTGTTATAGTTTAATTATTTAGCTGTCTTAGCTGATTTCTTCTTGATGAGGTATGCAAGTACCAACGCAAGAGAAATGCCTACACAAGCAAATCCTGCTGCACGAATGAAGCCTACATATCCGCCTGTCTTAGGGAAAAATACGATTGTATCAGTTACGGTAATTTCAACTGTGCCGTTTGTCGGAGCGTTCTGTACCCAAGTATTTTTGGTAAACACTGAATTATACTGAACAGGGATTTCAACTTCAATTACCTTGCCGTAAACATTGTAGCCTGCAGGAGCAACAGTTTCTACAATGTAATATGTTCCGCTCTGTAATTTCATTTCCTCATTTGCTGAATTTTTAAAAATTACATTACCGTTGCTATCTGATGTACCCGTTCCAATAACATTGGTATGAGCTTTATCGTTATACAGATCAAAGGTTGCACCTGCAAGCGGATTGCCTGCTTCGTTAAGTTTGAGTACCTTAAGTCCATATGTGTAAACATATACCTTATTGCCCGGAACGCTGTCAACACCTGATGCATTACCATACTCAAGCTTTACATCTTCATTTGGGTTGCCTGCAGTGCCTTTAACGGCATATTTGTTGAGGTTTGCTGTGTATGTAACAACTACATACTTAGCACCGCTTGTGTAAAAATCTGACTTTGCAAGATACTCGGAAGTAAGAGCGACATTAAACTTTGTGTTTTTGCCCTCACCCTCGCTTGTTACATTCAACTTGTAATCTGTGCCTTTAGTAAGGTCAGCTACTTTAGCACCTTTAGCGTCAACAAGTGTAACCTTGAATGAATTTTTGTTAAGTGTAAGACCTGCACTCATATCATCATATACAGCGTATGTTGTGAGCTTAATGTCATTTGAACCTGCTACTGTATTCTTAAGTTTAAAGTTTACAGTGTCGCCAAGTGATACATCTGTATAGTTAGTATTGTTTTTTGTGCTGTTGGTAATTGACTTTTCTGTTGACGGTGTGCTGTCAGCTACTTTGCTTGCAAGATTGATTTCAGCGTAGCTGTATACCCACTCACCGTTATTGTAATACGGGAGAGCAAGAACAGAGTTTGTGATACTTGTAACACCGGCAGGGTACTTAACACACTTGATGTAATAAATACCCTGTACAAGGCTTGAAAAGCTCTGTATTGTGTTTGTTGCTGATGAAGTAAATGTACCCTGTGATACTGCCGTACTTAAATCAGCGTTATCGAGTGCGTCAAGAGCAGCCTTTGAATCGCCTGCAAGAATTTCTGCGCTGATTGAATTTACAAGAGATGTGTACTCTGTTTTGAACGGAGTAGCTGTTGTGCTCTTGAGGTCCGCAACTCTGAAAAGTTCAAAAGTATAGCCCGGTTTAGTGCATTTTACACTGATATTTACCTTTTGGTCTGTCTTAAGTGCAGTAGCCGCACTTGCTGTTGGGATCGCCGCAAAGAGTAATGTCAACATCATTACTACTGCGAGCAGTTTGCCTGTGAATGATTTTCTAATTGATTTTCTCATAAGAAAACCCCTCCTTAAAAATTTTTTGCGGACAATTTGTCCGTTGTATGGAAAAAGCCCAACAGATTTACTGTTGAGCCTTTTTGCCGATGCTTTTTTTCTTTTTTCTTATACCTAAACCAATAGCACCTACCAATATTGTAAATGCTAATACAGCGGCGCCGATTTCAATGTACATCGGTCTGTTGTTGCCTGTTCCGCCTGTTTCAGGAATGAAGACGCTGTTATTCTTAACTGTAAGCTGTATATCAAGTGTATCTAAGCTGTCGGGCGAAATGGTAAAGTTAATCTTGCCTGCATACGGCATATTACCTTTGCTGTCTGTTTCAATGAAGTAATAATCACCGGGCAAGAGGTTATTTACAATAATTCTGCCGTCGCTGTCGGTAACGAGCTTTGTTACCGTATCAGCCGTCTTGCTGTCGGCAGCTTCGTACATAATACTACTGCTTTTATTTATAACATTAACAATGCCTGTTTTTGTGTTGTAGAGTTCAAACTCAATACCTTCAAGCGGATTGCCGTTGCCGTCGGTTTTTGTAAGTCGAACACTGCCTCTTACAAGTGAGTTATACATCTTAACGATAATGCTCTTGCTGTCCTCAAGTGTTACGGTTTGAGCCGCAGGCTTTACATACTTCGTGGGGAAGTAATATGTACCGTCTGCATTTTTAAAGCCTAATTCGTCAATTGTGTATTTAACCTTTTCATTGCTTGTGTTATACACCGCAAGATTGGTAAGCTGAGCAGTGCCGTCCTCGCCTGTTACAAGCACCTTATTTGTTTTGCCGTCATCAGACTTTACCGAGAAGTAAAAGCCGCTTACAATGCCGTCCTCAGACTCTTTTTGAACGATTAAGCCTGTCTTTTGCAGTCTGTTAGCAAAATAAAATGAAAGAGTAACATTTTCCTTTAGCGTAACGGTTTTTTTAGCAGGAGGAATATATCTGTCAGGTATCGAGTATGTACCGTCTGCATTTTTGTAGCCAAGCTCTGTGATTATGTATTTTACATATTCTCCGCTTGCTTTGTAAACAGGCAGGTCGCTGAGCGTTGCTGCACCGTCTACGCCCTGGCTTTTTGTTACTATGTTTTCGTCTGTCACTCCGTCATCAGACTTGACATTAAACCATATATCCTTAGCAGTATTAGCTCCTCGCTTACTGTCATCAGCGGTTTTGTAGATTGTAAGATTGCCGTAAACGGTATCAGGTGGTTCTAATACCTCAACCTCATTATCCAAAAGCACATCGCCTGTTGCTTCATTGAGCTTAATCTGACGAATGAAGATTTGAGGATTCACTTTAAATCCGTCAGGTGCTTTGGTTTCTTGAATTGAAAGAGTGCCGAGTGGGAGTGTAGTTTTTTTATTTCCACTTTTGTCAACTACTGTATAAAAATTCTCACCGTAATCATTACTTGCCCTGCTATCATCACTCAAGTGAGTAAAGCCATTTTTATTTGTTTCCAATACCCACTTGCGTTCAGGCTCAAGTCCTGCAAGCTCATCTGCCGAGTCGTAATAACCCTTGTAGAATTTAAGAGTAAATTCAGCACCTGCCATATTAGTTGTAGTACCTGTAACGGCATTCTTTTTCTGAATTTGAATACCGATAGGGTCATTTTTAGGAATGTTTGAAATTGTTACACCTAAGAGAGCGTAACCGGCTGATGTTCCCTCTAAGAGTTCAAGCTGAACAGGGCGTTTATATCTTTCAAAACCTTTACCTGCTTTTGTTTCGACTGCATACAAAGTGTTACTATATGTGATTTTGTAAAGGTCAGAGTTTGAATTGCTATCCCAATTAACTCCGTCACTTGATATAGCTTTGGTATTGCCGTTGCTGTCCATTAGGAAGTATCTGAGTATTTTATCTGTCTTTGCGTTATTTGCAATATACTCATAGGCACTTCTTTCGTTAGGAAATACTGCAATCTCAGTGCCGTCTAAGTCGTAGCAATCGTTGTTCTCTGTTAAAGAAGGCTCACTGCTTACTTTTTTTAGGTTGAGCTTAACAATTTCCTTATCGGTCACATTAAGAATATCAAGTGTTTTTTCCTGCTTGCAATCCTCTGCCGTAACGGTAATCGGATATTCTGTTGTACTGTCAAGAGCAAAATACTTGCCTGAATTAGGAGCTTTGGTTTCCTTTAGGTAATATTCTCCTGCGTCAAGCTCGAAGTAGCTTTTACCTATCCAATCCTGATTGGAGTAGGAATATTTGATTTTTGAAATATTACCGTTTCTGTTAAGCTGTGCAACTGCGACAACCGAGTTGTCGGCTTTTTTATACAGAGTATATTCTGCACCGCTGAAATTAAGATAATCCTTATCCTGAGTGCTTTCTGTCAGGTCTTTAATACTATCGTTAGTGCCTGACTTTTGCAACGACAATTTAGCCTTTTTCGGAATTTCAACTATGAGGTGCTGATATGTTCCGTCTTTTGGATTTTTGGGCTTTGGGTGAGCAATATAGATATTTGTTGTACTTGCGTAATCTGAAATTTTGCTGTAATTACCGCTGTGCTTTGAAACACGCTGGCACACATCAACAATCATATTTACCATTTCAGAGATGTCACTATATCCGCTCCAAGTTTTCCAAGCTGTACTTTTATCATTAAGCATTGTGTGATAAAGCTGAGATAGTGCGAAATGACTTAGGATATAGTATGCGTCATCATTACTTATTTTAGCAGCAGAGAAGAATGAGCTGTATTTGTAATCGGCTTTCGGACCTATGAATTTGTCATACATATACTGCTTCATAGTCTTGTTTTCAACTACAATTTCTTTACTGTCAAAGAAATGTTTTGCATACAGCAACTCTTCACCAACAATGAGTGCTTTTTCGGAAGCGTTGCTCGAATTTGGATCGAGCTTAATAACTTCCTTACCTGTGTCACCGTAAAAATCTGTAAATTCAACAGTTTGTCCGCCGGTAGTCTGAGCAAATGATTGTGGGTCAATGCAATAGCCTATTTCACCGTTGAATTTAAACTTGTATGCGTCCAAACGACCGTCACTGCCATTGTTGACAAGAACGATAGGCTTCTCTGATGATTCAATTAGCACCTTGCCGCCAATTTCGTCAAGTCCTGTATATGAATACGCACTCGCAGTGATATTTACAGCAGGGAACATTGCTAAAACAGTCACAAGTGAAATGATTACGGCTGTAAGCTTTTTAAAAATTTTCATTATTAAGATTTACTCTCCTTTCAATGAGATAGTATATTTTCATTTCTGTTGGTGGACTTCTTTTTTTATTTTTCATATAGTTTTATCCCCTTTCAATTTTTTATAAAAATAAAAAAGCAGCTAAGATTTTTAATAACAAAATACTTAACT